>Ga0209483_1001017_pt1 | contig 22374 bp, 19 predicted proteins | sample NGEPerA_FD_184508 | JGI IMG/M metagenome (GOLD analysis project Ga0209483, IMG submission 184508) | Arctic peat soil microbial communities from the Barrow Environmental Observatory site, Barrow, Alaska, USA - NGEE PermafrostL2-A... | ecosystem: Environmental > Terrestrial > Soil > Wetlands >... | reverse complement strand
CAACCACCCAGAGCGCCACCGCCTGGCTCCTCCTCGCCAATCTACGGCTCCTCTCCCGCCGTCTCGCAAAAGATTGAGCGCAAATGAACCATTTCGAGTCAGACTCTCAGGAGCGCCGCTAGGCGCGTCTCGAAGGGCGCAAGTGCCTGTGCAAGAGCCATCTCACCCAGGTTCCAACATCGCCTATCGGCTGCTGCGCCGCGTGGTCACGGTCGAGCCGGCCGAGGCGCGGGTGGTGCTGTGGTGCTGGCTTTACATCTTCGCGGTGCTGTCGTCGTACTACATCATGCGGCCGATCCGCGACCAGATGGGCGTCGCCGGCGGGGTCAACAACCTGCAATGGCTGTTCACCGGCACGCTCGCCAGCATGCTGGTGCTGAACGTGCCGTTCGCGTGGCTGGTCAAGGCGCTGCCGCGCAGCCGGTTCATCCCGCTCGCCTACCGCTTTTTCGCGGTCAACATCCTACTGTTCGCAATCGCCCTCCATGTCGCCACCCCGGAACAGACGGTCTGGGTCGGCCGCGTCTTTTTCATTTGGGTCTCGGTCTACAACCTCTTCGTCGTCTCGATTTTTTGGCAGATGAACGTCGATCTATTCAGCCCCGAGCAGGGAAAGCGGCTGTTCGGCTTTATCGCCGCCGGCGCGACGATGGGCGCGATTTTCGGGTCGAGCGTCATTGTCGTGCTCGCCAAGCGCGTTCCCGCAACGGCCTTGCTGATCGGCGCGGCGGCGCTGCTCGAGATCGCGGTGTTCGCGGTCGGCCGGCTGTCACGGCTGTCGCCGGCGCTGCATCACCGGCCGGGCGAGAGCCGCGAGGAGCGGCCGATCGGCGGCGGCATCTTCTCCGGCATCACCAACGCGCTCAGTTCGCCCTATCTGCTCAATGTCAGCGTCTTCATCCTACTGTTCGCGATCACCTCGACCTTTCTCTATTTCCAGCAGATGGGGATCGTCAGCCACAGCATCACCGACCGCGGCGCGCAGACCGCGTTCTTCGCGACGCTCGACCTTGCGGTCAATTGCCTGACGCTGGGGGTGCAGTTGTTCCTGACCGGGCGCATCGTCGTGCTCGTCGGGGTGGCGCTCGCGCTCGCCTTCCTGCCGGCGATGACCCTTATCGGCTTTGGCACGCTCGCGATGATGCCGAGCCTCTCGACGATCGCGGTGTTCCAGATCCTGCGCCGCGCCGGCGACTATGCGATTGCGCGGCCGACCCGCGAGATGCTGTTCACCGTCGTGGCGCGCGAGGACCGCTACAAGGCGAAGAGCTTTATCGACACCTTCGTCTACCGCCTGGGCGACCAGGTCGGCGCCTGGTCGGTGGCGCTGCTGCGCGGGCTTGGCGACAACCCGGCGACCGTGGCGCTGGCGGCGATGCCGCTGGCCGCGCTGTGGCTCGTGAACGCGCTGTGGCTCGGCCGCCGCCAGGCCGCGCTGGCGGCAAGCGCGCCCGCTCCGGGCGGCTAAGCAACCGGAATTCGGCGTTATATTATATATTTACCGCTCCTTTACGTCTGTGGCTTATCCGTGAGGTCCCGGCGCGGCGGACCACAATGACATTCAATTATCGCAGCGATCCGATCCTGGGCCCCGCCCTCGCGTATTGGAGCGAAAAGCGCGGCGCCCGGTCGATGCCGCGCAAGCGCGACATCGACCCGACCGAACTGCCGCGAAGGCTGCTGCCGAACCTGCAGATCATCGAGGTCGTCGGCGGCGGGGCGCGGTTCCGCTACCGGCTGGTCGGCACCGCCTCGGTCGACGCTTACGGAAGCGACTACACCGGCAGCTGCCCCGACGAGTTGTTTGACGACGATCGCCTGACCTTCATCCAGAATATCTACCGCCGCGTCTGCACGCTGAAGACGCCGCTGTTCACCCAGAACCGCTACCACACGACCCGGAACGTCGATGTCTTCGCCAACCGGATCTATATGCCGCTGTCGGCGGACGACAACGCCGTCGATCATATCCTCGGCGTCTTGAGCTTCCAGACCGGCGGCGCGGTGCTGCAAGGCGCCTGGCGCGAAGTCGCCCGGCTCGACCCCTCCGGCCAGTACATCGAACCGATCGCGGTCGCCGCCGCGTAGGGCTACTCGGCGGCCTCCTCCAGCGTCGAGCCGACATCGAGCGTCGTCGCGCGCCTGAGGTCGCGCGGCGCGTTCTCGTCGTGCGGCCGGCCGCGATGCATCGTGCAGCGGTTGTCCCAGATCACCAGGTCGCCCATCGCCCATTGGTGGCTGTAGACAAACTGGCGCTGTGTCGCATGGCTGTTGAGGTCGTGCAGCAGGAGCCGACCCTCGGCCACCGGCCAGCCGACGATGTGCGAGGCATGCGCCGACAGGTACAAGGTCTTGCGGCCGGAGCCCGGATGCCGCCGCACCAGGCGCTGCGGCGAGGGCGGATATTTCTCGCGCTCGCCGGGCGGAAACTCGGTGAAGCCGATCTGGCCGCGCGACCAGAAGATGTCGTGCTCCACCACCAGGCCGTCGATCGCCGCTTTCATTCCGTCGTCGAGCGCGTCGTAGGCCGCGCGCATGTCGGCGAATTCGGTCTCGCCGCCGCCGAGCGCCGACGCGGGCGGCACCGCGACCGCGAACAGCATCCCCAGCACCACGGGGACCGGCATGTACGACGCGTCGGTATGCCAGAGGCGATTGCCCAGCATGTCGAGCCGGCGGCGGTCGTCGCGGGCGCGGATGTTGCTGTCGGTGTCGAGGTTCGAGATGTCGCCGATCTCCGGGATGCCCAGCCGCCGCTTGCCGCCTTGCAGCGCGGCGCGGCCGATCTCGAGGTCGCCAAAGCGCGCGGCAAAGGATTTGAGCTGCGCGTCGGCGATCGACTGGCGCTTCAGCACCAGTACCGAATGCTTGTCGATCGCCCGCCACAGCGCGGCCAGCGTCGCGCCGTCGAGCGGCGCCGCGGCATCGACGCCCGACACCTCGGCGCCGATGTGGGGGTGCAGAGGTTGGACCGTGATGGTCATTGGCAATAACTCCCTTGCCGCAATTCTTCGACCCTCACCCTCCCAGCCCTGCGGGCTGGGTCCCTCCCTCTCCCGCAAGCGGGAGAGGGGTTAAATACAGCGGCCGTAAGCCCCTCTCCCGCTTGCGGGAGAGGGTGCCGAGCGCAGCGAGGCGGGTGAGGGTGTGAGGCATCCTTACAGCGCGTCCGCCACCGCGTTGCGGAAGCGCTTCAGCGCGGCGGTGTGGTCGGAAAGGGTGTGGCCGGCGAGTCGGTGGTGGTGGCGGCGATGAAAGGTCGTCGTCAGGCAGAGATGGGTCGCGCCGGCCTTTTTCCAGAATTGTGCTTCCTTCGCCCAGTCGGATTCGCCGCCGGAGCCCATCGAGGTCCACACCTCGATGCCGACCGCCGCCGGGTCGCGGCCGGCCTGTTCGGTCAGCCGGCGCAGCGACGCGAACATTTCGAGCGCGCTCTGGTCGGGCGGATAGGCGTTGGGCATCCAGCCGTCGCCCCATTTGGCGATGCGCTCCAAGGTGCGCTCGTGATGCCCGCCGAACCACACCGGCACGTTGCCGGAGGGCGGACGCGGGTTGATGCCGGCATCCTCGATCGTGTGCCATTTGCCCTTGAAGGTGACGTGCGGCTCAGCCCACAGCTTTTGCATGATTTGGACCTGCTCCTCGGAGCGGCGGCCGCGATTGTGGAAATTCTCGTTGAGCGCGGTGAATTCGGCCTCGTTCCAGCCGACCCCGACGCCCAAGCGGAAGCGGCCGCCGCACAGCACGTCGAGACAGGCGGCCTGCTTGGCGACGAGCGCGGCTTGGCGCTGCGCCAGGATCAGGACGCCGGTCGAGAAGCCGAGCCTCGGCGTGACGCCGGCGAGATAGGAGAACAGCACGAACGGGTCGTGGAACAGATCGTCGTTGGTATTGCGGTCCCAGCCCGGCCGGCTCGCCGCGTTGACCCCGAGCACATGGTCGGGAGCCTCGATGAAATCGTACCCGGAATCTTGCGCGGCCTGCGCGTATTCCTTCATCGCCGCCGGCGAACCGCCGATATCGCCCAATGGCAAGAGCGTGCCCAGTTGCATCCTCGATCTCCTAATCGTATTTCGCCGAAGTATAGCCGATGACGGCGTACATCGGGTCCTGCTCGTCCTCGATCCACGGCGCGAGGCGGCGGGTTTCGATGCGCTCGAACCCGGCTGTGCGCAAATAAAGCTCCACCAGGCGGGCGTGACCGGCATCGTCGAGGCCGCGCCACACCGCGACCGCCTTGGTCCAGAAGCAGCGGTTGGAGAAGCTGACGACGAGCACCCCGCCCGGCCGCAGCACGCGCGCGACCTCGCGCAGCACCGCGACCGGCTGCTGCAGGTACTGGATCGAGACGCAGATCATCGCCGCGTCGATGCTGGCGACGGCGAACGGCAGGGCGGTGTCGCGGTTGAGGTTCTGGATGAACCGGCGCGCGAGGCGCGGATTGGCGGCGAGCTCCTCGGCGTTCATGCCGTGGCCGATCACCTCCGCGTACTCGACATCTTTCGGCAAGTGGCTGACCCAGCTCGACATCAAATCGAGCAGCACACCGTCCGCCGGGAGGATTTCGCGATAGAGCTGGGTGAGGACGCGGATCGCGTTGCCGTCGATGTGGCAGACGAGGCGCGCCGGCTCGTAGAAGGCTTCGTCGTCCTCCTCGTCGAGCCGGGCGAAGGCGCCTTGCGGCAATCCAAGATCGTCGTCCATCGCCGCATCATGCCCGATAGGCGGCATTACGTTCCAGCGTGGTGGGGGACGCCCGCCGCGCGGGCTCCTCCCATGACGGACGTTGTTGGCGGCATGATGAAAACCCGTCATGCTGAGGAGCGCCGCTAGGCGCGTCTCGCAGGACGCACCGAGGCCCGTAGGGTGGATGAGCGCAGCGTAATCCACCATGTTCGCAGTCGGGATGGTGGGTTACGCTTTGCTAACCCACCCTACAGCAGTGAGCGGAGGCGGACATGGCTCTGGCGATAGCGGAACCGTTCAAGCCGCCGACCGTGACATCGCTGTCGGTGCGGCTTGTCGTCGACTCGTATTTCGACCAATTCATGCCGAAGGCGACGCATCCCTTGTGCCGGGTCGAGCATGTCTCGCGCATCCCCGGCCGCGAGCAGGAATCGACCCTGGCCGGCGAATGGGGCCTGTCGCTTCACCTCGAAAGCGAGAACAAGGCCGGCAAGGGCCGGTACTTATTGGATTTCGGCTATACGCCTGAAATCCTGCTGCGCAATTTCGACTTGCTCGGGATCGCGGCCGAGAAACTCGACGGCCTCATCCTCAGCCATGCGCATCGCGACCATTTCGGCGGGCTGGTGGGCTTTGTCCGGCAGCACCGCGGCGCGATGCGCGGCGGTCTGAAGCTCTACACCGGCGGCGGCCTCACCTTCCGCGAGAAGTGGCTGGGCTCGCGCGACAGCGAGCCGACATCGTGGGGCGCGCTCGACGGCGCCGCGCTGGTCGCAGCAGCGGTCGAGACCGTATGCTGCGACCACGCGCACGCGCTCGACGGCGCCTTCACCACCGGCATGATCGAACGGACGTCGTTCGAGCACGTGCTGCCCAACACCCTGGTCGAGCCGACGCCGGCCGATCACTTCACCGAGACCGAGCGGCGCGGCAGGCTGGTGCCCGACCGCCATCCCGACGAGCACGCGACCTGCTACATCGTCGAGGGGCGCGGCCTCGTCGTGCTGTCGTCATGCAGCCATTCGGGCTTTATCAACGCGATCCGCACCGCGATGGCGGTATCGGGGGTCGCGAAGCTGCACGCGGTGGTCGGCGGGTTTCATCTCGGGGTCGCACCGCCCGATTATCTCGACAGCGCGATCGCCGAGCTTAAATCGCTCGATCCCGACATCGTGATCCCGATGCACTGCACCGGCCGCGCGTTTACCGCGCGGATCGCCGAGGAGATGCCCGACCGCCTGGTTCTGGCGAACACCGGCAGCCGTTTTACGTTCGGGGTATGAGGCGGTTCCGCCAATAACGCCCCGGGTGCGGCGAGATAGCGCAATTCCGCCGCGCACAACGCAGGCGCTAGCATTGACACCCTGACTTGGCATCGCTACCAAACGGGCCAATAAGAAAAACCTGTCAGGATCGCGTAAGGTTTGAGGGAGACGCCGCACTTGCCGCCATTGCTGGAAGTCCGCAACCTGCGCACCGAGTTCCGTACCGGTGTCGGCGTGGTCCGCGCGGTCGACGGCATCTCCTACAGCGTCGACCCCGGCGAGACGGTCGCGGTCGTCGGCGAGAGCGGCTCGGGCAAGTCGGTCGGCGCCCTCTCGATCCTGCGCCTCATCCCGAGCCCGCCCGGCCGGATTGTCGGCGGCGAGGTGATCTTCGCCGGACGCGACCTGATGACCCTCTCGGACGCCGAGATGCGCAAGGTGCGCGGCGGCGAGATCGGCATGGTGTTCCAGGAGCCGATGACCTCGCTCAACCCGGTACTGACCATCGGCCGGCAGATCACCGAGATGGTCGAGCAGCACCGCGGCGGCAACCGCGAGGCGGCCCAGAAGCGCGCCCTCGAATTGCTGGGCCTGGTCGGCATCGCCGACGCGGGGCGCCGGCTGAAGCAATATCCGCATCAGCTGTCGGGCGGGATGCGGCAGCGGGTGATGATCGCGATCGCCCTCGCCTGCAACCCCAAGCTGATTATCGCCGACGAGCCGACGACCGCGCTGGACGTGACGATCCAGGCCCAGATCCTCGAGCTGATGCAGAATTTGACGCAGCGGCTCGGCGTGGCGCTGATCGTCATCACCCACAACCTCGGCATCGTCGCGCGCTACGCGCACCGGGTAAACGTGATGTATGCCGGGCGCATCGTCGAAAGCGGCAGCGCTGCGGCGATCTATCATGCGCCGCGGCATCCCTACACCATTGCGTTGTTGAAGTCGGTGCCGCGGCTCGACCGCCCGCGCCAGGCCCGGCTCGACCCGATCGAGGGGTCGCCGCCCGACCTGACCCGCCTCGACCACGGCTGCGCCTTCCGACCGCGCTGCCGCTTCGCGGTCGCGGCCTGCGCCCTGTCCGTGCCGAGCCTCGACCCGGCGGGCGAGCCGGGGCATTTCGCCGCCTGCTTCCGCAGCGAAGAACTGTTGGTCGACGCCGGCGAGGCCGCATGAGCATCGCCGCCGGCAGGCAAAATTCCCTCGGGCCAAATTCCCTCGGGCCAAATTCCCTCGGGCCAAATTCCCTCGGGCCAAATTCCCTCGGGCCAAATTCCCTCGGGCCAAATTCCCTCGGGCTCAATTCCCTTGGGCAAAATTCGGCCGGGCCGCTGGTCGAGGTCCGCGGCCTGCGCATGCACTTCCCGATCACCGAGGGGATTGTCACCCGCCGCAAGATCGGCGAGGTGAAGGCGGTGGACGGGGTCGATCTGACGATCCGCCGCGGCGAGACTTTGGGTCTCGTCGGCGAGAGCGGCTGCGGCAAGACGACGATGGGGCGCTGCATCCTGCGGCTCGAAAAGCCGACCGAGGGCGCGATCCTCTACGACGGCGTCGACATCGCGAACCTCGACCGCCGGTCGCTGGTGGCGCTGCGCCGGCGCATCCAGGTGATCTTCCAGGACCCCTACAGCTCGCTTAACCCGCGCCAGAAGGTCGGATCGATCCTCGCCGAGCCGATGAAGGTGCACGGCATCGAACCCGACCCGGCGCGGCGCGCCCAGCGGGTCGGCGAGTTGCTGACCGTGTGCGGGCTAAATCCGGGCTTCGCCGACCGCTACCCGCACGAGATGTCGGGCGGCCAGCGCCAGCGGGTCGGCATCGCGCGGGCGCTCGCGGTCGATCCCGAGTTCATCGTCTGCGACGAGGCGGTATCGGCGCTCGACGTGTCGATCCAGGCGCAGATCATCAACCTGCTTGAGGATCTGCGCGAGAAGTTCAACCTCACCTATTTGTTCATCGCGCACGATCTGAGCGTGGTGCGGCACCTCTGCCAGCGGGTCGCGGTGATGTATCTGGGGCACGTCGTCGAGCTCGCCGATTGCGACGAGGTGTTCGACAACCCGCTCCATCCCTACACCAAGGCCCTCTTGGCGGCGGTGCCGGTGCCCGACCCGACGGTCGAGGCCGACCGCTCCTTCCAGCCGCTGCCGGGCGAGGTGCCGAGCCCGATCAACCCTCCCTCGGGCTGCGTGTTCCACCCGCGCTGCCCGATCGCGGTCGACGAATGCCGCCGGACGCCGCCGGAATTGCGCGAATTGCGGCCGGACCACTGGGTCGCGTGCAGCCAGGTCAACTGAACATAACACCAGCGGATTTAAGGGAAGGAAGCGGAACGATGAAGACAACGCCTCTGCTGATGACCGCGGGATTGGCGCTGCTGCTTGCGCTGCCGGCCTATGCCGACGAGACGCCGAAGAGCGGCGGGACCCTCACCTACATGATCCCGGCCGATGCGCCGCCGAGCTTCGACGGCCATCGCGAGGAAACCTACGCGACGGTGCACGCGACCGCGCCGTTCTACAGCGTCCTCTTGCGCGTAAACCCGGACAACCCCTCGTCGTCCACCGACTTCGTCTGCGACCTGTGCACCGCGATGCCCAAGCCGACCGACGACGGCAAGACCTACACCTTCAAGATCCGCGAGGGGGTCAAGTTCCAGGACGGGTCGCCGCTGACCGCCGCCGACGTCGGGGCGAGCTGGAACGAGATCACCTTTCCGCCCGAAGGCGTCTTGAGCGCCCGCGGCAGCAACTACCGCGACCTGATCGACAAGATCGAGTCGCCGGACGCGACGACGGTGGTGTTTCACCTGAAATTCGCGACCAGCGCGTTCCTGCCGGCGCTCGCCGACCCGTTCGCCTACATCTATGAAAAGAAGATCATCGACAAGGACCCGCACTGGTACGAGAAGAACGTAATGGGCTCCGGCCCCTTCCATTTCGCCAGTTACGATGTCGGGCAGTCGATTAAGGGCGACCGCAACCCGGATTACTACATGAAGGGCAAACCCTATCTCGACCACATCGTCGGCATCTTTGCCCCGAAGCAGGCCACCCGCGTCGACGCCATTCGCAGCGACCGCGCCGCGATCGAGTTCCGCGGCCTGCCGCCGTCGGCCCGCGACGAGCTGAAGAAGGAGCTGGGCGACAAGATCACGGTGCAGGAGAGCACCTGGAACTGCGGCAGCGACCTATTCTTCAACGAGAAGAAAAAACCGTTCGACGATCCGCGCGTGCGCCGCGCCCTGAGCCTGGCGATCGACCGCTGGGGCGGTGCGCCGGCGCTGTCGAAGATCGCCATCGTCAAGACCGTCGGCGGCATCGTCTTCCCTGAATCGCCCCTCGCCGCGACCAAGGACGAACTCCAGCAGATGGCCGGGTTCTGGCCCGACATCGAGAAATCGCGGGCCGAGGCGAAGAAGCTGCTGCACGAAGCGGGCGCCGACAATCTGAGCTTCGAGCTGCTCAACCGCGATGTCGACCAGCCCTATAAATACGTCGGCGTCTGGCTGGTCGATCAGTGGAGCAAGATCGGTGTCCAGGTGACGCAGAAAGTGGTTCCGACCGGGCCGTGGTTTGCCGCGATGCGCTCCGGCGATTTCGCCGTCGTGCACTATCCGATCTGTCATAGCGTGGTGAACCCGGTGCTCGACATACAGCCCTATCTGCCGGGAAGTCAGGAGAACATGGGCGGCGCACCCGACCCGAAGACGACCGAGCTTTACGAAAAGCTGCTCCACGAGGCCGATCCGAAGGCGCAGCACGGCGAGATGGTCGACTTCGAAAAGTACGTCATGGATACCCAGGCGCACGCGACCGAGGTCATCTGGTGGAACCGGATCATCCCCTACCGCTCGTATGTCAAAGGCTGGAAGATCGGTCCCAGCCATTACATCAACCAGGATCTGGCGAACATCTGGCTCGACAAATAACGCCGGACGCAAAAAACTAAGAAGACGAAACAGGGAGGCGGTGATGGGATTGGAGCTGCGGCGCGCGGCGGTCGTCGCCGCCGTGCTGGCGTTGGCCGTGCCCGCGGCGGCCTCCAGAGCCGCCCCCAGGGCCGCCGACGAGACGCCGAAGCGCGGCGGCACGCTGACCTACCTGATCCCGGCCGACGCGCCGCCGAGTTTCGACGGCCACAAGGAAAGCACGTTCGCGACGGTGCACGCCTTCGCGCCGTTCTACAGCCTCCTCGTGCGGATCAACCCCGACAACCCGTCCTCGACCACCGACATTGTCTGCGATTTGTGCGTCGAGATGCCCAAGCCGAGCGAAAACGGGACAGTTTGGGCGTTCAGGCTCCGGCAGGGGGTCAAATTCCATGACGGGTCGGCGCTGACCGCCGACGATGTCGCCGCGAGCTTCAACGAGATCATCTTTCCGCCGCAGGGCGTGCTGAGCCCGCGCCTCAGCAATCTGCTGATGGTCGACAAGGTCGCGGCGGCCGACCCGCAGACGGTGGTCTTCCACCTCAAATTCGCGACCGAGGCGTTTCTCCCGGCGATCGCCAGCCCGTTCAACTGGGTCTACCAGAAGGCGATCCTCGACCGGGACCCGCATTGGTACGAAAAGAATGTGATGGGCACCGGCCCGTTCAAATTCGCCGGCTACGAGACCGGCCAGTCGGTCAAGGGCGAGCGCAACCCCGATTACTACGATCCGAGGCTGCCCTATCTCGACGGGTTTGTCGGGATCTATGCCGACAAGCAAGCAACGCGCGTCGACGCGATCCGCGCCGACCGCGCGGCGATCGAGTTTCGCGGCATGCCGCCCGCGTCGCGCGACGAGCTGAAAGGAGCGCTCGGCGACCAACTCGCGGTGCAGGAAAACGACTGGGATGTCGGCAGCGCGATCACGGTCAACCACCAGAAGAAGCCGTTCGACGATGTGCGGGTGCGCCGCGCGCTGACCTTGGCGGTCGACCGCTGGGGCGGCGCGCCGTCGCTCGCCAAAATCGCGATCGTGCAGACGGTCGGCGGCATCGTCTTCCCCGGCTCGCCGCTCGCCGCGACAAAGGAGGAGCTGCGGCAGATCGCCGGTTACTGGCCGGACGCCGAGAAATCGCGGGAGGAGGCGCGGCGGCTGCTGAAGGAGGCCGGCGCGGAAAACCTCAGCTTCGAGCTGCTCAACCGGAATGTCGACCAGCCCTACAAATACGTCGGGACATGGCTGATCGACCAATGGAGCAAGGTCGGTCTGCATGTGACGCAGCGGGTCGTGCCGACCGGCCCCTGGTTCGACAATATGCGCAAGGGCGATTTCGACGTCGTCGTCGAGGCGCCCGGCTACGGCATCGTCAACCCGCTGATGGACATCCAGAAATTCCTGCCGTCCTCGGTCGACGCGGAGAACTACGCGCGCTACGAGGACAAAGAGGCGGTCGATCTCTACGACAAGGTGCTGCGCGAGACCGATCCCGCCAAACAGCGCGCGGCAATGCGCGATTTCGAGAAATACATGCTCGACACCGAGGCGCACGCGATGTGGGTGCTGTGGTGGCACCGGATCGTGCCCTACCGCTCCTATGTGAAGGGGTGGAAGATCGGCCCGACCCATTTCATCAATCAGGATCTGGCGAGGATCTGGCTGGACAAATAGACTGCCCGGAACAACAAAGCCAAACACAACGAGACCGCGAACAGGGGAGTGCGAGATGGGGACGAGCTTGTGGCGGCGAGCCAGCCTCGCCGCGGTGCTGGCGATGGGCTTTGGCCTAGCGGCGGCGGCCCCGGCGGCGGCGGACGAGACGCCGAAGCGCAGCGGCACGCTCGTCTACATGATCCCGGCCGACGCGCCGCCGAGCTTTGACGCGCAGCGCGAGGAGACCTACGCGACGATCCACTCGGCGGCGCCCTATTACAGCACGCTGATCCGCGCCAACCCGATGGACCCGGGTTCGCCCGACATGGTGTGCGATTTGTGCACCGAGATGCCGACGCCGACCGATAACGGCAAGACCTGGACCTTCAAGCTGCGCCAGAACGTCAAATTTGCCGACGGTCAGCCGCTGACCTCGGCCGACGTGCTCGCCTCGTGGAAGAAGATCATCTGGCCGCCACAGGGCACGGTCAGCCCGCGCTCCAGCAATTTCGTCATGGTCGACAGCGTCGAGGCGCCCGATCCGTATACGATCGTCTTTCACCTCAAATTCGCCACCGACGCATTCATCCCGGCGCTCGCCGACCCCTACGCCTGGATCTACAGCAAGGCGAAGCTCGACCAGGACATCCACTGGTACGAAAAGAACATCGACGGCACCGGCCCGTTCAAATTCGTCAAATACGAGACCGGCCAGTCGATCGAGGGGGTGCGCAACCCCGACTATTTCCGCCAAGGGCTGCCCTATCTTGACGGGATCAAGGGCATCTACGCCGACAAGCAGGTGACTCGGGTCGAGGCGATCCGCAGCGACCGCGCGGCGATCGAGTTCCGCGGCTTTCCGCCGACCGTGCGCGACGAACTGAAGGCGGCGCTCGGCGATCAGATCGCGGTGCAGACCAGCGACTGGAATTGTGGTGGGCTGATAACGCCGAACCACAAGAAAAAGCCGTTCGACGATGTCCGCGTGCGTCGTGCCCTCACCCTTGCGCTCGACCGCTGGGGCAGTGCGCCCGAGCTGTCCAAGATTGCCATCGTCCACACGGTGGGGGGATTGACCTTTCCGGACTCGCCGCTGGCGCCGAGCAAGGAAGAACTCCAACAGATCGCCGGCTACTGGCCCGATATCGAAAAATCCCGAGCCGAGGCGCGGCGGCTCTTGAAGGAGGCCGGGCAGGAGAACCTGACCTTCACGCTGCTCAACCGCTCGACCGACCAGCCCTACAAATATTACGGCATCTGGGTGGTCGACCAATGGAGCAAGATCGGCGTTCACGTCACTCAGCGGGTGCTGCCGACCGGACCGTGGTTTGCGGCGATGCGGGCCGAGGATTTCGACATGACGGTGGAAGGCAACTGCCAAAACGTGGTCAACCCGCTCGCCGATGTCGGCAAGTACCTGCCGCACACGATCTCCGAGGGGAATTACGGCAATTTCGAGGACCAGCACGAGGTCGACCTGTACAACCGGATGCTGCGCGAGCTCGACAAGGCCAAGCAGAAGGCACTTCTGCTCGAGTTCAACAAATACGTGCTCGACGAACAGGCGCACGGCATCTTTCTGTTATGGTGGCAGCGGATCGTGCCCTACCGCTCCTATGTCAAAGGCTGGAAGATCGGCCCCAGCCACTACGTCAACCAGGACCTCGGAACCGTCTGGCTCGACCGGTAGCCAAACCGGGGCAGACGGAGCGAAAGACGCATAGGGAGGCAGCGATGAACGTTACGCGGGCAGCGGCCGTCGGCGCGGCCATCATCCTGATGGCCGTTGGGCCTGCCACGGCGGACACGCCCAAACACGGCGGCACCCTGACCTACATGATCCCGTCCGACGCGCCGCCGAGCCTCGACGGCCACCGCGAGACGACCTTCGCGACGATCCACTCGGCGGCGCCGTTCTACAGCGTGCTGATCCGCATCAACCCGGACAACCCGTCATCGACCACCGATTTTGTCTGCGACCTGTGCACCGAGATGCCGCAGCCGACCGACGGCGGCAAGACCTGGACCTTCAAAATCCGACAGGGCGTCAAGTTCCACGACGGCTCGCCGCTGACCGCCGCCGACATCGGCAAGAGCTGGCAGGAGATCGTTTTCCCCGACGAAGGCCTGCTGAGCCCCCGCCAGGCCAATTTCATGATGATCGACAAGGTCGAGACGCCCGATGCCTCGACCGTGGTGTTCCGCTTGAAATACCCCACGACCGCGTTCCTGCCGGCGCTCGCCGACCCTTACGCCTGGATCTACGAGAAGGCGATCCTCGACAAGGATCCGCACTGGTACGAGAAAAACGTAATGGGCTCCGGCCCGTTCAAGTTCGCCGGCTACGAGATCGGCCAGTCGATCAAGGGCGTGCGCAACCCCGATTACTATGTCAAGGACCGGCCCTATCTCGACGGGTTCGTCGGCATCTATGCCTCGAAGCAGGCGACCCGCATCGACGCGCTGCGCGCCGACCGCGCCTCGATCGAGTTCCGCGGCTTTCCGCCCTCGGCCCGCGACCAGCTCAAGGGCGAGCTCGGCGACAAGATCGCGGTGCAGGAGAGCGACTGGAACTGCGGCAGCGTCGTTACCATCAACGAAACGAAAAAGCCGTTCGACGACGTGCGGGTCCGGCGCGCCCTGACCCTGGCGATCGACCGCTGGAACGGGGTTCCGGCCCTGTCGAAGATCGCCGACGTGCACACGGTCGGCAGCATCGTCTTCCCCGGCAGCCCGCTGGCGCCGACCAAGGAGGAATTGCAGACCATCGCCGGCTTCTCGCCCGACATCGAGAAATCGCGCGCCGAGGCCAGGCGCCTGCTCAAGGAAGCCAGCGCCGAGAACCTCAGCTTCGAAATGCTCAACCGCGACGTCGACCAGCCTTACAAATACGTCGGCATCTGGGCGGTCGACGAATGGTCGAAGATCGGCGTCAAGGTGACGCAGCGCGTGATGCCGACCGGCCCCTGGTTCGAGGCCGAGCGCAGCGGCAATTTCACGGTCGACCTACAGGCCAATTGCCATGCCGTGGTCAACCCGCTGATCGACGTGCAGCCTTATTTGCCGACCTCGGTCAGCGAGCAGAACTACGGCAATTACGAAGACCCGGTGGAAATGGACCTCTACAACAAGACGCTGCATGAAACCGATCCCGCCAAGCAGCACGCGGCGATGTTCCAGTTCGCCAAGCACGTGATGGATACCCAAGCTCACAAGGTTATGATGGCGTGGTGGTACCGGATCGTGCCATACCGCTCTTATGTCAAAGGCTGGAAGATCAGCCCGAGCCACTACATCAACCAGGATTTGTCGACGGTCTGGCTCGATCAATAAGAAGCAGGGCGTCCGGCCGGCGCAGGGAGACCGACAAAGGCGATGCATCGTTACATCGTGAGCCGAATATTGCTGGTTTTCCCGACGCTGCTCGGCGCGGCGTCGCTGGTTTTCATCTTGATGCGGCTCATCCCCGGCGACATCTGCCTGGTGCGGCTCGGCTCGGGCGGCACCAGCTTCAGCGAGTCGGCGCTCGCCGCCTGCCATGCCGAGATCGGCATCGACAAGCCGTGGCTATTGCAGTTCGGCAACTTTATCTGGGGAATGGCGCGGGGCGATTTCGGCATCTCGATGTGGTCGGGCAAGCCGGTCATCACCGAGATTGCGACGCGCTTTCCGGTCTCGCTCGAGGTCGCGGTGATGGCGACGCTGATCGCGATCTCGATCGCGATCCCCTTGGGCACGATCTCGGCGTTGAAGCAGAACACCTGGATCGACCTGCTGGTGCGCACGGTTTCGATCGCCGGCATCGCGACGCCGTCGTTCTGGCTCGGCATCATGTCGATCCTCTTCGTGCTCGATGTCAGCCAGTTGATCACCGGCCGCCCGTGGATGCCGTCGATCGACTACGTGCCGCTGTGGAAGGACCCAATCCGCAATCTGTCGATCGTCATGCTGCCGGCGCTGACGGTCGGCTACCGCTATGCCGCGGTGTCGATGCGGATGACGCGCTCGGCGATGCTCGAAGTGCTGCGCGAGGATTACATCCGCACCGCCCGCGCCAAGGGCCTTCTCGAAAAGATCATCATCAACCGGCATGCGCTGAAGAACGCGCTGCTGCCGGTGGTGACGGTGATCGGCATCGAGTTCGCCTTCCTCATCGGCGGCCTCGTCGTCACCGAGCAGGTCTTCAACCTCAACGGCATCGGCCGGCTGATGGTGCTGTCGGTGCAGAACCAGGACTACACGCTGACCCAGGCGCTGGTCATGCTGGTCGTGACCATCGCCGTGGTGACCAACCTGCTGGTCGACCTGTTATATGCCTGGCTCGACCCGCGCATCCGCCTCAACTGAAGCCCAGACCTAGGCCCGCTCGATGACCATCGCCGCCCCCACCCCGACCGGCACCGCAATCTTTACCGACGACCGCATCGCGCGGCGCGGCATCGTCAGCAGCACGATTCGCTTCCTGCGGCGTCAGCCGGTGGGCGCGATCGGCATCGTGCTGGTGGCGCTGTTCGGCTTCGCCGGCCTTTTCGCCGACGTGATCGCACCCTACAATCCGACCGCCAATGATTTCTCGGCGATGACCGAGGCGCCGAGCTGGGCGCATTGGCTCGGCACCGACCAATTGGGCCGCGACATCCTCTCGCGCATCCTGTTCGGGGCGCGCACCGCCTACATCGTCGGCCTCACCTCGGCCGTGGTCGGCGGCACGAGCGGGCTCGTGCTCGGGGTCGGCAGCGCCTATTTCGGCGGGCGGATCGATCTATTCCTGCAGCGCATCCTCGACATCGTGATGTCGTTCCCGCTGATCATCATGGCGCTGGCGGTGGTGTCGATCTTCGGCACTGGCGTGCAAAACGTCATCGCCGCGATCACCATCCCGCTGATCCCGCGCTGCGCCCGGGTGGTGCGGTCGAGCGCGCTGGCGATCCGCGAGGTACCCTACGTCGACGCCGCCCGCGCACTCGGCTACGGCCATTCGCGGATTATCCTCAATCACATGGTGCCGAACGTGATGGCGCCGTTCCTTATCATGCTGACCTCGTTCGTCGGGCAGGCGATCCTCGCCGAGGCCTCACTCTCTTATCTCGGGCTCGGCGTGCAGGAGCCGGTCGCGGCCTGGGGATTGATGCTGCAAGGCGGCGCCGAGGAATACGCCTCGACCGCGCCGTGGATCGCGGTGTTCCCGGGCCTGGCGATCATGCTGACCGTGTTCGGCATCAACCTGTTCGGCGACGCGCTGCGCGACGTGATCGACCCGAAACTGCGGGAGCGGTAGGCGGCGTCTTCGATGATCGGCGGAGTGCGCCTCGCGGCCGCGCGCCACGGCCTCGCCGGACGGTCGGCCCGGTAATACGGAAATCGCGGGCCGTCGTCGGAAGGCCGGGGTTTGCGGCGCGCCGTTATCGAGCTGGGGACTTTGGGCAACCTCGGACGGCGGCGGTTGCGATGCCTCGCCAACAGGCGGCCGCTGGGCGATTTCGGCGGGGAGGCCGGTGCGCTGGAGGGCGGCCTGGTCGACCGCGTTCCAGTCGATACCGTCGGCGTAGGCGCCGGCAATCGCGGTGACGGTCTCGCGCAGGCCGTCGGCCTGTGCAGGGACCATCGGCTGCTCGGTGTCGATCTGGTTGGCCTGGTCCTTGCTCGGATGAACCTCGACGTAGAGCCCGATGCCGATCCAGGCTGCGGCGCCGGGCTGCTCGATGGCGCGCACCGGGGTGCCGACCGCGACCGACTTGAAGAGCTGCTCGATATCCTCGGGGTAGAGGTGGATGCAGCCGTGGCTGACGTTGCGGCCGACCCCGTCGGGCTTGTTGGTGCCGTGGATCAGGTAGTTGGCCCAGCCCAGGCGCAGCGCGAAGGCGCCCAAGGGGTTGTCTGGGCCGGGGCCGATCGCGGCCGGCAGATCGGGGTTCTCGGCATGGATCGAGGGCGGCGGGACCCAGGTCGGGTTCGGCTCCTTGCGCACGACCCGGGTGGTGCTGAGTGGCGTCGTGAAGCCGATCGCGCCGATGCCGATCGGGTAGGTCTGCACCGTGTTGCCCCCTGGGTTGCCCCCTGGGTTGCCCCCTGGGTTGCCGTGCGGCGGGAAGTAGTAGAGGCGGCGCTCGGCGAGGTTGATGACGATGCCGACGCGCGGGGCATCGGGCAGGATGTAGAGCGAGGGGACCGTCAATTGCCGGTCGCCCGGCGACCACGGATCGACACCGGGGTTCGCCGCCAGCATTTCGGTGTAGCCGACATCGAAATGGCGCGCGATGTCGGCGAGGTTCTCGCCGCTCCGCGCGGTGTAGTCGGCGAGTTTGCCGACAACGCGGGCGTCGGGCGCGAGCGGAAATTCGGCCGCGCCGGCCGGGACCGACGCCAGCAAGGCCGCAGCCGCGAGCGCGCAGCAGAGCGCGCGCCGGCGGCCGGGCGGTCGCGGGGCCGGGGGCGCCGGAAGCATGGGCCGCCGCGCCCGTACCACTGTGCTACTTGTGCAGGCTGCGGTTGTACATCGAGCTGGCCGCGGTGCGCGCCGCCTGGGCGTCGGATTCGGCCTGCTGCGCCGCCTGCAGCGCCTGATCGGCGGTGGACTGCGCCCGCGCCGCGGCCGCACAGGCATCGCATGGCGGCGGAGGCGCCGCCGGCGCCGCACAGGCGGCAAGCAGCAACGCTGCTCCGCCGAGCGCCGCCAACTTCATCGCCATCGCCGTGTTGTGGTTGGTCATGTGGCTACCCCTTTCTTGTCCTGTTCCCGTCATTCGTAACCGGGATGAGGCGAAAAGGTTCCCTCAAGCTTTTGTCAGAAGTTGGGCAATGGATGAATTGTCGCTGCATTCTTCGGTCGCTCGCAAGCCCCCGCGTGTCTGGTCCCAGGGGTCGGTATTACGAGAAGGCGGCGAAGAGCTCCTCGACCGCCCGCATCTGGTTGCCGCTCGCGGAGGACGGCACGATGACCGGGGTGGTGACGCCGGCTTCGCGCCACGCGTCGATGCCGGCTCGAACTTTCGCCGCGGGTCCGAAGAGGGTGGCGTCGGCGAGCCATTTGTCGCTCATCAGGCTCGGGATGTCGGCCTGCCGGCCCTCCCCCGCCGCGGTCTCGATCGCGGTCATCTCCGCGACATAGCCGGCTTCCTTCCAGTAATTGCGGTAGTTCGGCAGCAGCGTGTAGCGCGCCAGGGTGCGGCGATTGACCGCCTTCGCCGCCTCGACATCGTCCGAGATGCAGGTCGGGATCATGTTGGCGACGAGGAAATCGGGATCGGCGCGCTTCGCCGCCGGGAGCGCCGAGAGCGAATCCGGCATGTGCGAGCGGCTGGCGTTGGCGAAGATGAGGCCCTCGGCGATCTCGCCGGCGAGCGCGACCATGCGTTTCCTCAGCGCGGCGAGGATGATCGGCGGCAGCGCGCCGATGCCGTCGAAGGAATGCATCTTCTCGACAAAGGCGCGGATGTCGCCCAACGGTCTGCCAGGGGTGACGCCCATGCGGATATGGCTCGGCCCATGCGCGACGCCGACGCCGAAGGCGAAGCGGCCGCCGGAGAGCTCATGGATATAGGCGCTCGCCTGCGCGAAATCCTCGGTGACGCGGCCATAGATCGGCACGATCGCGGTGGCGAATTTGATGCGGTTCGTCGCGACCGCCAGCGCCACGGCTTGCGCCATGTTGCTGAAGATGCTCGGCACGTAGATGCCGGCGAAACCGCGCCGCTCGATCTCGCGCGCGAGATCGAGGGTCTGCCGGCGGCGGCCAGGAACGGCGACGAGGCTCAGGGCGGGGAGCGTATCAGCCATGGCGCGCGGTCACCTGAGAGGCTGGCCGGAATGAATTGAGCTTCCCAGGAGCTTGTCTTTTTGTCGTCTTTCCCGCGAAAGCGGGAACCGAGGGACGAGCGGCGGAACGCATCCCTCATATACCAACGTCGCTGAGATTTAAGCCACTGATGCGACAGAGCGCTTGCCCTGGACCCCCGCTTTCGCGGGGGAGACGACAACTTTCTGATTTCGTTGGCTTCATTTTAACTCAGCCCCTGAGGTTCATCACGGCGGCGAACGCGAAAATCGCCAAGACCACGATCGCGAACGCGAACACCGACAAGACCCCGAGCCAGTACATCACCGGGTTGCCCGAGCGGCTCACGGTGAAGTCGAAGCCGAAGGTGTCGGCCAGCCAGAACAGCGGGTCGATCTTGATGATGCCGCGGTTGAGGGCGAGCGCGATGCGCCAGAGCAAGAACAGCTCGACGATCAGCGTAATGCCGATGCCGAAAAGCCAGCCTTTCGCTTCCCCCACGAGCCCCTCCTATTCCGCCGCGACCGGGCGGAGCTGCACCGAATTCGCGCCGTAGCGGTCGCGAAACGGTTTGGTGTCGATCTCCTCCAACTCGATCTCGCCGGCCAGCACCTTCTCTTTCCACGCACTCTGCTCGGGGATGTTGGCGTGGAATTCGGGCATCACCTCGCGGGCGAACAATTCGAGGCTTTCGCAGATGTGTGCGTGGGTGTTCTTGCCTGCCTGGTTGAGTAAAATGACCTGGTCGATATGCGAGGTCTCGAACCGGCGCAGCTTGCGCCTTATCGTCTCGGGCGAGCCGATGAGACCGCCGGATAGCGCGCGAGCGAGCCCCTCGGGGTTCTCGCGCTTCCACTTCTCGTACTCGTCCCACAAATTGACGGTGCCCGGCAGCGGCCGCTCGCGGGTCGCGCTCTGGCCGTAGAAGCGCAGCGCGAACTGGAAGAACGGGATGCCGTCGGCGCGGCGGCGCGCCTCCTCGTCGGTCGGGGCGCACATGAAATAGCTGGTCAGCGCGATGTTCGGGTTGACCCGGTAGTCGGCGAGCTTGTCCTGCCGCTTGACGAACGCGTTGTAATAGGCGTGCACCCAGGCGTGCGCGGCGTCGGCCGAGAGAAACTGGAAGGCGAGCGCGCCGAGGCCGCGCCGTCCGGCCATCTCGATGGTCTCCAGCGCCGAGCAGGCGACCCAGATTGGCGGATGCGGCTTCTGGATGGGCTTTGGCAGCACGTTGCGCAGCGGCATGTCGAAATATTTGCCGTGGTGCTCGCAGCCGCCATCCTTGAACATCGGGATGATCGCCCGGATCGCCTCTTCCCACTTGGCGCGCTTTTCGCCATAGGCGACGCCGAACGGCTCCAGTTCGGTCGAGCTGGCGCTCTCGCCGGTGCCGAACTCGACCCGGCCGCGGCTGACCAGGTCGAGCGCGCCGATGCGCTCGGCGCAGCGCGCCGGATGCGTCGTCGTCAGCTGCATGATGCCGTGCGCGAGGCGGATGTTCTTGGTGCGCTGGCTGGCGGCGGCGAGGAACACCTCGGGCGCCGGCGAATGCGAATATTCCTCGAGGAAGTGGTGCTCGACCTCCCAGGCGAAATCGTAACCCAGCCGGTCGGCCAGTTCGACCTGGTCGAGCGCGTCTGGTAGAGGGTCAATTCGCCGTCCGCGGTCCACGGGCGCGGCAATTGCAGCTCGTAGAAAATTCCGAACTTCATCGTGCATCCTTCCTGGCGCGCCGACGCGATCATGCCGGGAGGAGCCGCAATGCTCAAGCAGAGCCGGTTGCGTTCGAGTAGACTGGCGTCCCGAGGTGTCGCGTTCCAGCGGCAAGCAATAATTCGCGGGAGGAAGACGGGCCGTGGATCAGCCGCAAGTTTTGCCTATGCCCCGTCAGCCAGTCAGACGCCGATATCTCGTCGCAATGCTCGCCAGCGCGGCGGTCCTGCGGCCGCTTGCCGCTTTCGCCCAGCAAAAGTCGATGCCGGTGATCGGCATCCTCGATGTCGGCGACCCCGCTTCGCTGTTGAAATCGTTCCGCGAGGGGTTGCGCGACAAGGGCTATATCGAGGGGCAAAACATCCGCCTCGAAACCCGCTCGCCGGCGAGCGGCTCGAAATCCCTGGCCAGCTGCGCCAGGGAATTGGTCGACCTCAAAGTCGACGTGATCGTGGCGAAGTTCACCCCGGCCGTCCGCGCCGCGATGGAGGCGACCAAGACGATCCCGATCGTCATGGCGCCGGCTGGCGCCCCGGTCGAAACCGGGCTGGTCGCCAGCCTCTCGCGTCCCGGCGGAAACGTCACCGGCATGTCGGCCACCGCCGCTGAATTGGGCGGCAAGCGGATCGAACTCATCCGCCAATTCCTGCCGCAAGCGAGCCGAATCGGCGTGCTGGCCAACTCAGCCGATCCGTTCACCAAGCCCTTTGTCGGCGAGATGCAAACCGCTGCGGGGACGTTGGGCGTGCAGGTCGAGCCCGTCATGGTCAGCGGCCCCGGTGAGTTCGAGACGGCGTTCTCAACCCTGCGGAAAGCAAGCGCGGACTGCGTCATCATCCAGCCCAGCCTTCCGGAGAAAGCCGCCATCGACATGGCGCTGAAAGTGCGGTTGCCGCCCTTCGGCCTCTTCCGCTCGACAGTCGAGAAAGGTGCGTTGATGTCGTATGCCCCGCGGGCCGAGGACGGGTATCGCGAAGCTGCGGTATATGTCGACAAAATACTCAAGGGCGCCAAGCCCTCCGACCTGCCGGTCGAGCAGCCGACGATTTTCGAGCTGGTGATCAATTCCAAAACCGCGAAAGCCCTTGGCCTGACGGTCCCACCATCGCTTCTTGCCCGCGCCGACGATGTGATCGAGTGAGCCGGCGGATCAACGGCCGATGAATTGCAGCGCAGCGCGTCGACCGGCGCGCGATTTCGATCAAGCAGCTAAAATGGAACAGAAATCGATTACATCCGGATGAGGTGCATGGCCGAACTGCGGGCCGGCGAGGACGAAGCAGCGGTCGCCGAGGAAACCGGCGAGGCGGCGCACTGGCGGCAGACGCTGTGGGCGATGGTCATCACG
>Ga0209483_1001016_pt1 | contig 22403 bp, 19 predicted proteins | sample NGEPerA_FD_184508 | JGI IMG/M metagenome (GOLD analysis project Ga0209483, IMG submission 184508) | Arctic peat soil microbial communities from the Barrow Environmental Observatory site, Barrow, Alaska, USA - NGEE PermafrostL2-A... | ecosystem: Environmental > Terrestrial > Soil > Wetlands >... | reverse complement strand
GGCAGTCCCGCAACGGTGCTGGCGAAACTGCAGCCGATGATGGCAGCGAGCCAGGCCGACGAATTGATGATCATCACCGCCGTGTACGACCACGAGGCGCGGAAGAAATCCTACAGCCTGCTCGCGGATGCATTCGGGCTCGGCAAGAAGGCGGCGGCGTAGCGCTCGATTCAACCCGTCATTCCGGGGCGACGCGAAGCATCGAGGAGGCTACTCCGCCTTCTCGCTGAACGTCGCCCTGAACGGATGCCCGGGATAAACTCCGACGATGCGGAATTCGCGGGAGAAGAATTGCAATTCCTCCAGCGCAAACGCCAGATTCCTGTCGTCGGGATGGCCATCGACGTCGGCATAGAACTGGGTGGCGAAGAAATTGCCGTCGACCATGTAGCTTTCGAGCTTGGTCATATTGACGCCGTTGGTGGCAAAGCCCCCCATCGCCTTGTAGAGCGCGGCCGGCAGATTGCGCACCCGGAACACGAACGAGGTGACCAGCGGTCCGGAGCCCTGGGCTGCCCATTTCGCCTCGCGCGCCAGCACGACGAAGCGCGTGGTGTTATGGGTCTCGTCCTCGACGTCCTCGGCCAGCACGTCGAGGCCGTAAATCTCGGCGGCGAGTTTTGAGGCAATCGAGGCGCAACTCTTGTCGCCGCGCGCGGCGACGATGCGCGCGCTGCCTGCGGTATCGCCGGAGACGACCGGCTTGATGCCGAGTCTGCGGATGATGTTGCGGCACTGGCCGAGCGCGTGGACGTGGCTCTCGACCGTTTTGATATCGGCCAATTTGGCGCCGCGCGGCGCCATCAACTGATGATGGATCGGCTGGAAATACTCGCCGACGATGAACAGGCCTGATTGCGGCAATAGATGATGGATGTCGGCGACGCGCCCTGCCACCGAGTTCTCGATCGGGATCATGCCGAGATCGGCTTCGCCCGACGCGATCGCGGCCAGCGCGTCCTCGAAAGTGGCGCACGGCATCGGCTCGGCGTCGGGATAGGCCTCCGCGATCGCGATATGGGAATTGGCGCCCGGCTCGCCCTGGAAGGCAATTTTCAGATTCTTGGTCATGACGCTTTCTGGGTGTTGCTGGCGCCTTGTATCAGCCGTTCAGCCTTTTGGCAGTGCCGCCGATTTGAAGTTTCTGCAGCATTTGCCGCGAGTCCGCCTCAGGAACTTCAAATCGATAAGCGGCACTGCAAAACCAATATTTGCTAGCGCCCCTCATGTGTCCGAAGTTCGTATCAGGGGCGCCGCAAGGGTTTACGAACTTCGGACACGGGGCGCTAGTAGCTGGCGGGTGGTTTCGAGGTCGGCCGGCGTATCGACGCCGCGCGGCACGGTGTCGACGATGGTGATGTCGATCCGCATGCCGGCCTCGATCGCCCGCAATTGCTCCAGTTTCTCCTGTCGCTCCAGCGGAGAGGGCGGAAGCTTCACAAAACGCTCCAGCGCCGCGCGGCGGTAGGCATAAAGGCCGATGTGATGGTAGCGCGGTCCGTCGCCCCAAGGCGCCGTGGCGCGGGTGAAGTAGAGTGCGCGCAGCCGCCGCGGGCCGATCGGCGAGCCGACCGCTTTCACGACGTTGGGATTCAGGCTCTCTTCATCGGTATGGATTTCCGCGGCAAGGGTGGCGATATCGACCGCGGGATCGGACAGCGGCCCCAGCACGTCGCGGATATTATCAGGCGAAATGGTCGGAAAATCGCCCTGCAAATTGATGACGATTTCAGTCTCGCCGCCGGGATCGAGCTTGCCGAGCGCCTCGTGGATGCGATCCGAGCCAGACGGATGATCGGCGCGCGTCATGACAGCTTCCCCGCCATGCGCAGCCACGATGGAAGCGATCTCCGGCGTATCGGTGGCGACTGCCACGCGGCCGATTCTCGCGGCCTCGGCGCGACGCAGCACATGCACGATCATCGGCAGGCCGGCGAGGTCCAATAGCGGCTTGCCGGGCAAACGGGTGGCGGCCATGCGGGCGGGAATCAGTACCAAAGTGCGGGGTTCTGGCATCAATGTGAGGTCCGGACCCGGTTGATATGATGGCCGGAAATGATGGGGACGGGTCGAAAGCCGGGGCATTTATACGGGTTGCCAGAGCACGGGCAAACCGATATCTGATCGTGGCTCGGGGTGCGGTGCGAAAGCCTGATTCCTGATGTATCCGCGGCCGTTTCTCCCCGGCTAAAATCTACTTTTCCGGCCTGGAGCCTGATCCAAAATGGACTCCTTCGAAATCAATAAAATTCTCGGCGCCATCCTGGGCACCTGCCTGGTCCTGCTGGTGACGAGCTTTACCGCCAACGCGCTGTTCGCTCCGGTGATGCCGGCCAAGCCGGGCTTCGAAATCGTCGCGAAGGAAACGCCGGAAGCCGGCGCCAAGGAAGCCGCGGCCGCGCCGGCCGTACCGATCGAGAAATTGTTGCAGACGGCGTCTGCCGAGAAGGGCGCCGCGGCGGCCAAGAAATGCCAGGCCTGTCACACCTTCGAGAAGGGCGGTCCGAACCGCGTCGGTCCGAATCTCTATGGGATCGTCGGCGATCACAGGGGCGAGGGCCGCGGCGGCTTCAATTTCTCCGCCGCCATGAAGGCCAAAGGCGGCACCTGGACCGATGACGACCTCAACAAGTTCATCACCAATCCCAAAGGTTTCATTCCGGGGACCGCGATGGGCTTCGCCGGCATCCAGAAGGACAGCGAGCGCGCCGACGTGATCGCCTATCTGCACACGCTGTCGGACAATCCGGTTCCGCTGCCGACGGCGTCGAAGTAACGCCCCGCCGTCGTCACATGAATCCCTGTTACCAACGGCCGGGCGATTGCCCGGCCGTTTTGCTGTTCCGCCTGACGCGTCGGTCGGGACGTTTCGTCGCAGCCGGCGCATTCACAACCTTGTATCATGAGGAAAAAGCAACGTAATCGGTCGAAACCTTGCCTTATATTGCGCCCTCAGTAGTCGGACTAATCACAGGAATCCCTCATTGGCGATCACCCGGCGACATCTTCTGCAGAGCGGCGCTTTCGCCGCGGTCGCCCCAAGCCTCGGGTCGGCAGCCGGCCTGGTGAGCCCGGCGCAGGCGCAGACGGCCGATCCGGTTTGGCGCCACGCCCTTTCGATGTACGGCGATGTCAAATATCCCGCCGGTTTCAAGCATTTCGACTACGTCAATCCGAACGCGCCGAAGCAAGGCGTTGTACGGCTGTTTGAGCTCGGCACCTTCGACAATTTCAACATCGTGATCCAGGGATTGAAGGGCTCGATCGCCGGCGGCGCCACCATGATCACTCAAACGCTGACGACCCGATCGCAAGACGAACCCTCGACGGCATATGGATTATTGGCGGAAGCAGCCTCCTATCCCGACGATTTTTCCTACGTCATCTATCGATTGAATGCAGCCGCGCGCTGGCACGACGGCAAGCCGGTCGTACCCGACGACGTCATCTTCTCGTTCGATGCGTTCAAGAAGAACAGCCCGCTGTATCGCGCCTACTACCAGCACATCGTCAAATGTGAACAGGTCGGCGAGCGCGAGGTCAGATTTGCATTCGACAAGCCCGGCAACCGCGAACTCCCCTCGATCGCTGGCGAAGTTCCGGTGTTGCCGAAGCACTGGTGGGAGGGCGCTGATGCGCAGGGACACAAGCGGGACGTCACCGCGACGACATTGGAAATCCCCGTAGGGTCTGCGGCCTATCGTATCAAGGAGTTCGTTGCAGGCCGCACGCTGGTGCTTGAGCGGGTCAGGGATTATTGGGGGAAAGACCTGCCGCACTCTATCGGCCAGGATAATTTCGACCAGCTCAGGTTTGAATTCTTTCGCGACGACACCGTCGGGCTCGAGGCTTTCAAGGCGGATCAACTGGACTGGTTTTCCGAGCGCAGCGGCAAGCAATGGTCGACGGCCTACGATTTTCCTGCCGAGCGCGAAAAGCGCGTCATCAAGGAAAAATTCCCGGATGCGAGTTCCGGGCGGATGCAAGGCTTCGCTTTCAACCTGCGCCGGCCGCTATTCGCCGATGTGCGGGTCCGCCGCGCATTCAACTATGGCTATGATTGGGAAGAGTCGGACCGGCAACTCTCGAACGGAGAATATCATCGCGACAGCAGCTATTTTGACGGCATCCCCGAACTCATGGCCTCAGGACTTCCAGAGGGCTTGGAGTTGCAGATCCTCGAAACGGTGCGCGACAAGGTGCCGGCTGAACTCTTCACGATGCCCTACAAAAATCCGGTCGGCGGCAACCCGGAAGCAGCCCGCAACAATTTGCGCGAAGCGACGCGACTCCTGAAGGAGGCCGGATTCGAGGTTCGTGACCGCAAGTTGGTCGATCCCAAAGGTCAGGCCGTCAGTGTCGAATTCCTGACCATGGATCAAGGCGACGAGCGGGGCATCCTTTTCTACAAGCCGTATCTGGAGCGGCTCGGCATGACCGTGAATATTCGCTTGGTTGACAGTGTCCAGTACGAGAATCGCCTGCGCAGCTTCGACTTCGATATGACCACCTTTGCGTGGCCACAGTCGCTTTCGCCGGGCAACGAGCAGCGTGATTTCTTCGGGTCGGAGGCGGCAGCCCGGCCCGGTTCTCGCAACCTTCCGGGCATCAGGAATCCCGCGGTCGACGCGGTGATCGACCACATCATCTTCGCCAAGGATCGCGCCGAACTGGTCGCAAGCTGCAAGGCGCTGGATCGGGTCTTGCTCTGGAATTGCTATGTAGTGCCGCAATTCGCCAGCGGATTTGAGCGTGACGCGCGCTGGGATCGGTTCAGCCATCCCGAGCCGTTGGCTAAATACGGGATTTCCGGATTCCCGAGCATGTGGTGGTGGGACGCCGCGAAGGCAGCGAAAACGGGTGGACGTTCGTGAGCCGGCTCATTCGCACGCCGCTGTTCTCCCGCCGCCAAGCGCTCGGTCTCGGCGTCGGCGCGCTAAGCGCGCCGCTGCTGCGGCCCGCCCTGGCCGCCGCTGAGACCGAGGCCCATGGCCTCTCGGTGTTCGGCGATCTGAAATATCCGGCCGACTTCCATCATTTCGACTACGTCAACGTCGATGCGCCGAAGGGCGGAATATTCTCGTTCCTGCCCTGGCAGCGCGCCTACAACCAGAATTTCCAGACCTTCAACTCGCTCAATGCCTATGTTCTCAAGGGCGATGGCGCCCAGGGCATGGACATGACATTCGCCTCGCTGATGGTGCGCGCCAGCGACGAGCCCGATGCGCTATACGGCCTTGCCGCCAAATCGGTGCAGATTTCACAGGACAAGCTGACCTACCGCTTCACGCTGCGGCCGGAAGCCAGATTCCACGACGGCACCAGGCTGACGGCGCATGATGCGGCCTTCTCACTGACCACGCTGAAGACCAAGGGGCACCCTTTGATCCTGCAGCAGATGCGCGACATGGTGAGCGCGGAAGCGCCGGATGATGCGACGCTGATCGTGCTGTTCGCGAAAGATCGCGCGCGCGACGTGCCGCTCTATGTCGCGAGCCTGCCGATTTTCTCGCAAGCCTATTACGCCACAAAGCCGTTTGAGGAATCGACGCTCGACACCCCACTCGGCTCCGGGCCTTACAAGGTCGGGAAATTCGAAGCCAACCGCTATATCGAATTCGAACGGGTCAGGGATTGGTGGGGCGCCGATCTGCCGGTCTGCCGCGGCAGCTTCAACTTCGATACCGTGCGTTACGAATTCTATCGCGACCGCGACGTCGCCTTCGAGGGCTTCACCGCGAGGAATTATCTGTTCCGCGAGGAGTTCACCGCGCGCGTCTGGGCGACGCGCTACGATTTCCCCGCGGTGAAGGACGGCCGGGTCAAGCGCGAGGTCTTGCCCGACGACACGCCGTCCGGCGCGCAGGGCTGGTTCATCAACACGCGCCGCGACAAGTTCAAGGACGCGCGCGTCCGCGAGGCGCTGATCCAGGCGTTCGATTTCGAATGGACCAACAGGACCATCTTGTACGGCGCCTATGCGCGCACCCATTCGCCGTTCCAGAATTCGGACATGATGGCGAAGGGGCCGCCGTCGCCGAAGGAATTGGCGCTGCTCGATCCGTTTCGCGGCCAGGTGCCGGACGAGGTGTTCGGGGAGCCCTTCTTGCCGCCGGTATCAGACGGGTCGGGACAGGACCGGACGCTGCTGCGCAAGGCCTCGCAATTGCTGCAGGATGCCGGGCTCGTCATCAAGGACGGCAAGCGGGTATTGCCCAATGGAGAAGTTTTCAGGATCGAATTCCTGATCGACGAGCCGTCGATCGAACCGCACCATGGACCTTACATCAAGAATCTCGGGGTTCTCGGGATCGACGCCGCCATCCGGCTGGTCGACGCCGTGCAATATCGGGCCCGGCTGGAAGATTTCGATTTCGACATGGCGATGTCGCGCTTTTCCATGTCGGCGACGCCGGGCGACAGCATGCGCCCGTTCTTCTCGTCGAAAGCCGCCGCCACCAAGGGATCGTATAACATGGCTGGCATTGCGAGCCCCGTCATCGATGCGCTGATCGAGAAGATCATCGGCGCCGACAATCGCGAAGACCTGACGACCGCCTGCCGCGCCTTCGACCGGGTGTTCCGCGCCGGCCGCTACTGGGTGCCGCAATGGTATCGCGCCACCCATCCGGTCGCCTATTGGGATGTGTTCGATCATCCCGCGAAGCTGCCGCACTTTGGGCAGGGCGTCGGCGCGCCGGAAAACTGGTGGACCGACCCCGCCAAGATGGCCAAGGCCGAGCGGGCGAAATAGTTCATGGCCGCCTATATCGCCCGCCGCATTTTCCTGATGATTCCGACGCTGATCGGAATCCTGTTCGTCTCCTTCGTGGTGGTGCAATTCGCGCCGGGCGGTCCGGTGGAGCGCGTGCTGGCGCAGCTTTCCGGCGCCGACACCGGCGGGACGTCTCGGATTTCGGGCGGCGGCGGCGATTTCGGCCCGCGCGGCCAGGCCAGCATCGCCTCCGGTGCCGTCAATTCGAAATACCGCGGCGCCCAAGGGCTCGATCCTGATTTCATCAAGGGCCTGGAAAAGCAATTCGGCTTCGACAAGCCGGCGCCGGAGCGCTTTGCGCTGATGGTGTGGAATTTCGTCCGGTTCGATTTCGGCAAGAGCTATTTCCGCGACGTCAGCGTCATCCAGCTGATCAAGGAGAAACTGCCGGTCTCGATGTCGCTCGGGATCTGGATGACGCTGTTGACCTACCTGATCTCGATCCCGCTCGGGATCCGCAAGGCGGTCAAGGACGGCTCGAAATTCGACACCTGGACTTCGGCTGTGGTCATCATCGGCTTTGCGATCCCCGGCTTCCTGTTCGCGATCCTGCTGATCATCCTGTTTGCCGGCGGATCGTTCTTCAACATCTTTCCCCTGCGAGGGCTGACCTCGGACGGCTGGTCGCAATTTCCCTGGTACTGGAAGATCCTGGATTATTTCTGGCACATCACGCTGCCGCTGATCTCGATGGCGCTGGGGGCGTTTGCCACCATGACGCTGCTGACGAAAAATTCGTTCCTCGACGAAATCCGCAAGCAATATGTCATGACCGCGCGCGCCAAGGGCTGCAGCGAAAACCAGGTGCTCTACAATCACGTCTTCCGCAACGCCATGCTGATCGTGATCGCCGGCTTTCCCGGCGCGTTCATCCACGCTTTCTTCTCGGGCTCGCTGTTGATCGAGACCATCTTCTCACTGGACGGGCTCGGTCTGCTCGGCTTCGAGAGCGTGCTCAACCGCGACTATCCCGTGGTGTTCGGAACGCTGTTCATCTTCTCGCTGGTCGGCCTCGTGGTCAATTTGATCTCCGATCTCGCCTATATGTGGATCGATCCGCGGATCGATTTCGAGGCGCGGGAGGTCTGATGACGCTCATCGCGCCGCCGCCGGTCGAAGCCACGACGCAGACGCCGCTCGGCGAAGCCGTGCCGATCACGAGTCACCGCTTCGCGCCGTCGCCGCTCAACCGCCGCCGCTGGCAGAATTTCAAGTCGAATCGCCGGGGCTACTGGTCGCTCTGGATCTTCCTCATCCTGTTCTTCATCTCGCTGTTCGCCGAACTGGTCGCCAACGACCGGCCGTTCCTGATTAGGTTTGACGGTCATCTCTATTGGCCGGCCTTCGTCACCTATTCGGAGACCACCTTTGGCGGCGACTTCCAGACCGCCGCCGACTATCGCGACCCCTATCTGCAGAAGCTGATCAAGGACAAGGGCGGCAGCATCGTCTGGCCGCTGATCCGCTATTCCTTCGACACCCACAATCTCGATCTGCCGACGCCAGCGCCGTCGAAGCCGACCTGGATGCTGACGGAAAAGGAATGCAGCGGCGTGGTGCAGAAGAAGGGGCTGAAGAGCTGCCGCGACCTCGAGTATAACTGGCTCGGCACCGACGATCAGGGCCGCGACGTGGTGGCTCGGCTGATCTACGGCTTCCGCATTTCAGTGCTGTTCGGCCTGATACTCACTTTCTTTTCCTCCATCATCGGCATCGCCGCCGGCGGTATTCAGGGTTATTTCGGCGGCTGGACCGATCTGATCTTCCAGCGCGTGATCGAAATCTGGAACGCCATTCCCTCGCTCTATCTGCTGCTGATCATTTCGGCGGTGCTGCCGCCGGGCTTTTTCATCCTGCTCGGCATCCTCCTTCTATTTTCCTGGGTGTCGCTGGTCGGCCTGGTGCGCGCGGAATTTTTGCGCGGGCGCAATTTCGAATACATCATGGCGGCGCGCGCGCTCGGCGTCTCCAATGCCGTGATCATGTTCCGCCATCTGTTGCCGAACGCCATGGTCGCGACCATGACGTTCCTGCCGTTCATCGTGTCGTCCTCGGTGATGACGCTGACCGCGCTCGACTTCCTCGGCTTCGGCTTGCCGCCCGGCTCGCCCTCGCTCGGCGAACTATTGTCGCAGGGCAAGGCCAACGTGCAGGCGCCCTGGCTCGGCTTCACCGGCTTCTTCGCGGTCGCGATCATGCTGTCGCTTTTGATCTTCATCGGCGAAGCCGTGCGCGACGCCTTCGATCCGCGCAAGACGTTCAGATGAATATGTGGTAAGTCTCCATCGGTGAAGAGGTGGCCCATGAACAGAATTGTCAGAGAAAACTACCCGGTTTCAAATCTGCCTGAAGATTTGCGCGTAGGTCTTGAGCCTTCATCTGTCGTTACGGTGATCGTGGAGGAAGGAGAAAAGCGACCGGAGAAGGTCGTGACACTGGAAGAGATTTTCGCGCTGCGTACGCCTCCTTTCCGTAGCAAGGAAGAGATCGACGCTGATTTGCGTCGTCAGCGAGACGAGTGGGATGACTAATTTTGGTAAGACGTCTCGCTTGTATTTTGATGCAAATCCGTTGATTTACGCGATCGAGGGCGATGACAGTATTGCAGAGCCAATAGGGAAGCTGCTTGACCTCCTCAGGAGCCACCCCGGGATCGCCGTGACGAGCGAATTGACCCTTGCTGAGGTCTTGCCGAAAGCAACGGTTGCAAGGCGTCGCAGCTACCTCAATCTGTTGATCTCGAGCGGCATCTTCGATTTACGTCCGGTTACACGCGATATTCTAATCGAAACTGCTGATTACCGGCGAGAGGCGCGGACGCCAGACCTGGCACTTCCAAAACTTCCTGACTCGATTCACATCGTTACCGCGATTCAATGTCAGTGCCGTACGATCCTGTCGGCCGATTTGCGCATGACGCTGCCAGATGGATTTTCGGTCGTTCCGCCTGATCGGGGCAATTTAGCCCGACTCATTGAAGAACTATCCTGATGGATGTCATCAACCAGCCTCTACTCGATGTCCGTGACCTGTCAGTCGCGTTTCACCAGCCGAGCGGCACTTCGGTCGCGGTCGATCGTATCTCCTACGAGATCAAACGCGGCGAGTGCGTGGCGCTGGTCGGCGAATCCGGCTCCGGCAAATCGGTCAGCGCGCTGTCGATCCTGAAGCTGCTGCCCTATCCGACCGCGTCGCATCCCTCCGGCAGCATCCGCTTCAAGGGCCAGGAATTGCTCGGCCTGTCCGAGCACGAAATCAGGGGCATTCGCGGCAACGACATCTCGATCATCTTCCAGGAGCCGATGACTTCGCTCAATCCGCTGCACACGATCGATTCCCAGATCGGCGAGATCCTGCAGCTGCACAGCGGTATCAGCGGCTCCAGAGCGCGGGCGCGGACGCTCGAACTGCTGGGGCAGGTCGGCATTCCCGAACCGGAGACGAGGCTCAAGAGCTATCCGCATCAATTGTCCGGTGGCCAGCGCCAGCGCGTCATGATCGCGATGGCGCTGGCCAACGAGCCGGATCTGTTGATCGCGGACGAGCCGACCACGGCGCTCGACGTCACGGTGCAGGCGCAGATCCTGACGTTGTTGGCGGAAATCCGCGCCAGGCTCGGCATGAGCCTGTTGTTCATCACCCACGATCTCGGCATCGTGCGCCGCATCGCCGACGTGGTCTGCGTCATGAACGGCGGCAAGATCGTCGAGCAGGGGCCGGTGGAACAGGTTTTCACCGCGCCGAAACATGCCTATACCAAGGCGCTGCTCGCGGCCGAACCAAAACCCGATCCGGCGCCGCCGCGGCCGGAATCGCCGGTCGTGATGTCCTCCGACGACCTGAAGGTCTGGTTTCCGGTCAAGCGCGGCCTGCTGCGCTCCACGGTCGGCCATATCAAGGCGGTCGACGGCGTCACGCTGTCGGTGCGCAAGGGGGAGACGCTCGGCGTGGTCGGCGAATCCGGCTCCGGCAAGACCACGCTCGGACTCGCGCTGTTGCGGCTGATTTCATCCGACGGCCCGATCGTGTTTCTCGGCCACGACATCCAGGGCCTGCGCTTCAAGGAGATGCGCCCGTTCCGCCGCGACATGCAGATCGTGTTCCAGGATCCGTTCGGCGCGCTTTCCCCGCGCATGTCGGTCGGCGACATTGTCGCCGAGGGTCTCGGCATCCATCAATCCTCGCTGTCGCCTGAGGCGCGCGAGGCGCGGGTGATCAAGGCGCTGCAGGACGTCGGCCTCGATCCGGCGACGCGGTTCCGCTATCCCCATGAATTCTCCGGCGGCCAGCGCCAGCGCATCTCGATCGCGCGCGCGGTGGTGCTGGAGCCGAATTTCGTGGTGCTGGACGAGCCGACCAGCGCGCTCGACATGCTGCTGCAGGCGCAGATGGTCGACCTGCTGCGCGAACTGCAGCGCAAGCGCGATTTGACCTACATGTTCATCTCGCACGATCTGCGCGTCGTCGCCTCGCTCGCCAGCCATTTGATCGTGATGCGGAACGGCAAGGTGGTGGAGGAGGGACCGGCGTCGGAATTGTTCAAACGGCCGAAGACCGACTACACGAAAGCGCTGTTCGCGGCGGCGTTCCGGATCGAGGCCGCGCCTGGCGCGGTGTCCGAATAGCGTTTCTTCACCTCTCCCGCTCTGCGCGGGGAGAGGTCGCCGCGTCTTTGCGGCGGGTGAGGGGCGAGGCACGCTGTCAGACTTCAACATTCGAATTTGTCGAGAGCCCCAACCCTCTGCCCGCGAAGAGCGGGGAGAGGGAGAATCAACCCATCCGCTTGATCGCAACGATCTCGCTGCCGTTGGCCTTGATGCGGACGATCGCTTCGCGGGTGCTCTCGATCGCGGTCGCCATATGATGGGCGTTGGCATGGACGATGGTATCGGCGTCGCGGGCGATCGCGACATGGCCTTTCCAGAAGATCAGGTCGCCGCGCCGCAAATGGTTCGATTCCGCTCGCCCCAGCGCCAGGCCGAGGCCGTCGGCCTGCAGGTCGCTGTCGCGTGGGCAGCCGGTGCCCACCGCATTCAGCGCAATTTGGACGAGGCCGGAGCAATCGATGCCGAGAATGCTCTTGCCACCCCACAAATAGGGCGTGCCGACGAAGCGTTCTGCTACCGCGACGAAATCCGTCTCATACTGGTCGATGTTTTCGACATGCCGGCGCGGTAAATACCAGCCGTCGTCCGTCACCGCAAAAGCGCCTTCCTCGCGCAGCACGCTCAGCAAGGAGCCCATCACCAGCGTCTCGACGGGCGGCAGCTTGATCGAAGGCCCCGGGAAAGCAAAAGTGCTGAGCGCTGTGACCTTATGCGTCGGCCCCGCACCGGGCTTCGCCAGCGCACGGTCGGGCAGCCAGCCGACATAGCCGTCGCTGTCAAGCTGCCCCCACGCAAAGCCTTCGCCGTTGCGGTCGTAGATGGTGACGCGCTCGCCCTTCAGCGCCTGTGTGAAAAGTTCGGCATCGGAGGCGGGCGCCTCGCGCAGCGGCGCAAGCGCATCGACAACCTCGAATACCTCGCCTTCGACAAACCGTGTCGCCTTGACCTTGCCCTCGAGATATTTCGCGGCGAGATCGGGTCGCGCCGGCGTCAGCCGCGGATCATCCATAGCGTTCGCTCAATAATTTGTAGGTCGCGCGCGCGGCCTGGCATTCGCCGCCCTCGGGGCGGGCCGGTCTTGCGCTCGGCGTCCAGCCATAGATGTCGAAATGCAGCCAGCGCTGCCCTTCCTCGACGAAACGCTGCAGGAACAGCGCGCAGGTGATCGAGCCGGCGAACCCGCCGCTTGGTGCGTTGTTGACGGTGGCGACTTTCGAATCGAGCCAGGCGTCGTAGGGCGGCCAAAGCGGCATGCGCCACAAAGGATCGTTCTCCTCTTTGGCGTAGCGTACGACGTCGAGCGCGAGCGTCTCGTCATGGGTGTAGAAGGGCGGCAGGTCCGGCCCAAGCGCCACCCGCGCGGCGCCCGTCAGCGTGCCCATATCGATCACCAGGTCCGGCTTCTCCTCGCACGCCAAAGCCAGCGCGTCCGCCAGGATCAGCCGGCCTTCGGCGTCGGTATTGCCGATCTCGACCGTGATGCCCTTGCGCGAGCGGAAGATGTCGAGCGGCCGGAAGGCGTTGCCCGAAACCGCGTTCTCGACCGCCGGGATCAAGACCCGCAATCGGACCTTGAGCTTCGCATCCATTACCATCTGCGCCAGCGCCAGCACGTTGGCGGCTCCGCCCATGTCCTTCTTCATGATCAGCATGCCGGAGGACGGCTTCAGGTCGAGCCCGCCGGTGTCGAAGCAGACGCCCTTGCCGACCAGCGTCACCTTGGGATGATCCAGCTGCCCCCACGAAAAATCGATCAGCCGCGGCGCGCGCGGCGAGGCCATTCCAACCGCATGGATCAGTGGAAAGTTCTGGTGCGTTAGCTCGTCGCCGACGATGCATTTGAATGCCGCGCCGAACCGGTCCGCGAGATCGCGCGCGGCCTGCGCCAGCTCTTCCGGCCCCATGTCGTTCGAGGGCGTATTGATGAGATCGCGGGCAAGCGTCGTGGCCTCGGCCATGCGCGTGACAGCGGCGATGTCGACGCCATCCGGCGGCACCAATCGAGCCTCCGGCGCATCCACCTTGCGGTAGCGGCCGAAGCGATAGGCGCCGAGCGCGAACGCCAGCGTGGCCAGGCGTGTGTCGTGCGGGGCATTGGCAAAACGATAGACGCCCGGCGGCAGCAGGCCCGGCAACAGGCCGGGCCTGAACAAATCGCGAGATTTGCTGGTCGCTTCCTCAAGACCGAACAACACCTGCGCGATGCCTCCATCCGCGGCGGGAAGCGTCAGGCAGGCCCCCGGTTTGGCGGCAAAGCCGTTGGCCCGCGCGAATTGCCGTGCCTCGGCGGGTAGTCCCGCGCAGATTGCCTCCCATGTCGCCTTGGTCGCAAAGGTGATCGGGATGGCAGGTGTCGCGGGTGAGGTCTCGAACACCGAATGCATGCTGTTCACGGCAGTCCGTTGGAGAAGCAGGGCTCCCGAGTTTGTGATCCCGGGAAGCGCAGGGGACCAGAACTAGCTGGCTCGCGCTAATTTCCTTTTGCGGCAATGTTGCCGGTCCGGTCAATCGCCTGAGGCGCCGTTAACCGGACGTTAGGGTTAACACTCTATTGCTGACGCGTTCGGACCGGTCATCGGCCCATATCCCCCGTGAGTTATGTGCCAATGCGTCAGCCCTCCAGCCTTGCCCGGCTCCTCGCGTCAGCCGCCCTGACGGCGATTCTAGCCGCAGGCCTCGGTGGCTGCCAGACGATGTCCGACATCACCGGATCGATCACCCCGACCGCTTCGGCCAATCCCGGCCCCGATACCAACCCGCGGCGTTCGGTGGACGCCTATGGCGAGCGTTACCGCGCGAACCCCAAGGATCCCGATGCGGCGCTGGCCTATGGCCAGGCGCTGCGCGCGACCGGTGAGCGCGCCCAGGCGGTCGCGGTGCTCGAACAGGCCACCATCGCCAACCCCGGTAACAAGGCGTTGCTTGGCGGCTTCGGCCGCGCGCTCGCCGACAATGGCAATTTCCAGCAGGCATTCGACGTCCTCAGCAAGGCCCATTCGCCCGCCAATCCCGACTGGCGCATTCTGTCGGTGCAGGGAACCGTGCTCGATCAGATGGGCCGGCGTGACGAAGCGCGCCGCTATTACGCCTCGGCTCTGAAGATCGTACCCGACGAGCCGTCGGTCTTGTCCAATCTCGGCCTGTCCTATGTGCTTTCCAAGGATCTACCGAAGGCGGAAGAAATCCTCCGCAAGGCCTATGCCACCGGCAGGGCCGATGCGCGGGTGCGGCAGAACCTCGGGCTCGTCGTCGGCCTGCAAGGCCGCTTCGCCGAAGCCGAGACCATCGTCAAGGCCGATCTGCCGGCCGACGAGGCCGCCGCGAACGTCGCTTACCTGAAGGAAATGCTGAACCGCAAGGACAGCCCGCGCGCCAGCAGCAAAGTCGAAATGCCGCTGGCGGCGCTGCATCATCCGGATTGAACCAGGCCGTGAACCCATAAATCTGCCGGTCGAACAGCTGCCAGAGTCGGCTATGCTCAGATAGCGACCAAATTCCACAGCACAGCGAAATGACGCGATGGGCCAATAGCGGAAGGGCTGTTTCACTCGATCAGGTCGTCTGCGACCGCGAGCAACGTCGGTGGCACAGTAAGGCCGAGCATCTTTGCAGCCTTGAGGTTGATGACGAGTTCGAACTTGGTCGGCTGGATGACGGGAAGCTCAGATGGCTTGACGCCAGTGAGAATCTTGCCGACATAAATGCCACATTGATGATACGCAGCAGTAAGGCTGGGTCCGTAACTAACAAGACCCCCAGCTTCACAAAACTCGCGCCAAGCATAAATCGCGGGTATCCCATGGTGTGCGGCCAATCCAACAAGCTGGTCGCGCTGACTAGTGAAGAAGACATCGGCATTGATGAGCAGCGCGCCTACCTTCTCCTGCACGATCGATGCGAACACGGTCGCAAGACCAACTTGGGTGGACTGACGCAAGACAACGACATCTATTCCGAGCAGATGCGCTGCTTCTTGGACTGTCAATGTATCGCGCTCCGCGTTGGCATTTTCGGGATTTATCAAAAACGCGATTGTATTTGTCTTGGGTACCAGTTCGTGTAGCAGCGCAAACTGCTTCGCCGATAGGGGACCGGCAATCAGATTAACGCCGGTAATGTTGCCGCCAGGCCGCCTAAGGTTTTCGACAAGACCTATCTGAATCACGTCGCCACCGCTATTGAACACGATCGGCAGTGTCGCAGTCGCCGCCTTGGCAGCCAGCGCAGAGGGTGCATCGCCTGCAAAAACTACGACTAAGGGCCGGCGAACCAAATCGGCCGCGAGCGTTGGTAAGCGATCGTATCTACCTTCGGCGAAGTGGTATTCAATCGCTACATTCCGTCCTTCCTCATAACCGACTTCGCTCAAACCTTGACGGAATGCGGTGAGAAGAGGCGCGCGCTCCAACGCCGACGAGCCACTGAGAAATCCAATGATCGGTATCGCCGGTTGTTGCGCTCGCACCGCGAGCGGCCACGCCGCCGCGCCGCCAACAATACCCATAAACTCTCGCCGCCTCATGCAGCCTCCTGAATCGGAACACCGCAATGTAGCTGTCCAAACCCGCACCTGAAATGCGCCGGCGCCGGTCGAATGGAATAAGTTTTAGGGTCGCCGAAGTCCGCTTTGGGTCACAAGCAGACCTTATCGACCTACCCAGCGCGCGTCTGTTCTGCCCCCCGAAACCGGACATCCCGGCAGTCGTAGGGATGTCGGCTACGGGCCACAACCGGACTTGGCACCATTTAGCGGAGTGGACGAAGGTCTCTGCAGGTTGAAAGGCGATCATAGTGTCCGGCGGCCCCCGCGACGGGAGGGGTTCCTTTTTGCTCGCCGCCGGTGTTTCCTCTGCACGGCGGAGAACGGGCATGCAGGGATCGCTGGGAGAGAAGATCGGCGATGGCGTTTTCGCTGATGTCCACGCCTGGGCGCCCGGTCAGGTAGTCAAGCTGTCCAAGCCAGGTATCCCGCAGTGGGTCGTCCAGCACGAGACGCAAATGACCCGCGCGGTCTTCGCCGCCGGCGGCCCGGCGCCGGAGGTGCTCGGCGAAGTCACCCTGGACGGCCGCTTCGGCATCGTGCTGCCGCGGTTCGATGGGCCGACCCTGATGCAGGCTACGCGCACCGGCGCCATCACGCGTGAACAAGCGGGCGCAATCCTTGCGACGCTCTGCCTTGCCGTTCACAAGACGCGACCGCCGCCGGACGCACTCTCGCTGCGCGAGGCGATGGACGCCAGATTGCGGTTCGGCGGCAGCGGTCTTCCGGAGCGCATCACCACCGGCGTCCTCGCGCTGATCGAGCACCTCGCGCCCGATGACGTGCTGTGCCATTCCGATCTTCACCCCGGCAACGTGATCATGACGGCGCAGGGTCCGAGACTGATCGACTGGCTCGGCGCGGCTCGTGCGCCCGCCGCCTACGAGATTGCACAGTGCCATATCCTGCTTGCCGAGCTTGGCTCGGAACACGCCGACGATCCGGAGCGGGCCACGGTCAATTCGGTTCTGCAGGCGGAGTATGCGCGGTTGGCCGGCATAGCCCCTGCAACGCTGACGGCGGCGATGCAGCCCTATTTGCCGATCGTCCGCGTCTTCCTCCTGCTCGGCGGGGCCATGCCTGACATGCGGGAGCGGCTGATCCAGCGCGTCGAGGCGGCCCTGCGCTCGGAAGACTGAATTGTTTTGGTCGCGCGCGCGAGCCGGAGTGGCCTGTCGAAGCGAGTCGTCAGTGTCTCCTTTGGGGCATTCGCGACCGATGCATTCCGCGCCAGCATCGAACAATGGTCGCTATGCCTCCGAAAGCGGAAGTAAATTCAGGGCATTGGTGGCAACGCCATAGGCCATGGCGAGTTGATGGCGCTGCCTGAGACGTGATTCAAGCTCCGAAACCGGAGCCTCTAATCATGCGCCACGAACTCAGCGACTATGAATGGGCCGCGATCAAGCCGATGCTGCCCAATAAGCCGCGCGGCGTTCGGCGCGCAAATGACCGTCGCGTGCTCAATGGCATCTTTTGGGTTTTGCGTTCAGGTGCGCCATGGCGCGACCTGCCAGAGACCTATGGTCCCCGCACCAGTGTTACAATTGCTTTGTTCGTTGGCGGCGGGCTGGCGTCTGTGACCGGATCATGGAAGCGCTGGCTGCCGGTCATGACGCGGCGGTGCGGATGATCGATACCTCCGTCGTCCGCGTGCACCAGCACGGAGCCTGCACTGCTGACAACAATTACCAAGATATGGGTCGCTCGCGAGGGGGCCTTACAAGCAAAATTCACGCGGTCGTGGACACCAATGGTCTGCCGGTCCATCTCGCTCTCACTCCCGGTGAGGCGCACGACAATCGGCTGTGTTCGGTTCTTCTCAGCGCCTTGCTTCCACAAACGATGTTACTCGCTGATCGTGGATACGACGCAGACTGGATCAGGGAGCTTGCCCGCCAGCAAGGAGCATGGGCGAACATTCCGCCGAAGCGAAATCGCAAAGACCCGATCTGCTTCAGCCCGTATCTGTATCGCGCGCGGAACTTGATCGAACGGTTCTTCAGCATCACGCAATGTCGGCGTGTCGCGACCCGATATGACAAGCTCGCAGCCAACTATTTGGCGTTCGTCAAACTCGCATCAATCCGAATTCGGCTGCGTGCTAATAAGTCCACGCCCTGGTCTAATCACAGAGCGAACGCAGCCTCACCTCTCCCGCTTGCGGGGGAAGGTCGACGCGCCCGCAGAGCGCGGCGGGTGGGCTTCTCTCCATTCGCGCCGGAATTTGCGTGAGGCACCGCCGCCCCAACCTGGGAGAGGGCGCGCGCCGCTGTTTTCGCGAGAGTTCTAAATCATCGCCGCCGGGCGCCGCAGCGCTCACTGCATCGCGGCGACCTTGATGCCGGTCGGCCCGAGGATGACGACGAACAGGACCGGCAGGAAGAACAGGATCATCGGCACGGTCAGCTTCGGCGGCAGGGCCGCGGCTTTCTTCTCGGCCTCGTTCATGCGCATGTCGCGGTTTTCCTGCGCCATCACGCGCAAGCTCTGGCCGAGCGGGGTGCCATAGCGTTCCGATTGCTGCAGCGCCAGGCAGACCGACTTGACGCCTTCGAGCCCGGTGCGCTTGGCGAGATTCTCGTAGGCCACCTTGCGGTCCTGCAGGTAGGACAACTCGGCGGTGGTCAAGGTGAATTCCTCCGACAGCGCGATCGACTGGCTGACGATTTCGGAAGAGACCTTGCGGAACGCGGTTTCGATCGACATGCCGGATTCGATGCAGATCAACAGCAGGTCGAGCGCGTCGGGAAAGGCGCGCCTGAGCGATAGCTGGCGCTTCGATATCGCGTTCTTCAGGAACAGCATCGGCGCCTGCAGTCCGAGATAGGCGGCGCCAACGCACATGCCGATCTTGACCGGCACCGTTTTCTGCATGTGCGAGATCACGAACACGTAGAGTGTCGCCGCGATGAACATCACGACAGGCGTCACCAGCCGGAAGAACAGGAAGGTGACGTAGGGCGCATGGCCGCGATAGCCGGCCATCACCAGTTTTTCGCGCGCGGCTTCCTGGGCCAGCCACTTTCCGAGGTTGAAGTCCTCGACCACCTTGGAGACCAGTTGTTTCGGGGTCTGGCGCAGCGACACCTTCTCGCTCTTGCTGAGCCGTTCGCGCTCGCGCTGCCGGATCCGCTCGCGTTCGCTCGCCACCGCCTTCATGCGCTTCTGCAGGCCCTCGCCCGCGAACAGCGGCATGATCAGCGTGTAGGCCGTCGCGCTCACGGCGACGGCGGCCAGCAGCATCGTCATGAAATGCGCGTCGTGGAGCTTGGCGACCAGGAAATCAATCATTGCAGCACCATCAGAAGTCGAAGTTGATCATTCTCTTCATCACGAAGATGCCGATGGACATCCAGATCACGCAGCCGACCAGCATCAATTGTCCGGTCGGATTGGTCCATAGCAGCGAGATGTAGTCGGGGGTCGAAAGGTAAACCAGGATCATGACGATCGGCGGCAACGAGCCGATGATGGCCGCCGACGCCTTGGCTTCCATCGACATCGCCTGGATCTTCTCAGCCATCTTCTTGCGGTCGCGCAGCACCTTCGAGAGGTTGCCGAGCGCTTCCGACAGGTTGCCGCCGCTCTTTTGCTGGATCGCGATCACGATGCCGAAGAAGTTCGCCTCCGGCACCGGCATCCGGTCGAACAGCCGCGCGCAGGCCTCGCCCAGTGGCATACCGATCGCCTGGGTCTCGATGATGGAGAGGAACTCGCCGCGCAGCGGCTCGGGCGCATCGGCGGCGACCACCTTGATCGATTCGAACAGCGGCAGGCCAGCCTTGATGCCGCGGACGATCACGTCGACGGCGTCCGGCAATGCTTTGAGAAAGGCCTGTTCACGGCGTTTCTTGAGAAAACTCAGGCCCCAGCGCGGCAGGCCGAAGCCCGCGGCGAACGAAAGGCCGATCGCTCCGAGCAGTCCACCGCCGAGCGTGACCGCGGCACCAAAAACGACGGCGGCCAGCACGCCGGAGAGGATCCAGAATTTCTGCGTGGTCCAGCTAAGGCCGGCCTGCGTCAGACGGACGCTCAGCGGAACGGTCTTTTCCTTCTGGCGGCGGATCTCGAGGTCCTTCAGCGAGCTTTCGACCTGCTCGCGGCGCGAGCGCTGGTTCTTGTCGACCTGGCGCGCGGCCGGTTCCGGCTTCGCCACCGCGGCACGACGACTCTCGGCCTTCTTCTCCCCCGACAGATAGGGGTAGATGAAGACCCATGCGATACCGCCGATGGCGGTGGCGGCCATAAAGGCCAATGCAAGCGTTTGTAGCTTCATGGCGGGCTCTCTAGACCTCCACTTTGACGTCGGCGGCGTCGAGGGCCGCGGCAAGCCGCTTCTCTTCGCCGTAATATCGCGCGCGATCCCAGAACCGGGGCCGTCCAATGCCGGTCGAGCGGTGGCGGCCGACGATGTGTCCGTTGGCGTCCTCGCCGACGATGTCGTAGATGAACAGGTCCTGGGTAATGATGGTATCGCCTTCCATGCCCATCACCTCGGTGACGTGAGTGATGCGGCGCGAGCCGTCGCGCAGGCGGGCCGCCTGGATGATGACGTCGATCGAGGCGCAGATCATCTCGCGAATGGTCCGCGACGGCAGCGAGAAGCCGCCCATCGTGATCATCGATTCGCAGCGCGACAGCGCTTCGCGGGGATTGTTGGCGTGCAGCGTGCCCATCGATCCGTCGTGACCGGTATTCATGGCCTGCAGCAGGTCGAAGGCCTCCGGTCCGCGGACTTCGCCGACGATGATGCGTTCGGGCCGCATACGCAGGCAGTTGCGCACCAGTTCGCGCATCGTGACCTGGCCTTCGCCCTCGATATTGGGTGGACGGGTTTCCAGCCGCACCACATGCGGTTGTTGCAGCTGAAGTTCGGCGGCGTCTTCGCAGGTGATGATACGCTCGTCGTTCTCGATGTATTGCGTCATACAGTTCAACAGCGTGGTCTTGCCGGAGCCGGTGCCGCCGGAGATCAGCACGTTGGCCCGGCAGCGCCCGATGATCTGCAGGATCTCGGCGCCTTCGGGGGTAATGGCGCCGAACTTGACCAGCTGGTCGAGCGTCAGCTTGTCCTTCTTGAATTTGCGGATCGTCAGTGCGGGGCCGTCGATGGCAAGCGGCGGCACGATGGCGTTGACGCGCGAACCGTCGGCGAGGCGCGCGTCGCAGATCGGCGAGGATTCGTCGACACGCCGGCCGACCTGGCTGACGATGCGCTGGCAGATGTTCAGGAGCTGCTGGTTGTCGCGGAAGCGGATGCCGGTGCGCTGGATGCGGCCGGCGACTTCGATGAACACCGTGCCCGCACCATTGACCATGATGTCGGAGATGTCGTCGCGTGACAGTAGCGGCTCCAGCGGACCGTAGCCGAGCACGTCGTTGCAGATGTCATCGAGCAGCTCTTCCTGCTCGGCGATCGACATCACGATGTTCTTGATCGCGATGATCTCGTTGACGATGTCGCGGATTTCCTCACGCGCCGACTCGCCATCGAGCTTGGCGAGCTGGGCGAGGTCGATCGCCTCGATCAGGGCGCCGAAGATGGTGGCCTTGACCTGGTAATAGGTATCCGATCGCCGCGCTTCCATCGTCGGCGGGGGTTGCTGCTTGGCCGGCGCGATCGGCGGCGAGGGCACTACAGGAGGCGCTGCAACCGGGCGTGCAACGGCCGGCGCCGCGCTCGGAGTGGTCTCCAGCGCGGCGCCGGGCTTGACAGCCCGGGTTTCGGTTTCAGCTCCGCTACGCTTACCAAACACGACGTTACTCCAGGCGGGCGGCTTACTTGGCCCGCAGCTTCTCGATCAGGGGCGACAGGAACGAACCCCGCGGCTTTTTGGTCTCGCCACGGCCGGTCAGCCGTTGCGCAATCTGCAGGAACATTTCGGTGGTGCGATGGGTGGCGGAGATTTCCGCGATCATCTGACCGTTATTGGCGGCCGAGCCGAACATCTGCGGGTCGAACGGGATGGAGGCGATCGGCTGGCTTTCGATCGCCTTGGCGAATTCGGCGGCATTGATCTCGGGGCGCTTCGGCACGCCGACCTGGTTGAGGCAATACAGCGCCGCGCGGTCGTTGGGCCGCGATGCCTTGAGCAGGTCGAAGATGTTCTTGGTGTTGCGCAAATTGGCGAGATCGGGGGAGGCGACGATCAGAATATCGTCGGCGCCGATGAGCGCCCGCTTGGTCCAGCCCGACCATTGATGGGGAACGTCGAGCACGATGCAGGGCATCGTGGTGCGCAGCGTGTCGAACACCGCATCGAACGCATCGGCGCCGAAATCATAGACCCGGTCCAGCGTCGCCGGCGCCGCCAGCAGGCTGAGATGGTCGGTGCATTTCGACAGCAAGCGGTCGACGAAGGCGGTATCGACGCGATCCGGCGAGAAAACCGCATCCGCAATGCCTTGCGGCGGATCCTGATTATAGTCGAGGCCGGCGGTGCCGAAGGCGAGATCGAGGTCGGCGACCACCGAATCC
>Ga0209483_1001015_pt1 | contig 22425 bp, 18 predicted proteins | sample NGEPerA_FD_184508 | JGI IMG/M metagenome (GOLD analysis project Ga0209483, IMG submission 184508) | Arctic peat soil microbial communities from the Barrow Environmental Observatory site, Barrow, Alaska, USA - NGEE PermafrostL2-A... | ecosystem: Environmental > Terrestrial > Soil > Wetlands >... | reverse complement strand
ACACGCGGCCGCCTCGCGCGGGTCGTCGTCCGGGAAATCGGCGATCAGGCTCGGTTGCCGCTTTGCTTCCAGCAATCCCAGCGCCGCGAGGATCACCCGACGCTGGAAGCCGGCATCGCCCGGCGGCCCGACCGGTCGGCCGAGTTCGAACGGCACCCACAGCGCGCGCGGCGGCCGCGTGTGCTCCGCTTGCGGCCGGATCAGCGCGATCGCGACCGTCGCGATACCCTCTTCCTCGAGATAATGCCCCAGCGCGCTCACGGCGCGCGTGCAGAGCGGTCAAACCGAGGTCAGCAGAACCGCATCGACCTGGTCGGCCTTGAGCTTGGCGGCGACTTCCCGGGCGCCCTCGGCCATCTGCACCGGGTCGGTCGCGCCCATGAACGAATAATGCGTCGCCGCGACCGAGCCGATCGTCCCCTCCGCCGCCAGCTCCTTGAGCCGGTCGAGCGGGAAGACGGTGTTCCAATCCTCCTGGAAGCCGTTGCGATCAAAATTGATCGAGATATGGCTGCACAGCAGATCGTTCGCCGCGGTCGTGCTCGGTATCGCCCGGTAATCGGGGTCGCGCCCGCGGAACACCCGGTCGCCGCGCACAGTGAGCCCGGCCGAGGAGACGATCGCGACCCGGCGCTCGCCGAGCGGCGGTCCCTCGACCCACGGCGTCGTCTGGAAGTCCGGACACTCCAGTTCGGCGAGACGTTTCGCCATCTCCGGCGGTAATTTCTCCAGGCGCATATCCCTTACCTTCAGCTGCCTCAGGCCAGTCTAATCCCATCGTTTAGGTGTAGGTACGCCTTTTTCGCCGAGGTCCCAATAAATTCCCGTCATCACCCGCAGCGCCTCGCGGGCGACGGGCGCCAGCATGTGCTCGTTGGGCGCGTGCTGCGAGCAGGAGGCGTAGGAGTGCGGGATCCAGATGGTCGGCAGGCCGAGATCGTTGGCGAAGATGTCGTTGGGCAAGGACCCGCCCAGATTTGGCAGGATCGCCGGGCGCTTGCCGGTCGTCGTCGCGATCGAGGCCGCGGCCCAGCGCACCCAGTCGTTATCGGGGTCGAGCCGGGTCGCGGGAAAATAGGCTTTCTTCCACGGCTCGACCCGGACCATCGCAAACCCGTGGGCGTCGAGATGGCGGCGCAGCGCCGGCATGAATTCCTCCGGATCGACGCCGACGACAAACCTGATCTGGCAGGTCGCGGTGGCTTTCGGCGGGATCGCGTTGACCGGGTTCTCGGGGTTGCCGGTGGTGAAGGCCAGCACCTCGAAGCTGCACCAGCCGAACACCTTCTCGCTTGGGCTAAGGCCCGGCTCGCCCCAATCGGGGTCGATCTCGGGCGCGTCCTCGCCGCCCTCGCCGTCAACTCCCACGGGGCAATCCGCCAGCGCCATGCGCACCGAATTGGGCATGTGGCTAGGCTTCCATTCCTTGATCCGGATCGCGCCCTTGTCGCTGGTGATCGAGGCCAGCGCATGCGCCAGGATGATGCCAGGGTTGGCGAGCAGCCCGCCCCAATTCCCCGAATGGTGCCCGCCCTGGCGCAGCTCGACGACAAGGTCGAAATTCATCGCGCCGCGCGCGCCCAAGAAGATCGTCGGCCGCTCCGGCGCGAGGCGGGGACCGTCCGAGGCGATCAGCACGTCGGCGGCGAGCCGGTCTTTTTCGTTGCGGCAGATTTCGCGCAGGCCCGGCGAGCCGATCTCCTCGCCGGTTTCGAGCAGCAGGATCGCATTGAAGCCGAGCCGCCCGCGCGTCTTCAGCACGCATTCCAGCGCCGCCAGGTTGATCGAGTGCTGGCCCTTGTTGTCGGCGGCGCCGCGGCCGTAGAGCCGGTCGCCGCGCCGGGTCAGCTTCCATGGCGACAGGCCTTCCAGCCACTGCGATTCGAGGCCGCGGATCACGTCGCCGTGGCCGTAACCGAGCACCGTCGTGGCGGCGCCCTCCTCGCGCCGTTCGGCGATCAGGATCGGCCCGCCGCGCACCGGGTTGTCGAATACCCGGTTGGTGAAACCGAGCCGCGTCAGGGTCGGGGCGATCTCGTCGCCGAGATAGGCGCCGAGCACCGGCGCGCGTTCCTCGACCTGGCTTTCGGTCGGCATCGCGACCCGGCGCGCGAGGTCGGCGGCGAACCGGCCCTCGTCGAAATAGGCTGCGGCGGCGGCAATCGCGGCAATGCGGGTCATCGGGCCTCCCTCAAACGAGGCCCGCAACTAACCAGGAATCACCGGCGGCCTCAATGCTGGGTGCCGGTACCGGTAATCGGGGTCCACGACGGCGGGTCGCTTGCCGGGAAGCTGTCCTCCGACGCGCCCGTCACGTTCCTGTTCCCGTAACGCGGGCGCCGGCTTGCGGCGGGCTTCTCGGCGGGGCTCGACTCCGGCACGATCTCGGCTTGCCGGTCGTAATTCGCCGCCCCATAGGCCAACGCCACCAGGCACCCGAGGACCAGCGGCAGGGTCAGCGCCGGGCAAACCAGCGCGGTTCCGGCGATGACCGCTCCGAGGCGGGGGAGCAGGAGATGGCCGTTATCGGCTTTGGTCGTTTCCATGACGCTCCTTCGGGTCAATTGGCCTTTACCCTCGAACGGAGACGGCGCCCGCGAGGTTCCCCACATCCCGCGCGCGGAATTCGTCCAATCTACGCCACAGTTTGCGGCATAATGCGCCGGGGAATTGCGCAGGTGCCGCGGTGGGGGTCGGATCAACGGTCGCGATAGGAGCTGCCGGGCGGTGCTCCGCAGGCGGCGATGGCTGACCCGCCGCCGCGCGTCGATCCCGGAGAGCGCGGTTCCGGGCGCCCTTCCGGGCGCCGCGGCGGATCGGGTCCACCCGGCGGCGCGAGCCGGCGGAAGCGAGGCGCGGGACGCGGCTTGCTTGGCCGCGCTCTGAGGATCGGCCTTCTCGTCCTGTTGTGGGGGATCATCATCGGCGGCGGCGCGCTCGGCTATTTCGCGCTGACCCTGCCCGACACCAATCAGCTGTCCGTCGCCGAGCGGCGGCCGAGCGTCACGATCCTCGCCGATGACGGCAGCATCGTCGCCACCTTCGGCGACCTCTTCGGCCAGCCTCTGACGTTGAAGGAGATGTCGCCCGATCTGCCCAAAGCGGTGGTCGCGACCGAGGACCGGCGCTTCTACAGCCATTTCGGCATCGACCCGATCGGGCTTGTGCGCGCGGGCTTTGCCGATTTGCGCAGCGGCCATGTCGTGCAAGGCGGCAGCACGATCACCCAGCAGCTCGCCAAGACCGTCTTCCTCACGCCCGAGCGCAGCGTGTCGCGAAAGATTCGCGAGGCGATGCTCGCTTTGTGGCTCGAGCACCGCTTCACCAAGGACCAGATTCTCGAAATCTACCTCAACCGGGTCTATCTCGGCGCCGGCACCTATGGCGTCGACGCCGCGGCGCATCGCTATTTCAACAAGTCGGCGTCAAAGCTGAACCTCTATGAAAGCGCGGTGATCGCCGGGCTGTTGAAGGCGCCGACGCGGTTCAGCCCGACCCGCGACAAGCAAGCCACCGCGGCGCGCGCCGCCCAGGTCCTCGGCCTCATGGTCGAGACCGGCGCGATCGACCCGCAGCAGGCGGCGGCCGCCGAAAAATCGGGCATCGAGCTCAGCCGGATCGCGCTGGCCAAGCCTGGCATGCGCTACTTCGCCGACTGGATCGCCGACCAGGTGCGCGATTTCGCCGGCACGTCCGACCGCGACCTGACCGTGCGCACCACGCTCGACCCGCGGATGCAGAATATCGCCGAAACGGTGATCGCCGACGTGCTGACGCGGCACGGGCTGCAAGACGTGGTGAGCCAGGGCGCGCTGGCGGCGATGACCCCCGAGGGCGCGGTGCGCGCGATGGTCGGCGGGCGCGACTACAACGAAAGCCAGTTCAACCGCGCGACCCAAGCGCAGCGCCAGCCCGGGTCCGCCTTCAAACCCTTTGTCTATCTCGCCGGGATTGAGGCCGGGTTGGGGCCGCAGGACCGCTTTGTCGACGGACCGATCCAGGTCGGCAATTGGCGCCCGCACAACTACACCAACCGCTATCTCGGCGAGATCAGCGTCGCCGAGGCGATCGCCGAATCGGTCAACACGGTCGCGGTCCAGGTCGCCCAGCGCGCCGGCATTCCGCAGGTGATCGCCGTCGCGAACCGGCTCGGCATCACCTCCGAGCTCGCCCGCGACGCCAGCATCGCGCTCGGCACCAATGAGGTGAACTTACTGGAGCTGGTCTCCGCTTACGCGCCGTTCGCCAATGGCGGCAGCGGCGTCCTCGCTTACGGCATCACCGAGATCCGCGACAGCAGCGGCAGGGTCGTCTATCGCCGCTCCGGCTCAGGACCGGGTCAGGTCATCCCGCCCGACGAGGTCGGGGTGATGAACGAGCTGCTGTCCGGCGTGATCGCGCGCGGCACCGGCAAGGCCGCGGCGTTGCCGCGTCCGGCGGCCGGCAAGACCGGCACGACCCAGGACTACCGCGACGCCTGGTTCATCGGCTACACCGCCGACCTGGTCGCCGGGGTGTGGCTCGGCAATGACGACAACACCCCGATGAACAAGGTCACCGGCGGGTCGCTGCCGGCGCCGGCATGGAAGAGCTTCATGCTCGCCGCGACGCAGGGGATGCCGGCGAGACCGCTGCCGAGCGCGCCGGCCCGGGACGCGACCGCCCCGACCCTCGACGGTCTCTTTGGGCAGCTCGCGCCGCCGCCCGGCGTGCTGCCCGCCGCGGTCTTGCCCACCGGAACGGTGCTGCCGCCGCCGCATGATTGACGCGGCGGCGGCACCGGACCTAATGCAACGGCGAGAACGTCGCCGGGATCACGAACATGTTCTCCTGGCGGGTGAACTGGCCGCGCGTCGCCGGCGGCCAGGCGCCGGTCTTTGTCGCCTCGGCGCGGATGCGGAAGCGCTCGGCGGCGTCCTTATAGGCCCAGACATGGATCCACTGGTTGAGCCCGCCGAGCTCGGTCGAGCCGCAGAACGCCAGCGGCGACAGCTTGGTGCGGCCCTCGATCCGCTCCGCCCATTTCTCGGTGACGGTCGGCAGCGCGCCCGGCAGCATCGTATAGGTGCGGATTTCGTAGATGTCGCCCAGGCGGCGGTCGCCGAGCGCCGGCGAGAACGGCGCCAAATTGATGATCTTCGATTCCATCTCCTCGATGAATTCGCCGATCTTGGGTGGCCAACCCTGCAGCTTTGACGCCTCGGCGCGCTTTTTGTCGCGCTCGTCGAGACTGGCATAGGGCCAGCAATGGATGATCCGGTTCAATGGCCCGATTTCGGTATGGAAGAACGCGCCGAGCGCGGAAACCTTGCCGCGGCCCGAGCCTTCGACCGCTTCGCCGAACCGCTTAACCGTTTCGGGGATCGATCCCGGCTTCAGCCGGTAGGTGCGCATTTCGACGATCGCCATCGTGTCCTCCCACACAGGATTGATGAGTCACTCTAGCCTAGCGTTCAAATATCGTGAACATCGACAATACCCGGCAGCGACTTGACCGCGGCGCGGATGCGGGGATCGACGCGGAAGCCACCGGGGAGCGCGATCTCGACCTCGCTGTCCGGGAGGTCGAGCACGACCGTCACCCGGCCGCGCCCGCCGACCGCCTCGCGCTGGAAGAGGCTCTTCAACCGCGCCAGCGCCTCCTCCGCGCCGACGAAGACTTTGAGCCCGGCCGCCGCATGCGCCACGACCTTGTCGAGCGGCTCGATCTTCTGCGCGGTCAGACGCAGGCTTTGCTCCTCGTTGCGGACATCGACGGTGACGATCAGCGGCTGGCCGCCGTCGATCAGTTCGCGCGCCTGCCCAAGCACGTCGGAGAACACGGTGATCTCGAAGATGCCGCTGGTATCGGACAACTGAACGAAGGCGAAGCGATTGCCGCGCGCCGAGGTCCGCTCCTTCTTGCCGACGAGGATGCCGGCGAGGCGGAACCGCGTCGAGGCGTTGGCCGCCAGCGCCGCCGGCAGATCGACGACCCGCAAGATGCCGGCGCGCTCCAAGCTCTTGCCGTAGGGGTCGAGCGGGTGGCTCGACAGGTAGAAGCCGATCGCGTCGAACTCGTACTGCAGTTTCTCGACAGGCGGCCAATCCTCGACGACCGGCATCTGCGGCCGCTCCAGGAAGCCGCTGTCGATGCCGCCGAACAGGCTCTCCTGCTTGCTGACCCGCTCCTCGGCGGCGCGGCTCGCCTGGCGCAGCAGCAGGTCGATCGCCGCCAGCGACTGCGCCCGGTTAGGGGCGATCGCGGCGAAGGCGCCGGCCTTCACCAGGCTCTCGAACTGGCGCCGGTTGAAGCTCTTGGTGTCGAGCCGGCGGGCGAAATCGAGGAGGTCCTTGAACGCTCCGTTGGCTTCGCGCTCGGCGACGAGATCGCCCATCGCCTGCGCACCGACCCCTTTGACTGCCGCGAGCGCATAGCGGATCGCCGGCTTGCCGGTCTTCGGGTCGGGCTCGACCGTGAAAGCAACACCGGAGCGGTTGATGTTGGGCGGCAACAACGCGATGCCGAGCCGGCTCGCCTCCTGGCGAAACTGGTTGAGCTTATCGGTATTGCCCATGTCGAGCGTCATCGACGCGGCGAGGAACTCGACCGGGTAGTTGGCTTTGAGATAGGCGGTCTGGTAGGCGACCAGCGCATAGGGCGCCGAGTGCGACTTGTTGAACCCATAGCCGGAGAACTTCTCCATCAGGTCGAACACGAAATTCGCCCGGCGTTCCTCGATCCCCTTCCTGACCGCACCGCCGACAAAGGTCGCCCGCTGCGCCTCCATTTCGCTCTTGATCTTCTTGCCCATCGCGCGGCGCAGCAGGTCGGCGCCGCCAAGGCTATAGTCGGCCATGATCTGCGCCGCCTGCATCACCTGCTCCTGGTAAGTGAAGACGCCGAACGTGTCCTTCAGGATCGGTTCCAGCAGCGGGTGCGGAAAGCTGACCGGCTCCTCGCCGTTCTTGCACTTGATGTAATTGGGGATGCTGTCCATCGGCCCCGGCCGATAGAGCGCATTCATCGCGATGATGTCTTCGAAGCGGTTCGGCTTCAGCTTGCGCAGGCTGTCGCGCATACCGGCGCTTTCCAGCTGGAACACGCCCGACGTGTCGCCGCGGGCAATCAGCGCATAGGTCTTTTCGTCGTCGAGCGGTATCTGTGCGAGGTCGATCGCCACACCCCGCGCCGCGAGCAACTGGACAGCCTGCTGCAGCACATCGAGCGTCTTGAGGCCGAGGAAGTCGAATTTGACCAGTCCCGCCGGCTCGACCCATTTCATGTTGAACTGGGTCGCCGGCATGTCGGATCGCGGGTCGCGGTAGAGCGGCACCAGTTCGGTCAGCGGCCGGTCGCCGATCACCACCCCGGCGGCGTGGGTCGAGGCGTGGCGGTAGAGCCCTTCCAGTTTCAGCGCAATGCGGATCAAGCGGGCGACGGTCTCGTCGCCGTCGCGCTGCTGCCGCAGCACCGGCTCGGCGGCGATCGCCTGGGCCAGCGTGACCGGATGCGCCGGATTGTTCGGCACCAGCTTGCACAGGCGGTCGACCTGTCCGTAAGGCAAGCCGAGCACCCGGCCGACGTCGCGCAGCACCGCGCGCGCCTGCAGCTTGCCGAAGGTGATGATCTGCGCGACCCGGTCGCGGCCGTATTTCTGCTGGACGTAGCGGATCACCTCGTCGCGCCGCTCCTGGCAGAAATCGATGTCGAAATCCGGCATCGACACCCGCTCGGGATTGAGAAAGCGCTCGAACAAGAGGCCGAAGCGCAGCGGGTCGAGATCGGTGATGGTCAGCGCCCACGCGACCACCGAGCCCGCGCCGGAGCCACGGCCCGGTCCGACCGGGATGCCCTGCCGTTTCGCCCATTGGATAAAGTCGGCGACGATCAGGAAATAGCCCGCGAACCCCATCTCGATGATGACCTTCAGTTCAAAGTCGAGCCGCTCGCGGTACGGCGCGGCGCGCTCGTCGCCATCGGGATCGCTGCCGAGCGCGCGCAGGCGCGCCGCCAGCCCCGCCGCCGCCTCCCCGCGCAGCGTCGCCTCCTCGCTCATTCCCTCTGGCGTCGGGAAGGCCGGCAGGATCGGCTTCTGCGCCACCGGCATGAACCCGCAGCGCCGGGCGATGACCAGCGTGTTGTCGCAGGCCTCGGGAAGATCGGCGAACAGCACGCGCATCTCGGCCGCCGCACGGAAGTAGTGGTCGGGGGTCAGCCGGTGCCGATCGCTGTCGTCGACCACCTTGCCCTGCGCGATGCAGAGCAGCGCGTCATGCGCCTCATGATAGTCGCGGTCGGGGAAATAGGCGTCGTTGGTCGCGACCAGCGGCAAATCGTGCTGGTAGGCGAGATCGACAAAGCCGTTTTCGGTGCGCGCTTCCTCGGGCAAGCCGTGCCGCGTCAGCTCGATATAAAGCCGGCCGGGGAACGCCGCCTTTAGCTCGCCGAGCAGATTGTCCGCGCTTTCGGCCTGGCCCTCGGCGATCAGCCGGCCGAGCGGGCCTTTGGCGCCGCCGGCGAGGCACAGGAGGCCCTCGCTGCTGGCGGCGAGATCGGCGAGCGCAACGGCGGGCTCGGCGCCGGCCTCGCTGTCGAGGAACGAGCGGCTGACCAGCGCCAGCAGATTGCGGTAGCCGATCTCGCTCTGCACCAGCACGACGATGCGCTCGGGCTCGCGCGGCGCCCGCGGCCCGTCGCCGGCCTCACGCGTCGTGAGAGCCAGCTCGCAGCCGATGATCGGCTGCACTCCGGCTTCGGCGCAGGCGGTCGCAAATTCGAGCGCGCCGAACAGATTGCCGCTGTCGGTGATCGCCACCGCCGGCATCCGGTTGGCTTTGCACAAGCCCACCAGCTCCTTGATCTTGATCGCCCCCGCCGACAGCGAATAGGCGGTATGGACGCGAAGATGGATGAAATCGGCGAGCGGCATCGGGCTCTCGATTATTTAAGGCAAGGCCGCAGCATTGCATCATTGCATGCGGAAATCAGCACTCCGCCGCCAGCGCAGGAAATCCGCGAAAGGCGCGAACGACCGGAGGCGTCGACCGCGTCTCAGGCTGCCGACTCGACGGCGCGGAGACGGCCGTCCTCCAGCGCCACGATGCGGTCGAGCCGGCGGGCGAGGGCGAGGTTGTGGGTGGCGATCAGCGCGGCGAGGCCGGTGGCGCGGGTGATCTCGATCAAGGTCGCCATCACGCCGTCCGCGGTCGTGTGGTCGAGATTGCCGGTCGGCTCGTCGGCGAGCAGCAATTTGGGGTCGTTGGCGAGCGCGCGGACGATCGCGACGCGCTGCTGCTCGCCGCCCGACAGACGCGCCGGGCGATGGCCGAGCCGCTCGCCGAGGCCGACCCGCCGCAGCAATCCGGCCGCCTTCTCGCGCGCCGCGCGACGCGCGACGCCGGCGATCATCTGCGGGATCATTACGTTTTCGAGCGCCGAGAATTCCGGCAGCAAATGGTGAAACTGATAGACGAAGCCGAGCGTCGCGCGGCGCAGCAAGGTACGGCGCTCGTCCGACAGGCTGCCGCATTCGTCGCCGGCGATGCGCACCTCGCCGCCCTCCGGCCGCTCCAGCAGGCCGGCGAGGTGCAGGAGCGTCGATTTGCCCGCTCCCGATGGCCCGACCAGCGCGACCAGCTCGCCCGGCCGCAGCGCCAGATCGACGCCGTTCAGCACCGCCAGCTCGACCCCGCCCTGATGGAACACCTTGCGCACACCCCGCAGTTCAAGCGCTGGGGCTGGCGCCGGCTCGCTCATCGTCCGGGGGCTCATTCGTAGCGCAGCCCCTCGACCGGATCGAGCCGCGCGGCGCGCCACGACGGGTAGAGCGTCGCCAGAAACGACAGCGCCAGCGCCATGAGCACCACCACGCCGACCTCGCCATGGTCGATCCGCGCCGGGATGCGCGTGAAGAAATAGATTTCGGCCGAGAACAGCTCGACATGCAGCACGCTTTGCAGGAACTGGCGGATCGCCTCGAGGTTCTCGGTGATCAAGAGGCCGAGCCCGAACCCGGCCAGCGTTCCGACCACGCCGATGCTGGCGCCGCTCAAGATGAAAATCCTGAGGATCATCCCGCGCGAGGCGCCCATCGTGCGCAGGATCGCGATGTCGCGGCCCTTGTCCTTCACCATCATGATCATGCCGGAGATGATGTTGAACGCGGCAACGACGATGATCAGCGTCAGGATCAGGAACATCACGTTGCGCTCGATCTCGACCGCGTTGACGAGGCCGCTATTGGCGTGCTGCCAGTCGAGGATGCGCGCGTCGCCGCCGAGCGCTGCGGTGATGAGCTGCGCCTCGCGGCTCGACTGGTCGGCGTCGGCGATAAAGACTTCGAGATAGCTGACCGCGTCCTTCATCTTGAAGAAGATTTGCGCCGCGTCGAGCGGCACGTAAACGAAGGTGCTGTCGTATTCGTAGAAGCCGATGTCGAACAGCGCGGCGATCCTATAGGTCTTGAGGCGCGGCATGGCGCCGAACGCGGTGTCGGTGCCCTCGGGCGAGATCAGGGTGATCTTGTCGCCGGCCTTCAACCCGAGCTTGGCGGCGAGCCGGTCGCCGACCGCGACGCTGTCGTCGCCGAAATCGGCGAGCGAGCCGGCGACGATGTGATCGGCGATCAGCTTGCGGGCGCGGATATCGTCGGGACGGATACCGCGCACCAGCGCGCCGGAAGCGCCGGCCCCGCTCGTCGCCATCACCTGGCCCTCGACCAGCGGCGTCGCGCTGACGACGCCCGGCACCGCGCGCACCTTGGCTGCGACGGCATCGAAATCGGGCATCGTCGCGCCGGCGGCATAGACCCCGAGATGGCCGTTGAGCCCAAGGATGCGGCCGATCAAGTCGGCGCGGAACCCGTTCATCACCGACATCACGATGATCAGCGTCGCGACCCCGAGCGCGATGCCGAGCAGCGAAAAAATCGCGATGACCGAGACGAACCCTTCCTGCCGCCGCGCCCGCAAATAGCGGAACGCGACCATCCGCTCGAACGTGCCGAAGATCACGCCGACCTGCTTAGTTCTGGGGCTTATTGCTAATCGGCTGCAGAGCTGCGAGCACGTCTTCTGTGTATTCGATCACACCATTCCAGTAGTCGATCAGAATGGCCTGGTACATCTCGAGCCACTGTCGCACCAGATCAAACTCGTAATCGCTCAAGTCACCCTGAATTATGCGCGGCCGGGGACGAACCGCGACGGTAATCATTTCAGCTGGCCGCACTCGGACCGCCCGCGATAGTTTTACTCGCACGTCTTGACGAGCACCGCTTTTTTGCGAAATGAAGACGACAAAGGGGAGGCCCGTCCGCTCGGGACGAAGGTTTGCCCTTTCGAAGGATGCCTGCCCGGCGATTGTTTCGTCGATTTCTCTGACGGCCACGTCGCGATGCCTTCCCATAATCAGCGGTAAATCTGATCGAGCGCCGCCTCGGCCGGCAGCTCCTGGCGCTCGCCAGTGCGCCGGTTCTTGACTTCGAGCGTCCCGGCGGCGACGCCGCGCGGCCCGACAATCAGCTGCCACGGCAGCCCGATCAGATCCATCGTCGCGAACTTGCCGCCCGGCGACTCGTCGCGGTCGTCGTAGAGCACCGAAACCCCGGCGACACGCAGCTTGGCGTAAAGCTCGTCCGACGCGGCCGCGCATTTCGCGTCGCCGGCGCGCAGGTTGATGAGGCCGACGCGGAACGGCGCGACGCTCTCCGGCCAGATGATGCCGCCATCGTCGTGGTTGGCCTCGATCAAGGCGCCGACCAGCCGCGACACGCCGATGCCGTACGACCCCATCTCCAGCGGCGCGGTGCGGCCGTCGGCGAGGCTGACGACCGCGCCCATCGGTTGCGAATACTTGGTGCCGAAATTGAAGATGTGGCCGACCTCGATACCGCGCGCGGTGACCAGCTCGCCCTCCGGCACCGGGCATTTCGCCGGGTCGTGCATCTCGTCGGTCGCGGCGTAGCGCGCCGTCCATTGCTTGAAGACCGGTTCGAGGTCGCCGTCGTAATCGACCTCCTCGGCGAGGATGTCGGCGTCGAGCCACGCCTTGTCGCAATACACCTCGCTCTCGCCGGTGTCGGCGAGGATCTGGAACTCGTGGCTCAATTCGCCGCCGATCGGTCCGGTATCGGCGCGCGTCGGGATCGCCTTGAGCCCCATCCGCGCGAAGGTTCTGAGGTAGGCGACCAGCATCTTGTTATAGGAATGCTTCGCGCCCGCCGCGTCGAGATCGAAGCTGTAGGCGTCCTTCATCAGGAACTCGCGCCCGCGCATCACGCCAAAGCGCGGCCGCACCTCGTCGCGGAATTTCCACTGGATGTGGTAGAGGTTCTTCGGCAGGTCGCGGTAGCTCTTGACCGCCGCGCGGACGATCTCGGTGACCTGTTCCTCATTGGTCGGGCCGTACAGCATCTCGCGGTCGTGGCGGTCGCGGATGCGCAGCATCTCCTTGCCGTAATCGTCGTAGCGCCCGCTCTCGCGCCACAATTCGGCCGGCTGGATCGTCGGCATCAGGATTTCCTGCGCGCCACTGCGGTCCTGCTCCTCGCGGACGATCTCTTCGACCCGCTTCAGCACGCGCAAGCCCAGCGGCAGCCACGAATAGATCCCGGCGCTCGACTGGCGGATCATCCCGGCGCGCAGCATCAGCCGGTGCGAGACGATTTGCGCTTCGGCCGGGTTCTCGCGCAACAGCGGCAGGAAGTATTGGGAGAGACGCATGATGCTTTCTTGTGCTGGCAGGCTTTATGCTGGCGGGGGCGCACTCTAGGCGCGGCTGACGAGACCGTAAACGCCGATCGCCCGCGCCCCAACGCCGCGACCGGCGCTCGGCGGCTTCCAATCGCCGCGAGGCGGCGCGAGACAAAGCCATCGCTATTTGATGCGGAGCCGATCTCGTCGTCAAATGTGAATGTACTAAGTTGAAATCCGCTATTTGGGCAGCATGGGCCGACCCTCGTGGGCGACAAGCAGGTCGTGCATGTCGTCGGCGTGCTCCTCCTCCACCGACAGGATCCACTCCAGCATTCGTTTCGTGCTCGGATCGTCTTCGCCGAAGAAGCGGGTCAGTTCGCGGTAGTGATCCACGGCGATGCGTTCGGCGATCAGGTTCTCCTTGATCATATCGACCAGGCTCGGCCCGGTGGCGTATTGCGAGACCGAGCGGCTGGCGAGGCCTTCGGGATCAAAGTTCGGTTCGCCGCCGAGCTGGGTGATGCGCTCGGCCACGGCCATCATATGCTCCTGCTCCTCCTTGGCATGCTGGGCGAACTCCGCCTTGACGCTGTCGCTGGAGATGCCCGTGGCGCTGACGGCGTGCATCGTATAGCGCAGGACGCAGACGATTTCGGTGGCCAGTACCGACTGGAGAATCTCGACAGTCTGCTTTGGGTCGCCCTTGTAGGTCCACGTCATCGCGCCCTCGGCAATGTTCTTGCGCGCGCGATCCCTGAGAGTCTTCACGTCAGTGAGGAACGTCTTGGCATTTTTTGCGGTGGTGCTTGGCATGAGCTCTCCGGTTCTGCGAGGGCGCCAACGAATTGTCGAGATTTGTGTGGAAGTCGAGATTTGTGTGCGGCGCTCGCCGAGGGCGAGAACGTCGGGAACTGAAGGTCGTTCCGCTCGCAAGCGAGGCCTGACGCGATGTGGACAGCGGTTCCGACCGATCAGCACCGGGGCGACCGACGAGCGTTCAATTAAGCGGATATCTTCTCCGCACCGTGGCGTTGAGCTATCAGCGTCAAAGGATACGCGCGAGACCGCTCGGCGAAGGAGTTTTGATGAACGATGCAAGATTGCGGTTCGTGCCGTTTCCGCCGGTCGGCAAGCTCGGGGTGATCGGTGACAGGAGGACCGCGGCGATGGTGGCCGCGGACGGGACGGTCTGCTGGTGGTGCCTGCCGAATTACGACGGTGATGCGGCGTTCGGTGCTCTGCTTGATGTCGGAAAGGGAGGCTTTTGGCGCCTGGGCCCACAGGCGCTGAGTCTGGGCGAGCAGCGCTATATCCCTGATACGGCAGTGCTGGTCACGCGGTGGGAGCAGGACGGCTTTACTCTCGAATTGACCGATACCATGCTTTGGCCCGACAACTCGCGGCCGGCGGGTTTCGATGATCGACGCACGATCCTGCGGCGGCTGCGATCCCTGCGTGGCCGGGCGCCTTGCGTGATGCGACTCGAAGTAAAGCCCGATTTTGGCGCTCCCGCCGCGGTGACGAGCGTGGATGGCGGGTTCGTGTTCACCGCGGCGGCGTTGCGTCTCGGTCTCTGGGCATCGCGGCCGCTGGAGACCGCCGAGAACGGGCTCGCGGCGGAATTCTGTCTGAGCGAAGGCGACGAGGTTTGGTTCGTGTTGGGTGTCGAGGAGGCGCCGGCAGAGTGGACCGGGCAGCGCGCCGACGAGGCTTTCGCCAGCACCACGGCCTATTGGCGCGACTGGAATTGCGAACTCGCCTCTACCGGCTCGCGCGATGAGATGATCCACCGCTCGGCGTTGACCGTGCAGTTGCTCTCTTTTGCGCCGACCGGCGCACCGCTCGCCGCGCCGACCTCTTCCCTGCCGGAGCGTATCGGTGGCGGCCGCAACTATGATTATCGTTATTCCTGGGTGCGCGACGCATCGCTCTCGGTGGCGCTGCTGTCGCTTCTCGGGCAGAAAAAGGAGGCGAGGCGGTTTTTCGATTGGCTCGAGCATCTCCAGCCCGGCAAGAACATGCCGCTGCAAGTCGTGTACTGTGTTGATGGCGGCCGTGAGATGCCCTTGACCGAGCGCAAAGAGCTGACCGGGTATCGCGAATCGACCCCGGTGCACATGGGTAACGCCGCCGCCGATATGGTCGAGATCGATTCATTCGGCTATCTGGCCGATTCCGCGCTGATCTTTCTGGAACATGGCGGCAGCTGGCGGGACGGGTTCTGGGACCTGATCCGCCGGGTCGCTGACTTCACCGTGGAGCACTGGCGCGAGCCCGGCGCCTGCATCTGGGAATTGACGCCGGTCAAACAATTCGTCGTCGGGAAGGTGATGAGCTGGGTCACCCTCGATCGCGCGGTCCGCATCGCCGAGAGGATCGGCTGGGCGGCGGGCACGGACATCTGGCGGAAGGGAATGGCCGAGATCAGGGCCGAGGTGATGGGTCGGGGATGGAGCGAGCGGCTCGGATCGTTCAGGCAATATTACGATGTCGACACGGTCGATGCCGCGCTGCTGCTGATCCCCGTGATGGGCTTCTTGCCTGCCGATCACCCGAGGGTAATCGGCACCGTCGCGCAGATCGAAACCCGGCTGATGGTGAACGGGTTCGTCTACCGGTTCGTCGCGTCGGAGCTGCCCAATCAGGGTGACCGGCCGCTCGGCGAGGAGGAGGGCGGGTTCCTGATGTGTACCTTCTGGCTTGCCCATGTCTACGCGCTCCGGGGCGAGCGGGAGAAGGCGGACGCGATCCTGCGGCGAGCCGAAGCATTGGCCGGCGGCACGGGACTTTTTTCGGAGGCGGTTGATGCCCGCACGCCGACCCTGATCGGAAATATGCCGCTGGTCTTCAGCCATGCCGAATATGCCAGGGCGGCCCTCGCGCTCGGATGATCCGGGTGAAACAACACTGCAAAAAAGCCGTCTATTCCGGGACGCCCGCAAGGACATCCCGGAAAACGAGGTCCATGAAGAGCGTCAGCCGCGAAAACCCGCGCTTTCGATTTGAGACGGCACGCCTACGTACGATTGATCAGGGCGGAAAGTCGTGCTCGGAAGAGATAGCCGTGGCAAAACTCCATTTCACCATTTGGCACTCGACAAGGACCATAGAGGGACCATTGTCGAGTTTGCGAAGGTCTTCCGACTATCGAGAAACCGCGTGACAGGAACTTGCATCTGCGTAAGATAGCGGCAATAGCACTCAGCACGGGCAATTAGCCCGGCCCGAGTTCAGGGAGGCCCGGTCAGCGGCAGCGATACGCGACCGGTTGGTATCCGAAAAATCTGGCAGGGCATAGTCCCTGCCTATTTTTTATGCAAAAAATGCCGGTGGGCGCGGCTTTTTGCGCTGTACGCCATTCGCTTTGGCGATTGCTTGGAACGGCCGCGCGATTATGCTGCGCGCCGCTGTGCGAATTCACATAGGCGCCCCGAGGGCGTCGGAATCGGGTCAAAAGGACGAGGCGATGGCAAACGGCTGGCACTTTTTCATGAACCCGGGGCCGACCAACATCCCGGACCGCATCCTGCGGGCGATGGATCGCGGGACGGTCGACTTCACCGGCGCGCTGTTCAAGCAGATCTCGGACGAATGCTTCGCCGGCCTACAACGCGTCTTCAAGACGACCCAGCCGATCCTCGGCTATGCGGCAACCGGTCACGGCGCGTGGGAGGCGGCGATCGTCAACCTGTTTTCGCCGGGCGACAAGGTGCTGATCGCCGAGAGCGGCTATTTCTCGGTCAATTGGGGTCTGCGGGCCGAGGCTTTCGGCCTCGAGGTCGAGACGCTCGCCAATGATTGGCGCCGCCCGGTCGACCCGGCGAAGCTCGAAGCCCGGCTGCGCGACGACCGCAACCACGAGATCAAGGCCGTGCTCGCGGTCCACAACGAGACCTCGACCGGCGTCAGCCATCCGATCGCCGCGATGCGCCAGGCGATCGACGCGGCGAAGCACCCTGCCCTGTTCTGCGTCGACACCATTTCCTCGCTGGGCTCGTTCGATTTTCGCATGGACGAGTGGGGCGTCGACGTCGTCGTCGTCGGCTCGCAGAAGGGCTTGATGCTGCCGACCGGCATGGCGTTCACCGGCATCAGCGCCAAGGCGATCGCCGCCACCGCCGCGGCGAAATTGCCCCGCGTCTACTGGGATTGGCGGCGCCTGCTGGGTCAAGGCAACCAGCAGGACTATTGGAACGGCACGGTGCCGGTCCACTTCTTTTATGGGCTGCGCGAGGCGCTGCGCATGCTGGAGGAGGAAGGGCTCGACAATGTTTTCGCCCGCCATCACCGGCTCGCCGAGGCGACCCGGCGCGCGGTGCGCGCCTGGCGCCAGAATGACGGGCCGGAACTTTACGCCGTCGACCCGAGCGCACAGTCGGAATCGGTCAGCGCGGTGCTGCTGCCCGAGGGCTTCGACGCCGACGCCGTCCGCCAGCTCTGTCTCGAAAAGTTCAATGTCTCGCTCGGCGGCGGGCTCGGCCCGTTGAAGGGCACGCTGTTTCGCATCGGGCATCTCGGCGACCTCAACGAGACGATGGTGCTGGGCTCGCTCGCCGCGATCGAGGTCGCGCTGGGCCTTGCCGGCGTGCCGCACGGCAAGGGCGGTGTCGCCGCGGCGATGGAGTATCTCGCCGATACGGTGTGAGATAACGCCAGCCGCGACACGACCGACGCCGTTCCGGTCCAGTTCGGGGCGGCGTCATGCTGTCGGGGCGGATTGTTGCGTCCGGCTGAGGCGGCGCGTATAAGTCCCGCCTTCAACCAGGACCGGTACAATGAAAGACGGAATCCATCCGGATTATCACGAGATCACCATCCTGATGACCGATGGCAGCTCGTACAAGACGCGCTCGACGTACGGCAAGGAAGGCGACACGCTGCGCCTCGACATCGACCCCAAATCGCACCCTGCTTGGACCGGCGGCCAGCAGCGCCTGTTGGATACCGGCGGCCAGCTCGCGCGCTTCAACAGGCGCTTCGGGGGCTTCGGGCCGAAGAGCTAGCGGGCGTCCGCTCAAATCCCTGAAAAACCCGCGGCCAGATCGGCGGCGGCAGCGCCGGCGCGACAAATACCCCCATCAATCGCGCTCTTCGGCGACCCGCGGCATGCTCGGCCCGACGGCGCGCACCGACGGCGCCCCTTTGGCGCTCACTTGGCGGTGGGGATGCCGGCTGGAGCGGTCGGGTGCTATCTCGAAAGTGGCGCCACGTTCTCCGAGCAACATGGAAACAATTGACGCGGTCCCGCTTGGCGGCCAGCGATTCAAGAAACCCGCGCTGGGGTTCAAGAGCACCGGGCGACAACGCGGGATCGGATGCTTGAAACCTTCTATTCCGTACCCAAATCAGTCTTGCGCGAACGCCCATCCGGGGTCGCGCGATGCTTCGGGCACTGGGCCCTATGGCCGGTGCGCAACCCGTGTCGCTCAATGGAGGATATGGTCATGGACCGTTTTGACTTCACGCCCCTGTTCCGTTCGACGATCGGCTTCGATCGCCTCGCCCGCCTGGTCGACAGCGCCACGCGCGTCGATACCGCCGCCTCCGCCTACCCGCCCTACAACATCGAATCGACGGGCGAAGATTCCTACCGTCTGACGATGGCGGTGGCCGGGTTTTCGCGCGACGAGGTCGAGCTTACCGTGCAGCAGAACTCGCTGGTAATCTCGGGCAAGGCGCAAAAGGAAGACGATGAGACGCAGGGCCGCTACCTGCACCGCGGCATCGCCCGGCGCGCTTTCGAACGGCGCTTCAGTCTCGCCGATCACATCAAGGTCAACGGCGCGAGCCTCGACAACGGCTTGCTGCATGTCGACCTGGTCCGCGAGGTGCCGGAAGAGGCCAAGCCTCGCCAGATCAAGATCGGCGAGAGCGTGACCCAGCCGCAGGTGACGCAGCAACAGGCAGCGTAGGCTCGCGGAATATTCGGAAGGCGCCCCCGGGAGACCGGGGGCGTTTTCTTGCCTGCGCCCCGTTCAATGCGCGTCGAGCCAGTCCCTCGCCTCGGCGTTGCCGGCGCCGGCGGATTTTTGCATCCATTGCCGGGCCGCGGCGATGTCGCTCTCGACCCCCCAGCCGTTGGCGTACAAGAGGCCGATGCTGTATTCGGCGTCGATATTCCCCTGCTCCGCCGCCATCCGGTACCAGCGCATCGCCTCGGCATAATCCCGGTCGACGCCCATCCCCTTCTGGTACATCCAGCCGATGCTCGACTGCGCTGTAGCATCGTTCCGCCTTGCCGCCTTGCGGAACCAGTCGATCGCCTGCGCGTAGTCGGGCGCGACGCCCCAGCCGTTGCGGTAGAGAAAGCCGATATGGCGCGCGGCCTCGGCATTCCCGTGCGCGGCCGCTTTCAGATACCAGGTCAGCGCCTGGCCGTAGTCGCGCGGCACGCCCCAGCCGTGCTGGTACAGCCAGCCGACATAGTTCTCGCCGATCGCATTGCCCTGGTCAGCGGATTTGCGGTACCAGGCCATCGCCTCTTCGTAGTTCCGCGCGGCCCCCCAGCCGTTCTCATAGAGCCAGCCGACATAGTTCTGCGCCGTCGCGTTGCCCTGGTCGCCCGCAAGCCGGAACCAGGCCAGCGCCTCGCCGTAATCCCGGCGCCGATAAGCCAATTCGCCGCGGTGAAACGCCGCTCCGGAAGACGAAGACGTTGGCGGCTCCGCCGCTGCGAAGGATGCCGGTACGGCCAGCGGCGGCGGCAAGGAACCGGACATGCCGAGCGACGCCAGTCCGGCCAAGGCAAGCACTGCAAGAGACATCCTCAACCACCCCTACGACTGCTTTCACCCCAAGCCGCACATCAGCGCCCTGGCGGCGCGTCGCGCAGTCCTTTCACCGCAAGGCGTGCGCCGGCGCCGCTCGAATTGCGATTAAGGTTCCGAGCGGGCCCCCGTCCGCGCCAGCCTGGGATTTTATCACGGGCGGCAGCGGCGTCACCTGAATCGTGGGCCGGTCAGGGTAAGCGCCGTCGTCTCAGTGCTCATGACCAGGCTGCACCCCGGCATAGGCTCCGGTTTCTGGATCGAACGGCGCGTTGAGCCTGGCAATCCGGCCGCCGAGTCGTTCGACCATCTCGGCGATCACGTGATCGTCGCGGATGCGCAGCTTTCCGTCCAGCGCCTGCACCGGCAGATGCCGGTTGCCGAGATGCCAGGCGAGCCGCAGCAGGTGCGTCGGGCCGTCGCCCTCGATCTCGAGCACCCGCTCCGGCGCGGCACAAACCCTGACATAGCCGCCATCGTCGAATTCCAGCCCGTCGCCGTCGGCGAGGTGCTGCACCCGCGCGAGATCCAGCAGGAACGGGTTGCCGCTGTCCGCCACCAGCCGCAGCCGCCGCCGGTGCCGGTCGACAAAGGCCAAGGTGACGCGGTCGATCGCCGCCTCTTCCGGCCAATAGCCGCTTTTATGAACCGCGATCGCGCGCCGCATGCGCCTGGCTTTATCCACGATAAGACAGTGAGACAGCGAGAAACGAAGTGGATTGCGCGACCGGTCCTCGGCGGCCGTCGCGGGAGGGCGGGCCGATGCTCAATAGCCGAGCGCCAGCCCGTCTTTACGCGGTTCGGAGCCGCCGATCAGCACGCCGCGCTCGCGGTCCATCCAGATCGCCTGGCAGCCGCCGACCGGCACTTCGAGCATTTCGATCTTGTGGCCGCGTTTCGCCAGATCGGCGCGGATCGGCTCGGCGACAAAATGCTCGGTCTGCAACACGCCTTGATAGGCGAAGACGCGCGGCCCCTCGGCCGCCTGCTGCGGGTCCATGCCGCGGTCGAGCAGGTAATGGAGAAACGTCGCGTGGCCGACCGCCTGGTATTGCCCGCCCATCACGCCGAACGGCATCACCGCGCGCCCGTCCTTGACCAGCATGCCGGGGATGAGCGTGTGAAACGGGCGCTTCCGCGGCGCGATCGCGCTCGGATGGCCCGGAATAGTGCGAAACCCGCTGCCGCGATTGTGCAGGACCACGCCGCATTCGGGAGCGACGATGCCGGTGCCGAACGCCGAGAACAGCGAGTTGATGAACGAGCACGCATTGCCGTCGCGATCGACCGCGCACATGTAGATCGTGTCCTTGTGCTCGATCCCGTCCCAGTGCTGCGGCGGCAGCGCCTTGTCGAGGCGGATCTCGCGGCGCAAGCACTCGGCGTACGCCTCCGACAGAAACCGCGCGACATCGACATGCGCGAAATCGGGGTCGCCGATGAAATGATCGCGCACGTAATAGGCGGCCTTGGTCGCCTCGGCGATCAGGTGCAGCCGGTCGGCCTCGCTGAACGCGTTGCCGCCCAGCGCATACCCCTCCAGCGTCTTCAAGATCATCAGCGCGGTGAGGCCCTGGTTCGCGGGCGGGCATTCGTAAACATCGTAGCCGCGATACGAGGCATGGATCGGCTCGACCCATTCCGCGCGCTGCGCGGCGAAATCCGCCTCTTCGTGCAGGCCGCCCAACGATCTCAGCCGGGCGACGATCTCGCTCGCCACCGCGCCCTCGTAGAACGCCTCGCGCCCTTCGCGGCCGATCCGCCGGAGGGTCCGGGCGAGTGGCGGGTTCTTCATCGTGTCGCCGGCCCTCGGCGGCCGTCCGTCCTTGAGGAACAGCGTCGCGGTGATCGGGTCCTGCAGCTTGTTGGCGGCGCGCGCCCAGTCCTGCGCGACGCGCGGGGTCACGACATAACCATCTTCCGCCGCCTGCGCGGCCGGCTCCAGGAGTTCCGCGAGCGGCATCCGGCCGTACTCGCGGTTGAGCTGGCACCAGGCGTCGATGCAGCCCGGCACGGTCGCGGCATGCGGGGTCTGCACCGCGATCTCGCGAATCTGCCGCTCGGCATACCACTCGACCGTCGCCGCCGCCGGGGCGCGCCCCGCGCCGCTCAGCGCCACCGGCAGCGCGCCGCCCTTCGAATAAAGGCAAAAGCAGTCGCCGCCGATGCCGGTGCTTTCCGGCTCGACGACGCATTGCATCGCCACCGCGGCGATCGCCGCGTCCATCGCGTTGCCGCCGGCGCGCAGCATGTCGAGCCCCGTCAGGGTCGCGCGCGGGTGCGAGGTCGCGACCATGCCGTTCGCCGCCATCGCCGCCGAGCGGCCGGGTACATTGAAGTCGCGCATCTTCCCTATCGTCTCCCGTCATGCGCCGCCGCGCAGATCAGACCAGCAGGCTTCCCGCTTGCCGCCCTCTCTTGCACCGTCCTACCCTGCCGGTCAATTCGTGGCCGGGGAAGAGCAATGGACGGCAGCCTCTCATTCCCGGTCGTGACGCCGCCGGCGCCGGGCGACGCCGTGCCGATCGCGCCGGGCGTCTTGTGGCTGCGCATGCCTCTGCCCTTCGCGCTCAATCACATCAATCTGTGGCTGCTCGAGGACGGGCCGGGCTGGACCATCGTCGATTGCGGCTACGCGCTCGACGAGACCCGCGCGGCGTGGCAGCGCATCTTCGCCGAAAACCTCGGCGGCCGGCCGGTGCGGCGCATCGTCGTCACCCACTATCATCCCGACCATATGGGGCTCGCCTCCTGGCTCACCGAGCGCTGGGAAGCGCCGCTGTGGACCACCGAGAAGGAATGGCTGCACGCACGCATGCACGCGCAGGACAGCGGTCCGGCATCGGAAAACTCGCGCCGCGGGTTCGCGCTCCGCGCCGGGCTAGACGACGAGGCGAGCACGGTCTTCGCCGAGCGCCACGGCAATTACCGCCGCGGCGTGCCGTCAGTGCCGCAGACCTACCGCCGGATCGGCGACGGC
>Ga0209483_1001014_pt1 | contig 22426 bp, 21 predicted proteins | sample NGEPerA_FD_184508 | JGI IMG/M metagenome (GOLD analysis project Ga0209483, IMG submission 184508) | Arctic peat soil microbial communities from the Barrow Environmental Observatory site, Barrow, Alaska, USA - NGEE PermafrostL2-A... | ecosystem: Environmental > Terrestrial > Soil > Wetlands >... | reverse complement strand
GGGCGCCGCTGCAGCACGTTCCGTCGGGCGCCAACCGGGAGCTCCACGAGCACGGGTGGACGCTGCTGGCCGCCAACTCGTTCTTCGTCCTGCTGGCGGCGTTCCTGGTCGGCGTGGCCGTCTTGTTGACCTTCCGGCGGCCCTGCACCACCGGGGGCCGGGTCAGGGCCCCGGCTTCCCCAGCCGCCAGTACTGCGGCGCCGACGTAGACAGGGCGTTGGGCGACGACGTGTACGCCGCCACCAGCCACCACTGCCCGTGGGGCGGCGTCCAGAGAAAGGTGGTGGGTCGGAGCACGAAGACCGTGGAGGCCCCGGCTCCCACGGGGTCGGTGCCCCGCAGGGCAGTGGCCCGCCAGAACGGGCCCAGGTGACCACCACCCGAGGTGATGATGAAGTGGGGGGACAGCGGCGCGTCCGAGTGGTTCTGCACGGTGACCTCCACCCGGCGGAAGTTGAGGCCTCCGTCGTCGGTCGCCACCCCGGCCACCGACACCCCGTCAACGGTGATGCCGAGCGGTGCCGAGGTGAAGGCGACGGCCACCAACGCCGCCGATCCGACGGCGGGGATGGCGACGGCCAGGCCCCGTCGCCACTTCCGGACGATCGGGTCCACGACCGCCCCGACGTCCTCCCCGGCGCCGAGGGAGCCGACCGCGGTCACACTCAGGGCCGCCACCAGGGCGGCCGGTACGAAGTCGAGCAGGTAGTTGGTCAGGCTGCGGTCGGGCACGAACAGGACGAAGGGCACGAGGAATAGCCAGGCCCGCTTCAGCCGGGCTTCCCACAGGGCGAAGGCGACCAGCATGGCCACGAGAGCCAGGCCGGCTCCGGCCGACAGCCACGGCAGCACCACGCCCCCGGTCAGGCCGTGCAGGGCGAAGGTCACCACCCCCTGCCCGTCGGCCACCAGCGGGTCGACTATGGGCAGGAAGATGCCGCGCACCCAGGCCGTCGGGGACCAGACGATGAACGGGGCGTTCACCACCAAGAAGGCGGCCAGGGTCACCGCCCCGTAGCGCAGAGCCAGTACCACCGGTCGCCGGCCCGCCCGCCGGGCCTGGCAGGCCACCCCCACCATGAGAAACGGGACGCAGAACCACGGGGTCTGCTTGATCGAACAGGCGATACCCAGGCTGACCGGGCCCGCCCAGGACGGCAGCCACGCCGCGGCCCGTTCGGGGAAGCGGTCCCACCGCCATACGGCGATCACCAAGAAGGGGAGGAACAAGGCGTCGGTGCCACCGTTGGCGAACGGACCGAGGAAGATCCCCGACAGGAGGAGCAATGGGGCGAGCCACCGGAGCACGGAGGGGACCATGGCGAAGACCAGCACGGCGGTCACCAGCCAGGCGGCCAGGTCGACCCAGTCGGTCACCATGTGGTGGAGGCCGAGGGCCGCGACCGGGGCCTGGACCAGGAAGGAGCCGGCCGGGTAGGAGATCTTCAGCGTGTGGGCACCGTCGACCTGGTAGGTCCACAGTTGGGCGACCGGGTGGAGGAACCGGGCGGCTCCGGCCATCGACGACGTGTACGGGTTCCTCCCGTCGACGAACAGCCGGGTCGCCACCTGATTGAAGGCCGCCGAGTCGGTCACGTAGAAGTTCCGGAGGTGGATCAAGGTCCCTTCGGTCACCGCCGCGGTCACCAGGCCGGCGACCAGGCCGAAGCGCTGCATGGCCGGCGACAACGGACGAGCCACGGTCCACACCAGCACCGCACCGACCAGGGCCAGGAGCACGAGCAGCGGGGCCAGGACCGCCGCCCACCACCCGGCCGACCACGAGCCCCAGTACTGGAGGGCGGCGCCGAGCACGGCCACCCAGACCAGGGTCCACGCGCACCGCTGCACGAGGACCAGTTCCGCCCGGGTCCCTGGTCGGTCGAGTCCGGTCATCGAGCCCGCGACGTCGCCGTCGGTGTCCTCCGGCTCGCCGGGAGGTGGGGCCAGCGGCTCGTCGAGGATCACGGGAACACCGCGTTCGACCCGGCCTCGAGAATGGTCATCAACGCCAACAGGACAACCGAGGCGGCCACCAGGACGCGGTGGGTACGCCCCGAGTAGCGGGTGCCGGCGGCCATCACCATGGGGAAGGCCAGCATCAGGAACCGGGGGCGGAGCCCCACCGGCAACGAGATGGCGGCCGATCCGGCGGCACAGAGCCCGAAGAGGAACACCGGGGTGGGCTGGTGCTCCCGAACCATCAGGACGACGCCGATGACCGCGGCCACCGTCCCGGCGATGAGGATCTGCCCGGTCAGTGTGGGGGCCAGCGGGTTGGACACGAACGTCCAGACGATCCGGAAGGGATAGGTCAGCGACGGGTAGCTGTGCCAACCACCCCGTTCGGTGAGCCGCCACGCCAAGGGCTCGCCGGTATGGCGCCACAGGTAGACCATGTAGGCCACCGCGCCGAGGGGAGCCAGCAACGGTGCCACCAGCGCCCCGTACCGGCGGTCCCTCCGGATGGCCGAGCCGGCCGCCCAGGCGCAGCTCACCACGAAGGCCAGCGCCACCGGTGAGGCGGCCGAGGCCACCGCCCCGAGCAGGCCGGCTAGCCACCACCGACGGTCGAGCAGGGCCAGCAGTCCGAAGGCCACACAGGTGACGACGATGCCCTCGGAGTAGGCGAAGCTGAAGGCGAACGTCCCCGGGAACACGGCGAACAGCAGGGCTGCCCGTGCGCCGGCCGAGTCGCCGGCCAGGCGCCGGGCCAGCAGACCGACGGCCCACACCGCGGTGAGCCCCGTCACCCCGCTGAGGACGAGGGCCACGGCGCCGGCGTCGAGCCCGGTGGCCGCGCCAACCCGCACGAGGAGGGGGAACAGCGGGAAGAAGGCGACCGGGTTGGCGACCACGTGCCCGTGGGCCATCGGCAGGTGACTCGGATAGCCGGAGTGCACGGCGCGCAGGAACCAGACCCCGTCCCACCGGGTGAGGTCGAAGACCACCGAGTTGTGGGTCGTCACGTCGGCCACGGCGACGGCGATCACGGTGGCGATCCGGCACACCAGGTAGGCCACGAGGGCGGTGGTCGGGATCCATCGGGCCGGGTGGGTCGCTCCGCCATCCGTCGTGGCCGCTGATCCCGGACCGGGCCGCGTCCGATCATCGCCCTGTTCGACGGCCTGTTCGACGTCCGGCTTGGCGTCCCGCTCGACGAGTGGAGCCCCGACCGGGACCCCACTCTGGTCGGCCGTCGGCGCGGTTCCCGGGGTCACGTCGTCGAGCGTCAGCTCATCGAGGGGCGGCGGTTCAGGCGGCATAGGAGGGCTCCTGCAGCGTCGTGGCCGCCCGTCCGGTCCACAGGAACCAGCCCAGAGCGATGAGCAGGAGTGGCCCGGTCACCCAGTAGGCACCTCCATTGAGCATCGGCGTGCCGCCGGCCCCCACCAGCAGCATCCCCAGTCCGGCCAGGGCGGCCAGCGCCCGCGAGCGCTGGGCCGAGGTGGCGGCCAGCACGGCCACCCCCCACATCAGGTACCAGGGCCACAGCGTCGGGCTGAGGACCACGAACAGGATGAGGGCCAGTCCGCACAGGCGGACGGCATCGCGGCCCTTGGTGTGAAAGACCATCCACAGGATGCCGCTCACGTCGGCCACCGCACCGATGCCCTGGACGACCGTGACCGTGGCACTGCGCGTCACCGGGAGGCCCACCGCGTGCAGGACGCCGTAGACGAAGGTGCCGACCGACACGAGGGGGGTGATCAGCACTCGGAGCTCGGTGGGCACGTGCAGGGCCGTCGGGCCGAGCCACGTCCATCCGAGTCCGGCTCCCACGGTCACGCCGACCACCACCAGCACCGAGATGGCCGCCGACTCGGCAACGGTCCGCCACCGCTGCGACCGGTCGAGACGGCTGCAGGCGTCGGCCACCAGGAACACGATGCCCGCCGCCGCCGGGAGCTTGATGGTGGCGGCCAGGGCGCACAGGGCCACACCCCATCGCAGGCGGCCGCCGGTGCCGAGGGTGATGCCGGCGATCAGCAGGCCGATCATGAGCGCGTCGTTGTGTCCCGAGGAGACGAAGCTGAACAGGGCGAGCGGGCTGAGGACGGCCAGCCACAGGGCGAGTCCGGGGTCGTCGCCGAGTCGGCGGGCCAGCACCGGCAGCGAGCACATCAACAGGACCACCCCGACCAGCTCGAGGGCGCGGAACACCAGGATCTGGGAGACGAGGGACGTCCCCGACACCGAGGCGCCGAGATGGCTCACCGACACGAACAGCGGACCGTAGGGAGAGGCGGTGTTCCGCCACACCGAGGCGATCGACGACAACAGGTTGCCCGGTCCGAGCGCCGAGGGGGCCACCACGTAGGGGTTGAGACCGTGGCGGGCCAGCTGGCCCTGGGCCACGTAGCTGTAGAGGTCGCGGCTGAACAGCGGGGCACCGAGGAACAACGGCAGGCCCCAGAGCACCAGGATCACCCAGGCGGTGCGGACGGACAGGCGCCCCTGGAAGGCGTGGGCGCCGACGCCGACCCACCCGGCCAATAGGACAAGGACCGACCCGTAGAAGGCCAGGTGGGCTCCGAGCCCGGTGCCCACGGGAACGGTGAACCACCAGCGGTCGGCCACCGGTTGGGGGATGGAGCCGATCCCGCTGCCCGACAGCACCATCCCGACCGAGCCGAGGACACCGAGGGCGATCCACAGCTGAATCGGGCCCACGTTCCAAGCGACGCGGGTCGGGGTTGCGCTGGTGTCCACTCCCCTCCCGCTCCTCTGGGTGACTGCCGCCACGCTCATCGGACCACTCGCCCGACGGTGCAGCAGACGCTACCCCGACCCCGCATCGGCATCCCGGCAGGCCGGATGGGGCACGGACTCGGTTCCGGATGCCCGCAGGTCACGATCCCAGGATGCGCAACCACCAGCTGAACACATCATTGATCAGCGACGACCAGGCGTTGTGGAACAGCAGGATGAGGATCAGAGGGAGGAACATCAGGAACGGTTGGAGATTCCAGTATCCGGGGAGGTATCTGGCCGGCAGGAGACGCTCCAGGATTGCGGCCCCGTCCAGGGGTGGGCACGGAATCAGGTTGAACAGTCCCAGCACGATATTGGCCAGGCCGGCGTAGATGAAGATCTGTTGGATCAGCGATGGCGCGGCCACGAAGTAGCCCTGGAGGAGGATGGAACGCCCGCCAACGGCCACGAAACACACCCCCATGAGGGCGGCCAGCACGAAATTGGTGAGCGGACCGACCAGCGAGACCAGCACGACGTGGTTGCGAGGACTGCGCAAGTTTCGGGGGTCGACCGGCACCGGCTTGGCCCATCCGTACGCACCGACGCCGGACAGCGTCAGGATGGCGGGGACCAGCAGGGTGCCCACCGGATCGACGTGCCGGATGGGGTTGAGGTTGAGCCGACCGGCCCGTTTGGCCGTCGAGTCTCCGAAGGCCAGGGCCACCGCCCCGTGGCTGATCTCGTGGAGGATGATCGACGGGATCAGGACGCAGAAGTAGATGACCTGACTACTGCTGATCCGGTGGGAGCTGATGATCAGGATGATCAGGACGGCGGCCACCGCCGTGATGATCGCCGTCTGCCGGCTGATCTGGATCTTCCGTCGGCCCGCGCCAGACCCCTGCGGGCCCCAGGGGGTCATCCGTCGCCCCTGGTCAGGACCGGTTGGCGTGATCGATGCAGAACCGGGTGGCCGGCATGGCCTCAAGCCTGGCCGGACTGATGGCCTCGCCGTCAACCTCGCACCGGCCATAGGTGCCGTCGTCGAGCCGGACGATGGCCGCGTGGACCTCCTCGAGGGTGTCCTTGAGCTTGCCGGCCAGGGCTTCGGCCTCGCCCCGCTCGGCCGTGACCTGGCTGGTGTCGGCGAAGTTGGCGTCGTACTCGAGCCCGGTCTTGCCGTCGTCGAACCCGAGCTCCGACAGCTCCGACAGCAGGTTCGCCTGCTCGATCTCCAGAAGGGTCCGGTAGTCGGTGGCGGGTGCGTCCGTGGGGGTCTCGCTGGGCATCCTGGCAATGTTACCCGCCCCCGACACCCCCGGCCCGCGGGTGGGCCCGCAGGTACGACGCTCGCAAGTGGTCCTGGCTCAGGCGGGTGTACAGCTGCGTGGTGGCGATCGACACGTGGCCGAGCACCTCCTGGACCACACGGATGTCAGCCCCATGGGCCAGCATGTGGCTGGCGCATGAATGCCGCAGCACGTGGGGGCTGACCACGTCTGCGAGCCCGACCCGCGCGGCCCGGCCCTGCACGGCGGCCCAGGCCCCCTGGCGCGACAGGCGGGCGCCGCGGACATTGAGGAACACGGCTTCGGCGTCGGACCGGCGGGCGAAACGATCCGGGGCCATCCAGGGGCGCCCCGACGGGCCGAGCCATCGGTCGAGGGCCGATCGGGCGTGGGCGCCGAGGGGAACCAGCCGCTCCTTGGCCCCCTTCCCGAACACCCGAAGCATCCCATCGTCCCCCGTGAGGTCCAGCAACGACAGCCCCACCACCTCGCTGATTCGGGCCCCCGTGCCGTACAGCACCTCGAGCAGAGCACGGTCCCGCAGGTCGACCGGCTCGACCCCGTCAACCGACTCGAGCAGGCCGATGACCTGGGACTCTTCCAGGGCCTTGGGCAGTCGGCGGGGCAGCTTGGGCGACCGCACGTCGGCCGTCGGGTCGACGGGGATGGTCCCCTCCCCCACCCAGAACCGGTAAAGGCCCCGCAGGGCGGTCGTGGCCCGGGCCAGGGAGGCCGGATTGCGCCCCAGTTCCCGCAGGTCGGCCAGGTGCCGCTCGAGGTCCTCGGGGGTGGCGGTGCGCTCGTCGATCCCGTGCTCGGCGGCCCACGCCTCGTAGGTAGCGAGGTCGCGCCGGTAGGCGGTGAGCGTGTTGCGCGACCGACCCTTCTCGACGGCCAACCAGGAGAGGTACTCCTCGGCGTCTGGCGTCAGGGCCTCGGGCACCGGGCTCAGCCCGTGGCGGCCAGCCGGCGCACGGCCAGGCCGACGCCGAGGATGGTGGAAGCGTCGACAATCAACCCGTCGTCCACCATGGCGTCGAACCGGTCCAGGGGTACCTCCACCACCTGCATGAACCGCTCCTCGGCCCCCTGGCGGTCCGACGGCACCGCGCGCAACCCGCTGGCCAGGTAGATGTTGGTGTACTCGTCGCAGAAGCCCGGGGTGATGGCCGTCCGGGTTAGGAGGTCCAACCGGTCAGCGGCCAAGCCGACCTCCTCGGCCAGCTCGCGCCTCGCCGTCTCCTCGAAGGGCTCACCGTCGACGTCGCATGTGCCCGCCGGGATCTCGAGCAGCCACCGGTCCACGGCCGGCCGGTACTGGCGGCACAGCACCACGGTCCGGGCATCGGTCACGGCCACGACGGCCACCGCACCGGGGTGGCGCACGATGTCCCGCTCGAAGGGCACGCCGTCGGGGTCGAGGAACGTGGCGCGCTGCACCCGGATGAACCAGCCGCGGTGGACCGTCTCCTCACCGGTGGGCGTGAAGACGGGGAGTTCGGTGCCGGGCGCGTCCCCGGCCTCAGCCGACGGCACCGATGTCGATCAGATGGGGGTCCCGACCCTCCGCCCGGGCCAGGGCGGCGCCGACCAGCCCCTGGAACAACGGGTGGGGCTGATCGGGGCGGCTCTTGAACTCGGGATGGGCCTGGGTGCCCACCCAGTACGGGTGACCCGGCAACTCGATGAACTCGACGAGGCGACCGTCGGGCGAGACACCCGAGCAAACCAGCCCGGCTTCTTCGAGGCGCTCGCGGTAGCGGGGGTTCACTTCGTAGCGGTGGCGGTGCCGCTCGGACACGACCACGTCGCCATAGGCCCGGGCCACCTGCGAGTCGGGCAGGAGCCGGGCATCGTACGAGCCGAGGCGCATGGTCCCGCCCTTGTCGGACACGTCGACCTGATCGTCCATCAGGTCGATCACCGGGTGGCGGGTGGTGGCCTCGAACTCGCGCGAGTTGGCTCCCTCCAGCCCGGCCAGTGATCGGGCCACCTCGATGATCATGACCTGCAGGCCGAGGCACAGACCGAGGAGCGGGAGGTCGTTCTCACGGGCGTACCGGGCGGCGGCGATCTTGCCTTCGACGCCACGCTCGCCGAAGCCGCCGGGCACCACCAGACCGTCGAAGCCCCGCAGGCCGTCCCGCTCCAGCAGGTCGGGCACGGTGGCGGCCTGGACCCACTCGATCTCGACCTTGGCCCCGTGGTGGAAGCCGGCGTGGCGCAGCGACTCGACCACGGACAGGTACGCGTCGGGCAGGTCGACGTACTTGCCGATGATGCCGATCCGGACCGGGCGCACAGCCGCGGCAACCTGCTCCACCAGGCGTTCCCACCGGGTGAGGTCGATGGGGTGGTCGGCCACGTCGATCTCCAGGACGTCGAGCAGGTAGCTGTCGAGGCCCTCCTCGTGCAGCACGAGGGGGATCTGGTAGATGTTGTCCGCGTCGATGCACGAGACCACGGCCTGCATGGGGACGTCGCACAGCAGCGAGATCTTGCGCTTCAGGTCCTCGGAGATCATCCGGTCCGAGCGGCAGACGATGACGTCGGGCTGGATGCCCTGGCTACGCAGGTCGGTGACCGAGTGCTGGGTCGGCTTGGTCTTCTGCTCCCCCGACGGCCGCAGGTACGGCACCAGGGTGAGGTGCACGTAGGCCACGTTGGCCCGGCCGACGTCACGCCGGAACTGCCGGATGGCCTCGATGAACGGGAGGATCTCGATGTCGCCGACGGTGCCGCCGATCTCCACGATCACTACGTCCACCCTGGTCTGGCCGAGCTTGTGGATGTGGTTCTTGATCTCGTCGGTGATGTGCGGGATCACCTGGACGGTCTTACCCAGGTAGTCCCCCCGGCGCTCCTTGGCGATCACCGACGAGTAGATCCGCCCGGTGGTGGCATTGGAGCCCTTGTGCAGGTTCTCGTCGATGAACCGCTCGTAGTGGCCGAGGTCGAGGTCGGTCTCCCCCCCGTCCTCGGTGACGAAGACCTCACCGTGCTCGAAGGGGTTCATGGTGCCCGGGTCCACGTTGATGTACGGGTCGAGCTTGCACATGGTGACCTTCAGGCCACGGCACTTGAGCAGTCTTCCGAGGGAGGATGCGGTGAGCCCTTTGCCGAGCGACGAGGACACCCCGCCGGTGAAGAAGATGTACTTGGTCTGTCGCTCGCTCACGTCGGGGCCATTCACATCGGGCACCCGCCGAGGTTACCGGAAGGCGCGAGGTCGGGGTGCGGACCCCAGCCGTTCCGGGCCCGATGGGCCGTCGGCACCGGGGTCACCGGGCCCGGGGACCGAGCAGCTCGCGGGCGTGGCGGTGGGCGGCCTCGCTGTCGGGGCTGCCGGACAGCATCCGGCTGATCTCGATGACCCGACCGTCCGGGTCGAGCACGGTGACCTCGGACCGGGTGCGGCCGCCGGACTCGATCTTGCGCACCTCGATCTGGTGATCGGCCTGGGCCGCCACCTGGGCCAGGTGGGTGACCACGAGGACCTGGGCGTAGTGACCCAGTCCGGCCAACGCGGTGCCCACCGAGGTGGCGGCCCGGCCCCCGACCCCGGCGTCCACCTCGTCGAAGACCAGCACACCGGGCGCATCGGTGAGGGCCAGCCGGACGGCCAGCATGGTGCGGGACAGCTCACCCCCCGAGGCCGCTTTGGCCAGCGATTGGGCCGGCTCTCCGGGATTGGCGGCCAACTCGAAGGTCACGTCGTCGCCGCTGCCGTTCCCGCCCACGGCGATGGCGAACCGGGCCGAGGGCATGGCCAGTCCGTGGAGGGTGGTCTCGATCTCGGAGGCCAGCAATGGGGCCGTCGCCCGCCGTGCCCGGGCGACGACCGCCTCCTCTCCCGCCACGTCGGCACGGGCCCGGGAGACCTCACCGTCGAGGGCCGCAGCCCGGTTCGCCTGGGCGTCCAGCTCGGCGAGCCGCTCCCGACCGGAGTCGGCGAAGGCCAGCACCTCGTCCAGGGTGGCGCCGTACTTGCGTTTGAGCTCGTGGAAGAGCTGGCGCCTGGCCCGGACCGCCTCGAGCCGGGTGGGATCGTCCTCCCAGGTCTCCACCACGGAGCGCAGGTCGACGGCCAGGTCGGCTACGTCGGCCATCACCCCGCGCACCCGCTGATCGAAGCTCTCGAGCGCCGCAGGGCCCGAGAGCGCGCCCGACGCCTCGGCCAGGCGGTCGACGGCGCTGGCCTCCCCTTGACCCCCGTCGCCCCCGGTCAACGCGCCCAACGCCGCAGCCGCCGCGGCCCGGTGGGCCGACGCCTCGGCCAGACGTTCCTCCTCGACCTCGAGCTGCTCCTCCTCGTCGGCTTCGGTGATGGCTGCCGCATCGACCTCATCAATTTGGAATCCCAGGATCTCGGCGTCCCGGGCCCGTTGGACGGCGTCGCCTCCGAGGCCCTCCGCTTCCCGCAACAGTCGGGCCAGGCGAGCGCGGGCGGCCATGAGGGGGGCGGTGTCGATCGACCCGAACGCGTCGAGGGCCCGGCGCTGAGCCTCGGGCAGGACCAACGCCCGATGCTGGTGTTGTCCGTGGAGTTCGATCAGGCCGGCGGCCGCCTCGGCCAGCGCCCCGACCGGCGCCATCCGGCCGTCGACCCAGGCTTTGGACCGACCTTCACGGACCACGATCCGAGCCAGGGTGATCTCATCTCCCCCGTCGATGTCGCTGAACCGCCCCTCCACGAGGGCCTCGTCAGCCCCGGACCGGACCATCGCCGGGTCGCCCCGCCCGCCGAGCAGCAGGCTGAGGGCCCCGACCAGGAGTGTCTTGCCGGCTCCTGTCTCGCCCGTCAGGGCGGTCATGCCGGGTCCGAGCCTGACCGTCACGTCGTCGATCACCCCGAGGTCGCGCACGTGCAGTTCGACCAGCATGCGACCCATCGTGACCCCTACCGGTCGGCCAGGTGGAACTTCGCCCGCAGGATGGCGTGGAAGGCCCTCGATCCGAAGGTCACCAGGCGGGCCGGCCGGTCGCCCTCCCGGCAGTCGACGGTGACACCCGGCTCGAGGGTGGCCACGGTCAGTCCATCGATCACCAGCACCGCTGGACGCGGGCCCAGCACCTCGAGTCGGATGCGCTGGTCGGGATCGAGCACCAGGGGCCGATCGAACAGCATGTGGGGCGAGACCGGGGTGAGGACGAGTGCCCGCAGCCGGGGGGAGAGCAGCGGCCCCCGTGCCGACAGGTTGTAGGCCGTCGAGCCGGTCGGCGTGGACAACAGCAGCCCGTCGGCCGCATAGGTCACGAACGGCGTGCCGTCGATGGACGCGGCGATCCGCACGGTGTGGCCCGGGACCGTCTTTTCCACCGAGGCCTCGTTGAGGGCGCACTGCTCGACGAGCACGGCGCCGTCTGCACCCGTCACCGTGACAGCCAGAGTCATCCGCTCCTCCACCTCGTAGCGCCCCTGGAGGAACCGGTCGAGGGCGTCCTCGAGTCCCGCCGGCTCCACCTCGGTGAGGTAGCCGAGGAGGCCGAGGTTCACTCCGAGGACAGGCACCGACGTTGCCAGGGCACTGTTCACCGAGCGCAGCAGTGTCCCGTCACCGCCCAGGCTGACCAGGAGGTCGGCACCGTCGAGGTCGACGGTGCGGTCGGTCATCACTGAGCGGATGGACTCGTGGCCCCGTGCGGTGAGCCAGGCCTCGGCCCGGTCGGCCAGGGCGTCGGCCTCCGGCCGGTTCGGACGCACGGCGAAGGCGATGCGGGCCATCCCTCAGTCCTCCACCGGGTCCGGGCCGCCGTGGACGTCGTCGACGGCGGCGTCGAGGAGCGCGGCGACCGCATGCGGCGTGTGGGCGCCGGGGATACCCGGCGTGCGGGCGTACAGGAGAAACTCCACGTTGCCGGAGTGTCCGGTCAGGGGCGACGGCATGGCCCCCATGATGACTGCTCCGGCGTCGCCAAGCGCGGTTGCCACCTCGCCGAGGGTCCGGCGATGGATCGACCGGTCCCGAATGACCCCTCGTCCGCGGGACGCCTCGACCCGACCGGCTTCGAACTGCGGCTTCACCAGCACGACCAGCGGAGCCCCGGGAACGGCCACCTCGCCGGTCAGCACCGGCACGGCACGGGTGGCGGAGATGAACGACAGGTCGGCCACCACCAGGTCGACGGGCTCCCCGCCGACCGTGTCCCGGGTGACCCTGCGGATGTCCAGGCGCTCGAGATTGGTGACCCGGGGATGGGTGCGCAGGCGCGGATGGAGCTGCCCGTGGCCCACGTCCACGGCCACCACGTGGGCGGCGCCCGCCTGCAGGAGGCAGTCGGTGAACCCCCCGGTCGAGGCGCCGGCGTCGAGGGCCCGGAGGCCGGAGGGATCGACGGCGAACCGGTCGAGGGCGGCGCGCAGCTTCTCGCCGCCGCGGCTCACGAAGGGCGGGGGGTCACCCAGGAGTTCGATGGGCTCGGCCGGCGAGACCATGCGGGCCGGCTTGTCGGCGACGGAGCCCGACACCAGGACCACGCCCCGGGAGATCAGCTCGACTGCCTGGGGGCGACTGTCGGCCAGCTTGCGTGCGACCAGTGCCCGGTCGAGGCGCTGGCGGGCGGGAGTCGTCAGTCGGCCGACCCGGGACCGACCGGCGGCGTCGATGGGGTCGCCTTCTTGGCCGGGGCCTTCTTGGCCGGGGCCTTCTTGGCCGGGGCCTTCTTGGCCGGGGCCTTCTTGGCCGGCGCCTTCTTGGCCGGCGCCTTCTTGGCCGGCGCCTTCTTGGCGGTGGGGGTCGAGCGACCGAGCATGGCGGTGACCTGGGTGGCCAGGTCATCCAGATTGGAGATTCCCACGGCTCCCAGCTGACGCGACACCTCGGAGCGGACGGCGGACACGATGACCTCGGTGCCGTGGCGTCCCCGCTCGATCAGGTCGTCGACCCGGGCCTTGGCTTCGTCGGTCTGGATGTCCCCGTTCTTGACCAGCTCGGAGACGAGCTCCTCGGCCTTCTTGCGGGTCATGTTGGTGAAGGCGATACCGGCGTCGATATAGCGCTGCAGTGCGTCGTTAGTGGCCATGCACCCATCCTACCGGGAGTGCTTGCTGGTAGCAAGCACTTTGCTAGCACGTGGACACCTCATCACCCGGACGGTAGTGAGGCCACCACCGTCACGAAGTCGGCGGCCCGCAGGGCGACCGGGCAGTCGACCACTTCCGCCCCGGCCGGGGTGACTCCGGAGTCGACCAGCACGAAGGGGACGCCCAGACGTTGGGCGAGGATCCCGTCGGTGCCCGGTTGATCCCCCACCATGACCGCAGTCACCCGCTTCGACCCGCCCAGGAATTGCCGCGCCACGTACTCGACCATGGGCGGATGGGGTTTGCCGGCCACTTCGGGCACCACACCCGATGCGGTGGCCACCGCGGCCAACAGCGCCCCGGACCCGGGCAGCAGTCCCTCGGGCGTCGGATGGGTCGGGTCGCCGTTGGTAGCGATCAGTCGGCCGCTGTCCCGGGCCACCGTGGAGGCGGCGGCCAGGGCGGCGAAGTCGAAGTCCCGGCTCCACCCGACGACGGCGGCATCCCGGTGCCCGGAGTCGGCGACCTCCACGCCCCGCTCGTCCAGGGCCTCGAGCACGCCGCCCTCGGCCAGCAGGTGGACCCGTTGGCCGGGCTCGAGCATCGAGGCCGCCACCCTGGCCGACGTGGCGAGGTCGTCGGGAGAGGCCTCGATCCCCACCTTGGCCAGTCGGCCCACCAGTTGCCCCGTGGTCGGCGACGAATTGTTGGTGGCGAACACCACCCGGATCCCTCGATCGCGTAGGGAGCCCACGGCGCCGGCCACATCACCGATGGGCTGACCGGCGAGCCACAGAACGCCGTCGAGGTCGACGATCCAGACTGCCGCGTCCGCCAGCGAGGCGACCGGCGGGGTCATTCCGGTGCGGGCTCGGTGGCGTCGGGCTCCGACGCCACCTTTGTCCCCTTCCGCCGGCGCGTCACCGCAGCCAGCTGGTCCGCCGATTCGAGCGCCCGGGTGATGAGTCCGGCCAGTGCGGACAACTGCTCATCCGAACCAGCCGGCGCGTCGGGCGAGGACAGCTCGGTGTCGGTCGCCTCGGGCGACGGCGGTACCGGCCGAGCACTGAGGTCGGCAATCCGCTCGCCCGTGACCTTGGCCGCCCGTTCCCAATAGGAGCGGAACATCCCGATGTCGAAGGCGCCGTCGCGCACGCGGGCCTGATCGAGCAGGCGGGCCGGGGGGTTCTTCAGGTCGCGCACGATGTGGAGTGCGGCGAAGCCCTTCAAGAGGTACCACGTCGGGTCGAACTCCCACCAGCGGAATCCCTGCCGCACCGAGGAGGGCAGGTAGTGGTGGTTGTTGTGCCACCCCTCGCCTCCGGTGATGACGGCGATCACCAACGAGTTCCGGCTGGTGTCCGGGGTGGCGTAGCGGCGGCGACCGACGATGTGGGCCATGGAGTTGACCAGGAACGTTCCGTGCCAGAGGAGTACCGTCGACAGGAAGAAGCCGATCAGCAGCCCGCCCCAGCCGAACAGGGCGAAGGAGGCGATGGCCAGCGCCCACGGACCGACCCAGTTGTACTTCTCCAGCCAGCGAAGTTCGGGGTAGGCGGCGAAGTCCTTGATGCCGGCCAGGTCGGTGTCCTTGTACTTCGTCGACAGGATCCAGCCCACGTGGCTCCACCAGAAGCCCTCACGGGGCGAGTGCACGTCGCCGTCGAGATCGGTGTAGCGGTGGTGGATCCGGTGGTGGCTGGCCCACCACAGTGGCCCCTTCTGGACGGCCGTGGTGCCGCCGAAGGCCATCAGGAACTGCGGCACCCGACCCATCTTGTACGTGCGGTGGGAGAAGTAGCGGTGGTACCCCGCGGTGATGCAGAACATCCGAGTGACATACAAGACGGCGCACAGGGCCCAGTCCTGCCACGTCACGGTCACGAAGAACGCGGCCAGCGGGGCGGCATGGACTCCGAAGAACGGAATGGCGGAGACCCAATCGGTGCGCGTCACGCTGTCGGCGGAGGCTGGTCCGGTTGGCTCGGGGGTCTCGGTGGTGGCTGCGGTCATGGGTGAGGGCCGCCGCCTGGGTGCGACAACACCGTCATCGTAGTGGACGGGGCCGGATCAGGGTGGACGACCACTAGACCACGTAGAGGTCCCCGTTCGACCCCTTGACCACGGTGATGGGGGTCAGGCCGGACGTAGCGGGTCCGTTCAGCACCGCCCCGGTCCTCGGGTTGAACGCGGAGCCGTGACACGGGCAGGCGATGACGTTCGACCCCGACTGGTACCCCACCGTGCACCCGGCGTGCGGACAGATGGCGTCGAACGCCACGAAGTTGTTTGCCGTGTGCTGGATGACCAGGGAGGGATCGCCGGACTTCGGATCCGTGAACGCGGCCGATCCCCCGACGGGCACCTGCGAGGCCGATCCGATGGCCGTTCCCTTCGGCACTGGCGCGGTGGTTGTGGTGGTCGGATCGCCGGCCCCGGCCGTGGTCGCGGTGGTGGGGATGGACGAGGTGGTGGTGGTCGAACCGCCGCCCAGGACGGCCGCCGTCCCGGCCGGCGGAGGGGCGAAGATCCGCCCGATGCCGGCCACGGCACCGACGAGCACGGCGGTACCGGCGGCCACGATGCCGACGAAGGCTCCCCGGGACATGGCGCCGTCCTCGGTGCCGCCCCGTGCCGACGACGGTTCGCCCCGCGTGGCCAGCCAGGTGTCGATGGCCGGGGCGCCGGCCGCGCCGGCCAGCACGAACGGCGTCCAGGCGAACAGGAACACGAGGTCGGAACCCGTGTAGAAGGGGTGCGTGTGGTACGAGATGGCGACGAAGAGGCTGAGGGAGACCAGCACCCCGCCGACGGCGGCCACCCGGGTGAGCAGGCCGAGCAGGGCCCCCACGCCGATGGCCACCTCGGCCACGGCCATGAACACGCCGACCAGCGTCGATGCCCCGGTCAGGTGGTTGAGCAGGCCGCCGATCGGGCTGGTGTGGGTGGTACCCACCAACTGCGCGTGGATCGAGATGGGGCTCGAGTTGCGGAAGAAGTCCGGATTGGCCAGTTTCTGGAGCCCGGCGAACAGGAAGGTCCCGCCCAGGAACAGCCGGAGCGGCAGGAGGTACCACCCGACGGCGATGGACCCGTCCACACCGCGCACCGTCCACATGTCGCCCGCTGTCGACGAGCTCCCCGCTTCGGGGCCGCCAGTGCGGGCGGCGGCCGCGTGGGCGCGACGTGACGCGTTCGAGGTCATGACCGGTCTCCCATACTCGGGACGATAGTTGGTACCCCGGGGTGCCCATCGTCACCCCGCCGGGTCTACAATCGCCTGGTGGACCCGACCTTGACCACCACGCTCCCGGCCCCCGCGACCGACGGACGCTCCCGAGCCGACCAGGCCATGCGCCATCTGCTGCGGGTGCCCGACGAGCAGAAGCCGATTCCCGAGTCGGACACCCACCGGATCTTCGGGACGTCGATCCTCCTGTCGGCCACCCGGTGCCTCCTCAGCTACATCGTGCTGCCGATCCTGCTTCCGCTGCTCGGACTGGCCAAGGGCGTCGGGCCGATCATCGGGATCCCGGTCGGGGTCCTGGCCCTCACGTTCGATGTCCTGGGCATCCGGCGGTTCTGGCTGGCCGACCATCACCAGAAGTGGTTGTTCTCGGCGGTCTACGCCGTGGTCGGCGCCATGGTGTTCACCCTGCTGATCGTGGATCTGGTCGACCTCTTCGGCTGATCGCCCTTCCCGGGCTCCCACCAACGGCCCCGGGGTCCGGGTTCACGGCGTGACGATGGCGAAGTTCCGGTCGGGTGCCTCGACCACCTCGAGCAGCCGGGCCACCACGTCGAGGTCACCCTCGGTGCCGATCCCCTCCAGACCGGCACCGACCAGGACTCCGAGCATCTGCGGCTTGGTCAGGGTCAAGGTCAGGTCTGCCGGCGGCACCTCCTCCCCCACCAACCGATGGGTCAGTGCACCATTACCCAGCGAGGCCCGGTGGGTCTCTGCGAGGTCGGTGAACCGCCAGTCGATAGTGAGGCGTTCGTCCCACGCCTTCGGTCCGTCGATCCGGATGGCGATGGCGTCCAGCAACTGCGCGACGGACAGCGCCGACAGCAACTCGGTCGACCCGATGGTCGCCGGGGAGGCGTCGATTCCGTGCCGCAGTTCGTGGGCGCCCATCAGGAAGAAGTTGCGCCACGTCCCGTTCTCGGCGCCATAGGCCAGCTGCTCGTAGACCTGGGCCAGGCGTTCCTTGGCCCCGGGGTGGTCCGGGTCGGCAAACACCACGCGATCGAGCAACTCGGCCGCGAACCGCAGGTCGCCCTCGGCCGCATAGGACTCCGCCCGGGCCACCACCGCATCGCTTCCACCCATGCACTCGACGTAGCGGGTCGAGGACTCGACCGGAGGATGCGCCCACAGCCGCGCCGGGTTCCCGTCGAACCAGCCGAGGTACCGCTGGTAGACGGCCTTCACGTTGTGGCTGACCGAGCCGTAGTAGCCGTGGGTGTGCCATGCCTGGTCGAGCGCCGGTGGCATGGCGAGGACCTCGGCGGCCTCGGCCCCGTTGAGCCCGGTGTTCATGAGGCGCAGCGTCTGGTCGTGCAGGTAGGCGTAGAGGTCGCGTTGCAGCGACAGGTACTCGACCACCCGGGAGCTCCCCCACGTCGGCCAGTGGTGGGAGGCGAAGGCCACGTCGATGGTCCCCGCAAACAGGTCGATGGCGTCGTCCAAGTAGGACGCCCACACCCGGGCGTCGCGCACCTGGGCTCCCCGGAGGGTCACCAGGTTGTGCAGGTTCCGGGTGGCGTTCTCCGCCATGCACAGGGCGCGCCGGTCGGGGAACGAGAAGTTCATTTCGGCCGGGCACTCGGTGCCGGGTGTGAGTTGGAAGACGATCCGCACCCCGTCGAGGACGGCCTCCTGTCCGGTGTGGGTGATGTCCACGGTCGGTGCCACCAGTCCGACGGTGCCGGTCGAGTTGGTCATGCCGAGCCCGCAGCCGATCTGGCCGGCCGGGCCCTTGTCCAGGGCGGCTCCGTACATGTACACGGCGCGACGGCTCATGGCCACGCCGGCGTACACGTTCTCGGACACGGCGGACTCCATGAAGCCGTGGGGGGCGAGGATGGGCACATCACCGTCGAGGACCCCCCGGACGCCGCCGAAGTGGTCTACGTGGGCGTGCGTATAGATGACGGCCGTCACCGGTCGGTCACCCCGATGGGTGCGGTAGAGGGCGAGCGCGGCGGCGGCCGTCTCGGCCGAGATGAGGGGGTCGATCACGATGACCCCGGTCTCCCCTTCGACCAGGGTCATGTTCGAGAGGTCGAGTCCCCGTACCTGGTAGATCCCGTCACACACCTCGTACAGGCCTTGGCGAGCCACCAGTTGACCCTGGCGCCACAGACTCGGATGGGCGGTGTCGGGGCACTCCCCCGCCAGGAATGCGTAGGCATCGTTGTCCCACACCACCCGTCCGGTGCCGTCGGTGATCACGCACGGGTCGAGGGCGCCGAGGAAGCCCCGGTCGGCGTCGGCGAAGTCGTTCCGGTCGTGGAAGGGGAGATCGGAGGCGGTCGTCGTGGACATGGCCGCAGTCTCCCAGACCACCTGGATGGCTGCCCTACCCTGGAACGGCCGGAGCCGTACCCGACCGACCGATCAGACCACCCCCTGCCCCGAGCAAAGAAGCCGACCATGCTGACCATCGGACTCAACCACGTCGCCACCTTGACCAACGATCCCGCCCGGTTGCACGCCTTCTACGAGGAGGTCTTCGAAGCCGAGGTGATTCGTGACGGTCCCGAGGTCGAGGGCGACAACGCGGTCCGGTTGTCGGTGGTGAAGATCGGCCCGTGGTCCGAGCTCAACGTCTTCCACATCGAGGGCAACACCGAGGCCGACCGGCAAGTGCCCATGTTCGGCCGGGGGCGGCTCGACCACTTCGCCCTCCAGGCCGCCTCGATCGACGCATTCGAGACCATCCGCGACCGGCTCATCGCCCGGGGCGCGGCCGACTCGTTCGTCACCGATTTCGGCGCCATCCTCAGCATCTTCTTCCGCGACCCCGACGGGCTCGAGGCCGAGGTCTGCGTGGCTAATCCCGACGCCGTACCCGGGGTCAGCCACCCGCCGGGCACCCCGGCGAGCCGGTATGTCGTCACCGACGGGTAGCGACCGGCGCGGGACACGAGCGGGATCCCGGCGCGACGCGCCCGGGGCTGCGTATCGTGGCGGGCGCAGCGGGAGGGGGACACCGATGGGCGGTGTGCAGTCGGCCGGGGGCAGCGATGACCAAGACGACTGTGCAGCCGCACGCGCCCTCGTCGATGCCCCCGGTCCGCCGGACACCGCCGCAGACGCCCTACCGAACGGAGACGCCTGACCATGGAGACGCCCCGCTACGACACCGACACCCTGGTGGAGACGGCCATCGCCGCCGCCGGGAGCAGTGACCTCGGCGAGGACTCGTGGCAGGAAGGCCTCGGCTACCTCCTGGAAGACCTCGACGGGCCGGCCCGGCTCAACGAACTCGGCCGCACCGTCGCCGAGGCGGATGTCGTCGGCTACCTGACCGCCCGGCTCCGGATCCTGGAGTGGCGGCGGTCCCATCCCGAGGTGGCGGCCGGTGCCGTCACGCGACCCATCGTGATCATCGGCCAGCCCCGCACCGGGACCACCATCCTCTACGACCTCCTGGCCCAGGACCCCGCCAATCGGGCCCCCCTGACGTGGGAGGTCGACCAGCCGGTGCCACCTCCCGTAACGGCCACGTACGACACCGACCCGAGGATCGCGGAGTCCGACGCCATCGCCTCGATGCCCGACCTGATCATCCCGGGGTTCACCGACTTCCACCCCCTCGGGGCCCGCCTGGCCCAGGAGTGCGTCCGGATGACCGGCGCCGACTTCCGCTCGATGATCTTCCCGACCCAGTACGACGTGCCGGGCTACGACCGGTGGCTGTTGCACGAGGCCGACATGGCCCCGGCCTACCGGTGGCACCGCATCTACCTCCAGCACCTCCAGAGCCGCCACGCCGGTGACCGGTGGCTGCTCAAGTCGCCGGCCCACCTGTGGTGCCTCGCCGCACTGCTCGACGAGTACCCCGACGCGCTCCTCATCCAGACCCACCGGGACCCGGTGCGGGTCATCTCGTCGATCAGTGCGCTGGCCGCCCTCCTCCGCCAGATGTCGAGCGACCACAGCTCGGTACCCCGGGCCGCCGAGCAGTACAGCGAGGACATCCTGCTCGGGCTCGACCGTTCGGTGGCCGCCCGGGAGGACGGCACCGTGCCGCCCGACCAGGTGGTCGATGTCCAGTTCGCCGAGTTCATGGCTGACCCGTTCACCACCATCGGGACCATCTACGACCGCCTCGGACTGACGTTCACCGCCGAGGCCGAGGCGGCCATGCGCGCCTTCCTGGCCACCCACCCCGGTGACGGCGGTGGTGGGGGCAGCCGGTACACCTTCGCCGACACCGGGCTCGATGCCACTGTTTTGCGGGAGCGCAGCCGCGCCTACCAGGAGTACTTCGACGTGCCCAGCGAACCCATCGCATGAGTCGGCGCGCCACCTCCCGGACCCGGTGACCGCACCCGATCACGACGCGCCCACGGCGTCCGTCGGGCTCGGGACCATCGCCCGCGAGTGGGGACGGATCGGCTGCATCGGCTTCGGTGGTCCCCCCGCCCACATCGCCCTGTTCCGCTCGCTGTGCGTGGACCGTGAGGCCTGGCTGTCGCCCGACGAGTTCGAGGACGGCATCGCCGCCACGAATCTGCTGCCGGGCCCCGCCTCCACCCAGTTGGCCATCCTGTGCGCCTGGCGTCTGCGGGGGACCGCCGGCGCACTGGTGGGCGGGCTGTGCTTCATCGTGCCCGGACTGGTGGTCATCCTGGGGCTCTCGGTGCTGTTCTTCTCCCCCCACGCTCCGTTGTGGGTGCGCGGGGCCGCCGCCGGGGCAGGGGCCACCGTCCCGATGGTGGCGCTGCAGGCCTCGATCGGACTGCTCCCGGGCAGCTGGCGACGGGCCGGGCGCGCCCGTCCGGCCCGGACCCGCTGGGTCGCCTACCTGGCCCTGGGTGCGGTGGCGGCGGCCACCGTCGGCCCGTGGCTGGTGCTGGTGCTGGTCGCCTGCGGTGTGCTGGAGGCTGCCGTGCGATCGCCCGGCGGGCACGACTCCTCCTCCAGGCGGATGGCCGGGATGCCCCCGGCCGTGCTCCCGGCCCTGGCCACAGGTGGTCTCGCCGCGTTGGCGTGGGTGGCCCTCAAGGTCGGGCTGTTCTCCTACGGCGGTGGGTTCGTGATCATCCCGATGATGCAGCACGACGCCGTCCACACCAACCACTGGATGACCGCCGGGCAGTTCCTGGATGCCGTGGCCCTCGGCCAGATCACCCCTGGCCCCATCGTCCAGACCGTCGCCGTGGTGGGGTACGCCGCCGCCGGGCTGGCCGGTGGACTGTTGGCCGCGTTCGTGGCCTTCGCGCCGTCGTTCGTCTTCATCCTGGTCGGCGGGCCCCGCTTCGACCGGCTCCGTGCCAACACCTGGGCCCAGGGCTTCCTGACCGGAGCCGGGGCCGCGTCGATCGGCGCCATCGCCGGGTCCGCCATCCCGCTGGCCCTCGCCCTCTCCCACTTGTGGCAGGTCGCCATCCTGGTGGCCGGCGGCGTGTGGCTCCTCGTCGTCCGTCGCGGGGTGGTCTCCGCGCTGATCGGCGCCGCGCTCCTCGGCGTGGCTGCCGCCTACGCCGGGCTCCCGCTTCCCGCGTGAGTGACCCGGTCATCCCGGCTGGCCGACGGGTCAGCCCCGGGGCCGCCACCATCGACGGGACCCGAAGGGACTGGTCGGGATGCCCGCTTCGGCGGCCAGGGCCGCCACCCGCCGGGCCGAGGGATTGACCAGCACTGTCCCGGCGACGTCCACGGTGGGCACCGTTTCGGTGCCGTCGACGTGGTCCCGCACGAAGGCCCGGGCCTCCGGGTCGGACCAGATGTCAATCTCCTCGGTGGCGAGACCCGCCCGACGGAAGCCGCGCCGGAGCGATCGGCAGAACGGGCAGCCGGGCCGCCAGTAGACGGTCACGGTCGCGGCCGGGGACGCCTCGGGCGTGCTCACCCCTCCCGCCAGTCGGGGTGGAGTGCCTCGACCAGCGCCAGCTTGAGGCCCCGAACGGTCTGGCCGTTCTCCAGGGCGTCCGGGTGGTCGACCATCCAGACGATGGCCGCGGCCGGCACGGAGGGAGGTGCGCCGGAATAGTGGCCGACCAGACCCAGGGCGGCGGCATTCACCTGCTGTCGCTCGGTGTCGACGTACCCCGGGTCCAGGTTGTACGCCCGGATCCCCCGGTCGCCGAGTTCGACGGCCAGCAATGGGGCCAACCGGTGGGCCGCCGCCTTCGATGCTGCGTAGGCCACCCCCCACCCCCCTTGGCCCACCGGTTGGCC
>Ga0209483_1001013_pt1 | contig 22453 bp, 18 predicted proteins | sample NGEPerA_FD_184508 | JGI IMG/M metagenome (GOLD analysis project Ga0209483, IMG submission 184508) | Arctic peat soil microbial communities from the Barrow Environmental Observatory site, Barrow, Alaska, USA - NGEE PermafrostL2-A... | ecosystem: Environmental > Terrestrial > Soil > Wetlands >... | reverse complement strand
CCCCAGTCGGGCGCGCGGATCATCGCCTCGGCGGCCAGCGCGCGGGAGATGGAGGAACAAGCGGCCCCGATGCTGGCCTCGATGATGCGCCGCGCGCCCGACTGGGGCGAGATGGGCGACTACCTGACCCGCGTGTTCGGCCCGTTCGATTTCGACGGCGCCCGGCCCAAGGCGCCCAGCGAGACCTTCAGCGGCCGGACCCGGATCGAGGTCGGCGACAAGACCGTCGATCTGCATGAGGTCGGCCCGGCCCACACCCTGGGCGACGTGATCGTCCACGCGGTGGAGGATGGCGTGGTCTTTTCTGGCGACATCCTGTTCATCGACGGCACGCCGCTGATGTGGGCGGGGCCGGTGGCCAACTGGCTGGCGGCCTGCGACCTGATCATCGATCTCGATCCGAAGATCATCATCCCCGGCCACGGCCCGATCACCGATCTGGCCGGCGTCCGCCGCGTCCAGGACTATCTGCGCTTTGTCGATGGCGAGGCCCGCCAGCGCTGGGACGCCGGCCTGTCGGCTGCCGACGCCGCCCTCGACATCAGCCTCGGCGGCTACGCCGACTGGGGCGACGCCGAGCGCATCGCCGTCAATGTCGCCACCCTCTACCGCGAATACCGCGGCGGCCCCGATCCCGCCGGCGAGCCGCAGCCGTTTGCGCTGCTGGCCACGCTGGCGGCGCGGGGGCCGAGGCGGTGATGGATCCATATGGATGGGGGTGGCTCGCGGCGGCAGCCGCCTGGCTGGTGGCGACGAACGCGAACCCTGCGCCGGCGTCGTCGCGTCACGATGCCCTGCCGATCGAAGGAACGGTCGTCAATCCCGACTGGATCAGCAAGCCATCGGGCGACGATGTCAGCCGATTCTACCCGGCCCTGCCGCGGTTAATCGGACTCTCCGGGAGGGCGATGCTCACCTGCAGCGTAACCGCGCTGGGAATTCTGGAGGCGTGCAGCATCTCCGGTGAGATCCCCGCCGGAATGGGATTTGGCGCGGCGACCCTTCAGCTTGCGCCTTACTTTCACATGCGTCCGATGTCGGTGGATGGCGCGCCGGTCAGCGGCGCGCAGGTGGCCGTACCGGTGCTTTTCCAGATCGCTGATGAGGTGGCCACGTCGTCCGACCCGTCGCCATCGCCACCGCCTTCCGAGACCGCGCTCGCCTTGGGCCGAAGACTGTCCGCCGCGCAGGAGGGCGCCCAGGCGCTGGAAGGCCATGTCAACGCGGCGATCGCGGGAATCGAGCGCCAGTACGAAGTCAACGGCACACCGCAAGCCGTGACGGCCGTAGAGGCGTTCCGAAAAGCCTACACCGACGGCGCCGCCAGACAACTTGAGCGCGCCGCCGCCGCCTACGCCCGCAGCCTGACGCAAGCCCAATTGCGCCAGGCCGTCGCGTTCGCGGAAAGCCCGACCGGACAGGCGGTGTTGGCGGTGGAGTTCAGCCAACAACAGAAAGTCGCCTCGGATCGGACTTGGGAGGCAACGGTGCTCAGGGACGCACGGAAGCGGTTCTGCGCACTGGTCGCCTGTATGCCCGAGGCGGGGTCGCCGAGAGTGGCGACGCCGGATCAGGGCCTCAAACCGTAGTTCCCTGGCGCTCCGACGACCTTTGGATCGATCGCCAGGGCGGCGGCGATGTCAGCCGCACCGTCCGCCTTCGAGCCGGCGGCCGCCCTCGCCTCGCCGCGTGCATAGAGCGCCTCCGCGGACTTCGGTTCCGAGGCCAGGACGGCGTCGAAATCCTCCAGCGCCCGCGCCCAATCGTGGCGCGACATGTAGAGCGATCCCCTGGCGAGGTGCGCAGGGTTCCAGCCCGGATTGAGGGCAAGCGCTGCATCACAGTCGCTCATCGCGGCCTCTCGTCCGTCCGCCTTCGCCGACTTGGCGATGCAGCGGCCTGCCAGCACCCGATACCGACCGCTTCTCTCGGGAAACCTCGCCAGCCATTTGTCGAAAGTCTCGATCGCCTGCGGCAGCCGGCCGGCGCTGAAATAGGCTTGGCCCCGGCGCCAGAGGAGATTCTGATCGTTCGGTGACAGCGCCTCCGCCTTGTCGAAGTCCTTCCGCGCGGCCGACTCATCGCCCTTTCGCAGCAAGATTTCCGCGCGCGCCTGCAAGGCCAGAACATCGACCGGGTCCAGGGCGAGGGCTTGGTTGAAGTCGTCCAGCGCCCTGGCGTCCTGGCCGCTTTCGTAGCGGGCGACGCCACGATTGTAGACGTGCTTGGCGACTTTGGGCTCAAGACGCGCGGCCTGGTCGAAGTCCGCGAGGGCGTGCGCATAGTCATCGCGCCGGAGGTACTGGCTTCCACGCGCGCTGAAGCCCGCGGCGTCGACCGGCGCCGCTCCGCCGACCGGGACCTCATCGAGGCCCACGGCCGCGACGACCTCCGGCGCGCCTACCGGATCGGTCTCCACATCGACGTCGAGCCGGGCGAGTTCACGCAGAGCCTTGGCGATGCTCGGACCCTCGGCGAAGGGAAACTCAGGCGCCAGGCTGTGCTGGGTCGCCTCCATGACGACGCGGCCATTATCGATTCGGGAAACGCGATGGTAGGCGATGGCGCCGATGGTGCGGTCGATATCGGGGCCGCCGGAGAGCCTGAAACCGCCGCCATCGGTGGGCAGGACGATGGTCACGGTCCATTTCTGGAAGCTGGGAAAGTCCACGGCGTAGGGCGCATCGGCGTTCGGGCCGGGCTCGCGGTCAAAGCTGGTGTTGAAACCCAGATTACTCTCGCCGATCTCGAAAAAGCGCGCCGCGCCGTTCTTCGACCAATCCATTGCGGCGGCGCCGTCAAGCGTGAGCCGCACGAGTCCCGCGGCGATATCGTCCCGCGCATCAACCTTGGTCGCGCTGATCCACGGATACGACCGTTTCCAAAACTCGCGCAGATAGCGATCGGTGTCGGATTGGGTCAACCGGCCGAGCATCAGCCGCATGCCCACGGCCTCGTCGCCGCGGTAGAGATACTCGAGATGCGCGGATGCGGGCTTGTCTATGCCGGCGGACGCATCCAATCTGACGACCTCTTCCGTGCCCGGATCAATGAGCGGCTTAGGCGACAGCGCTTCGAGAACAGCCCCGACGTCCTGGACTGGAAGCGCCCAGTGGTAGTTGGGGACCGGCAGCGCCTCCAGGTCGCGGTCGCCCTGGCGGGTCCCGTCGAGCCAAAAGACCTTGCCGTCGATCACCGCCCGGACGATGACGTGGTCGAAATACGCCACCATCGGCAGACGTTCGTTGAGACCATCCCCGAGCGCGGTGCTGACCAGCGCGGGTTGCGCCTGAACGCCCAGTTCCCGCAACAGCGCCAACAACAGCGCCGTCTTGCCCTTGCAGTCGCCGAACCGGCGGGTCCAAGTGAGATCGGCGGCGGCGGGCACATAACCGCCAAAGTTCATTGACAGGGCCAGATAGCGTGTTTGTTGCTCCACCAGTTGAAGCGCCGCGACGGCGCGGGTCGCGGGCGTGTGCTCGGCGAGCCTGATCTTCGCCGCTACGACCTTCAGCGGCGAGCCGGGGGCCAGAGCGGAGGCCTTGGCGTAGAGCGGCGCCATGAGGGCGGCGACCTCGGCCCAATCGGCGAACTGGGTGGTCGTCAGCTGACCGAGATTTCGGAACCGAACTGGAGCCCCGAGCGGCGCCTTGGGCGTGGCGACGTCGGTGAGGTCGAAGGTCAACTCCGAACCGCTCGCGGTTCGCGACAGCGTCGGTTTTCCGAGGCCCTCCGTGGCGCGCCACCGCATGGGCTTTGTCGATGGCCACAGTTGCCGAAAATGCACCCGGGCGGCCAAGCCGGTGTGGGCCAGGACGTCGAAACCCTCGGAACGGCCCTCCATCGCCGGATCATGGTGCTGCCGCGTGAACGCCATATCCAGCACGTCGCCGACGCGAAGATCCTCGGGCTGAAGGGTCGCGGTCAGGGTGCCGTCGAGCATGGCGAGTTCGAGGCTGGTTTCGCGGCGAAGGACGGTGAGCTTCTTGCCGCCGGCCAACAGATCCCGGTCTCGGCCGTCGCGGATGATCCGCAGGTGGTGGACGATCACGGTATCGGTGTCCGGGTTCCAGACATCACCGATGCTGCCCAGCGCCAAGAGACCCTGCGGCGAAACGACTTTGACCGCGATTTCGGCGTAGGTCTGATCCATGTCGTCGCCGAAAAGGACTTGGTGGTCCTCCAGCAGCAACTGCGTCGCGCCTTCGGCCCGCGCCGGCGCCTCGGGAATCGGGACCGGTTTCACCCAAGCCGGAATTGGGCCGTAGACCGGTTGATCGGCGGCTTGTGCGGCGCTGGCGCAGCCGAGCAGAATCAGGACGGGAACGAATCTCGCGAACACATGCATCTCCCGTCCCAAGCCTCACTGGGCATGGGGTACGTGCTGACGGAAAGGGTTAGGGGTTGGAAGCGGCTTTGCCAATGAGTTGCCGACACCGCCGCTCCCGAGCGAGCCCGCGACCAAAACGCAAACGGGCATTTGGACCATGTCCCCAATTGCGATCAGTCGGGCGGTCGGCCGCCCCGTGAACACAATTCGGACACCGGCGCTCGGGATACGCCCGCGCATGAAGCCTGACCGTAAGACCGCCGTCGTCCTGGCCGCTATCGTTGTCCCGGCCACCCTCGCCCCACTGGCGGCGTCGGGGCAGCCCTGCGAGGGGGCGCCCACGGCCACGCGGCTGAATGTGGTGGTCGAGGGGGTGAGGTCGGACAAGGGGTTGATGACCTCGTCGCTCTATCCGGACGATCGGAGCCAGTTCCTGGTCACCAACGGGGCGCTGAAGGTGTGGCGGGTTCCGGCCAAGGCTCCGGTGACGACCATGTGCATGTGGCTGAAGGGAGCCGGAACCTTCGCCGTGGCGGTTTATCAGGACCTCAACGCCAATCACCGTCTCGACATTGGCGCGTTGGGTCCTACCGAGCCCTACGGCTTCTCCAACAACCCCCGCATCTTCCTTTCCAAGCCCTCGCTGGACTCGGTGAAATTTCAGGCCGGGGCCGGCGAGACCACGATTCACGTGCGTTTGCATAACCCATAGGCGATAGAGGGGGGCCGCATGCGTCGCGGCGATGGCTCCGGGGGATGCCGATGGCGGGTGTGACTTTGGGCGAGGGTCTGAAGCTGGCCGCCCGCGTGCTCGCCTCCAAGCGGCGGCCGATGCTCGCGCACCTGGTGGTGACGCGCTACTGCAATCTCGAATGCGCCTATTGCAGCGAGTACGACAAGGTCTCCGCGCCGGTGCCGCTGGCGACGCTGCTCGCGCGGATCGACGCCCTGGCCCGGTTGGGGACCCAGATCGTGACCCTGACCGGCGGCGAGCCGCTGACCCACCCCGGCCACGACGCGATCATCGCCCACATCCGGACCCGCGGCATGGTGGCCACGACGATCACCAACGGATTCCTTCTCACCGCCGAGCGCATCGCCGGCATGAACGCCGCCGGACTGCATGAGCTGCAGATCTCCATCGACGGCGTGAGACCTGACGAAATCTCCAAGAAGACCCTGAAGTCGCTCAAGGGAAAGCTCGATCTGCTGGCCCGCCACGCTCGGTTCCACGTCAACATCAACTCGGTCCTCGGCATCTCCGAGGAGCGCACCCATGACGCCCTCGAGGTTGCGCAATCGGCGAAGTCGCTCGGCTTCAGCCATACCGTCGGCGTGCTGCACGACGCGGAGGGAACCTTGGCCCCGCTCTCGGCATCGCAGCGGCGGGTTTATGACGCCCTGATGTCCAAGGGCTCGATCGCCCATCGGATCAATTACTGGATGTTCCAGAAGAACCTGATGGCCGCCAAGCCCAACGCCTGGCGCTGCCGGGCCGGCGCGCGCTATCTCTACATCTGCGAGGATGGTCTGGTTCACTACTGCTCCCAGCAGCGCGGCGCGCCGGGCACGCCGCTATCCGAATATGGCGCGGCCCAGATTGATCTCGCCTATTCGCTGGCCAAGGCCTGCGCGCCGTTCTGCACCGTGAGCTGCGTTCACCAGGCCAGCATCCTCGACGCCTGGCGCTCGCCGCAGATCGCGGCCGTAGCCTGAGGCGCAGGCGCGTGCCGCGAATTGCCGCACCAACGGCGCTGGCCGCGATCGCCGCCTCCGCCGCCATCGCCGCCGCCGAGCCGGCCCCGCCCGTCGGCCTCCGGCCCAACGTGGTGTTCACCCAGGCCACGCCGCTCTCCTCCAACCCGGAACTGGCGCGACGGATGCTGACCCCGCTGACGGCGGCGACCATACCACGGGCGTTGGCGAAGCTGGGCAAGGCGCTCAGCGAGCAGCCGGTTGACGTGACACGGGAACACTTCGTCCTCTACGCGCCCGCCAAGGCCCCGCCGGGCGGATATGGGCTGCTGGTGTTCGTGCCGCCGTGGCGGGAGGCGCGGCTGCCGCAGGGGTGGGCCGCGGGGCTGGACCGCCATGGCATGATCTTCGTCAGCGCCGCGGAATCGGGCAACGACGCCAGTCCCCTGGGGCGGCGCGACCCGCTGGCCCTGATCGGCGCGGAGGGCGCCATGCGGCTTTATCCGGTCGATCCCGAGAAGGTCTATGTCGGCGGCTTTTCCGGCGGTTCGCGCATCGCCATGCGGCTGGCGCTGGCCTATCCGGACGTCTTCCGGGGCGCCCTACTCAACGCCGGCGGCGACCCGATCGGAGAGAGCCGCGCGCCGATCCCGCCCGCGGATCTGTTCGCCCGATTTCAGTCTTCGCGGCTGGTCTATGTCACCGGCGAGAAAGACACCGCCAATCTCGCCGCCGATGGCGGCAGCCGCGAATCGATGCGGCAGTGGTGCGTTTACGACGTCACCAGCCAGGTGATACCGCTCGTCGGACACATCGAACCCGACGCCTCAGCGTTTGGCCGGGCGCTCGACGCCCTGACCGCGCCTGCCCGGCCGGACGCCGCCAAGCTGGCCGCCTGCCGTGCGCACATCGAAAAGGATCTGGGCGCCAGGCTGGGCCGAGTCGAAGCGCAGATCGCCGCGGGCAGGCCGGCCGACGCCCGGCGACTTCTGGAGGCCACCGATCGCCGCTACGGTGGCCTGGCCGCGCCGCGCAGCCTTGAGCTGGCGGAGAGGATCAGGAACGCTGGCGGCGGATGAGTGCCCCGCCCCCCGGGGTGCGATCTTATCATGGCGACTTGTAGATCACTCCGTCCTTCATCACGAAGGCGACGCGACGGAGAGTGGTGATGTCGGCCGTCGGATCGCCGTTGACGGCGATGAGGTCAGCGAGCAGGCCGGCGTGGATGCGGCCGATCTCGTCACCCTGGCGCGGGATCCTGGCATCGACCGCCGTCGCCGCCAGAATCGCCTGGGTCGGCGTCATCCCGTCGCGCACCATCCACTCCAGCTCCCGCCAGTTCTCGCCGTGAGGAAAGACGCCGACATCGGAGCCACCGCCGATGATCACCCCGAGCTTGAGAACGAGACGGAAGGCGTCGTCGGCAGGGTAAATACCCGGGCAGGGGCGCAGGAGCGTGACCGTCTCCTCAGGGGCGCGCTCGTCGCCAGGAAAGTCCCCACGACCGCGATGCTCAGTGCGCCGGTCCCGCCCCACCGTCTCGTACGACGTCCGATCATCCAGCTGCGCCCGCCGATTCGAGATTCCCGCTTGCGCCTGACCCCGGGTCATAGTCGCCATGCCTCGGTGAAGGAGAATCACCCGCGTGTCCGTCCCGTCGCCCGCCGCTCATCTCTCCCCGTCGGAGGCCGCCAAGGCGCTCGGCGTTACGCCGCGCGCCTTGCGGATCTACGAACAGCGGGGGCTCGTTCGTCCGCTGAGGTCGCGGGAAGGTTGGCGCGCCTATGGCCCCGAAGCCCTGGCGCGCCTGCACCAGATCCTGGCCCTTAAGCGGTTGGGATTGAAGCTGGCCGAGATCGCGGTGCTGATTTCCGGGCGGTTCGCGGGGCTCGACGCGGTGCTTGCGCTGCAGGAGACCGAACTCACGCGAAGGCGCGACGAAACGGTGCGCGCGCTTGCGCTCGTGGGCGCCGCGCGCGCCCGATTGGCGGCCGGAGAGGCTCTTTCGCTGGACGACCTGACCACACTCACCAAGGAGACGACCATGAGCGACCAAGCGCCCCAGTGGGCCAGGAAGATGCAACCCTTCATTGATCGGCGTCTCGACGAGGCCGACAAAGCGGCCATGTCGGCGCGGGCCGGCGCGTTCGACCAGGTCGAGGTCGGCGCGGAATGGGAAGCCCTGATCGCCCAGGCCAAGACCCTGGTGGGGACCGATCCGGGGTCCTCCGAAGCGCTGGAACTGGCCCGACGCTGGCGGTCGCAGATCCGGCTCTCGACCGGCGGCGACCCGGCGATCGCGGCCAAGCTCAGCGATGTCTGGAAGGACTCCTTCGCCACGCCGGAGGTCGCCGCGTCCCTGCCCTTCGGTCCGGAGGTCATGGCCTTCGTGAGTCAGGCCATGGCCCGACTGGAACCCGAGCGCTGACGACCGCCCGAGGCTCACCCCGCCACGATCCGCACCGGAACGCTTTTCGAAGCCGGGGTCATGCTGCCTTCGGCATGGTGGCCGACCGGAACCAGGAGGTTGCATTCCGGGTAATAGGCGCCGAGGCAGCCTTCGGGGATGTCGTAGGAGGTGACGCGCAGGCCAGCCATGGCGCGGGGAAGGCCGTCCTCGGCGACGGTCTCAAGCCCGACGCTCTGGCCTTCGACGAGGCCCAGCCGGGCGATGTCGGCGGGGTTGATGAAGAGTACGTCGCGGGTTCCACTCACTCCCCGGAAACGGTCCTCGTAGCCATAGACGGTGGTGTTGAACTGATCGTTGGAGCGCAGGGTGACGAGGCGAAAGACGCCCTCCGCGTCGGCGAAACCGGTGGCTGAAAGGCCGGAAGGGGCGTGGAAATTGGCCTTGCCGCCCGGCGCCTCGGAGAAGTCGCGCGAGGCCGCCTTGTTCGGTCGATGGAAGCCGCCGGGCTGGTGAAAGCGCTGGTTGAAGCCCGCGAACCATTGGGGATAGGTCGCCTCGATGGCGTCGCGGACCAGGGCGTAGTCGCCGATCCATTCGGTCCAGGGGACCTTCGGGTTGGGCGCCAGCGTCGCCTGGGCGATGCCGGCGACGATGGCGGCCTCGGACTTGAGGTGCGGATCGGCCGGCGTCTTGTCGCCGAAAGAGGCGTGGATGCAGCTCGATGAGTCCTCCACCGACACGGTCTGAGGGCCGCTGGCTTGGTCGTCGCGCTCGATCCGGCTCAGGCACGGCAGCAGCCAGGCGACCTCGCCGTTGATCAGATGGCTGCGATTGAGCTTGGTGGCGATCTGGACGGTGAGCCGCTGGCGCCGCCAGGCGGGCTCCATCCGCCGGGTGTCGGGAACGGCCCGCAGGAAGTTGCCGCCCAGGCCAATGAAGGCCTTGACCTCGCCCTCAAGGACGCCCTCGCACGTCTCGACGGTGTTGAGGCCCTTCTCGCGCGGCGGCTCGAACCCGTATTGCGCTTTCAAGACCTCCAGCGGCGCCAGTTCCGGCTTCTCGGTAATCCCCACCGTGCGCTGGCCCTGGACGTTAGAGTGGCCGCGCACGGGGCACGGTCCCGCCCCCGGCCGGCCGATATTGCCGCGCAGCATCAAGAGATTGCAGACCATGTGGACGTTCTGGACCCCCAGCCGGTGCTGGGTGATGCCCATGCCGTAGACGCAGATCACCGACTTCGCCGTGGCGTAGGTCGCCGCCGCCCGCTCGATGTCGTCGCGCGGCAGGCTGGCGTTCAGCTCGATATCGGGCCAGGAGGCGTTGCGGCAGAAGGCGGCGAAGTCATCGAAGCCGGCGGTGTGAGCGTCGATGAAGGGGTGGTCGAGGATCGGCGCGCCGCCGCTTGCCCGGGCCTCGTCATCGCGCTCGATGAGCCACTTGCAGAGGCCGGTCAGCACCGCCAGGTCACCGCCGGCCTTCACCTGACAATACTGTGAGCTGATCGTGGTTTCGCCGCCAGTCAGCATCTGAAACGGCGACTGCGGGTTTTGGAACCGCTCCAGGCCCCTCTCACGCAGAGGATTGAAGGTCACGATCGGGACGCCGCGCCGGGCGGCGGCCTGGAGGTCGTGCAGCATGCGCGGGCTGTTGGAGCCGGCGTTCTGGCCGAAGAAGAAGATGGCGTCGGTGGTCTTGAAATCGTCGAGGAGCACGGTTCCCACCGGCGTGCCGAGGCTCTGCTTGAGGCCGACCGAGGTCGATTCGTGGCACATGTTGGAGCTGTCGGGCAGGTTCTGGTTGCCGTAGAGGCGCGCCATCAGGGCGTACATGTACGAGGTTTCCAGCGACGCCCGGCCGGAGGCGTAGAAGACCACGGATTTCGGATCGAGAATTTTCAGCTCGCGCCCGATGGACGCGAAGGCCTCGTCCCAGGCGCCGGGGACGTATTTGTCGGCCGCCCGATCGTAACGCATCGGCTCGGTGAGCCGGCCGGCCTGTTCGAGATCGAAGTCGCTCCAGTCGAGCAATTCGGTGAGCGTGTGGCGGGCGAAGAATTCCGGCGTGCAGCGGCGCCGGGTCAAGTCCCAGGCCGTCGCCTTGGCCCCGTTCTCGCAGAACTCGGCCGGGTGGGAATGGGCCGGCTTCGGCCAGGCGCAGCTGACGCAGGCGAAGCCCTGGGCCTTGTTTTGACGCAACAGCTGACGGACGAGGCTGGCGGCCGACGGGGTTTCGGCGCCCACCACCTTCAGGATCCCGGAGAGCGAGCCCCAGCCGCCCGCGGGACCGTCGTAGGCCCCGATGTTGACGGGCCGGACTCGGGTGTCGCGTTCGGTCATGGGACATTAATACCCGGCCGGGCGCCCCGTTCAACCGGCGTGAGGCGCTAGGCCTTCCAGTCGATGGCGCGGCGGGGGGCGTGGCGGGCGGCGCGGGCGACGGGTTGGGCGATCATCAGGCACCATTGGCTCAACCATCCGAGCAGGGGAGACACCGAGTGGGCGCCCGGGGCGGCGGCGGCCAGGGCGGCGGGGGCGATGACGCGGGCGCGGAAGTCGGCGATCAGGACCGGGTTGGTGATCACCGCCATCAGTTCTTCTTCCGCCGCCAGGCTGACGAAGTCGAAGTTCGACGAGCCGAGGACGAGGTGCGTTCCGTCGATCAGCAGGCCCTTCAGGTGGGTCATGCCGGGCAGGAGTTTGACCGCGAAGCCGGCCCGCGCCGCGCGGGCGACCAGGGCGTTGCGGACCAGGACCTTGTTGCTGGCCCATGGTGTGATCAGCTCCACCGCCACTCCACGCGCCGCGGCCGCCGCGAACATCTCGATGAAGGGGAAGGTGAGGTAGGGGCTGATGATGGTGATCCCGGTTCGCGCGCCCTCGATCAGGGCGGCGACGTCCCCGAAGGCGGCGATGTTGTCGCGCCCATCCATGGAGGCCAGTTGAAGATCGCCCAGGTCCGCGCGCCAGGCGTAGGGAGCGCCGGCGAAGGTCGCCTCGAAATCCGCCGCCAGGGTCTCGGCCGCCCGCGCCCCCTCCAGCCGCAGCATGAAATCGGGCCAGGCGAAATTGTGGTCGCTGAAGTTGATCCCGCCGACATAGGCGACGTCGTCGGTGACGATCAGCTTCTTGTGGTTGCGGGCTGGGTAGCGGAGGAAGAAGGGGCCGACGGGATTGGTCTCCCGCACCCCGACACCACCGGCCGAGAGGGACGAAAACATTATCTTGGTGGCGCGCACCTCGGCGCGCAGGGCCCGATCGAGCAGCGAGGCCGGAGCCCAGACGAAACGGTCGCTGACCACCCACCGGGTGTAGGCATCGACCAGCACCCGCCGGTCGGCCGCCGCACTGCCGGTGATGGCGGCGGCCACGGCGTGCCCGGCGTCGTCGCCCTCGAAGGTCATGGCCTGGATGAGGACGCGGCGGGTAGCCCGGCCGATATCCTCCGCCGCCCGCGCCCAGAAGGCGTTCGAGCCCACGAGGAGTTCGAAGCGCGTCGGTCCCGCCAAGCCGGCGCCCCCTCATTGCATCACAATCGTTGCTCCCACCCGCCGGCCACGGCTAGAAGCGGGGCGCGGGCGAATTCGCCGCGGCGGGGGCATAGCATGAACGAGCCGGTTCGCGTCATGCTGCTGCTGTCCTCGCTGCACGGCGGCGGAGCGGAGCGGGTGGCGGTGCATCTGCTCAACCGCTGCGATCCGGCCCTCGTCGATGTGCGCATGGGGCTGCTGCGCAAGGCCGGTCCGTTCCTGGAGGGGGCCGACGCCGGCCGCATCGACGTCTCCCCGATCGGCCAGGACTGGCTGGCCTTCGAAGGCCACAACTCCGGCTTCTATCGCCCGGACAAGCTCCTGGCGGCGGGAGTGCTGGGACCGGCCAACGTTTCCAGCATGATCCGCGCCCACCGCCCTCACGTGGTCATGAGTTTCCTCAAGGGAATGGGCGTCCTCACCTATTTCGTGCTCAAGGGGCTGGGACCGAGGCGACCGCGCTGGATCGTCCGCGAGGGCAACAACACCGACGCGGTGATCGACGACGAACTGGCCAGCCCCGCTGGCCGCGCCCTGATCAAGGGACTGACCCGCCGCTGCTATCGCACCGCCGACTGTTTCCTGGCCAATTCCCACGAGATGGCCGCCGGCCTGAGGGCCAGCCTCGATCTCGACCCCGCGCGCATCCGGGTGATCCACAATCCCATCGATGTGGCCGAAGTCGTCCGTCTGGCGGCCGAACCTTTGCCCCGGTCTCGGGCACGGGGTTTCATCGTCACCGCCGGCCGGCTGGAATACCAGAAGGGCCACGATGTCCTGCTCGAGGCCTTCGCCGCCAGCCAGGCGGCCCGCGATCTGGACCTGGTGATCCTGGGACGCGGCAGCCTGGAGGACGAACTCAAGCGCCAGGCCGCCGCCCTCGGCGTCGCCGACCGGGTGAAATTCCCCGGCTTCACCGCCAACCCTTGGGCATGGATGTCCAAGGCGCGCTTGTTTGTCCTTCCCTCCCGCTGGGAAGGCTTTCCGAGCGTCGTCGCCGAGGCCCTGGCCTGCGGCGCCCCGGCCCTGGTCACCGCCTGCGACTTCGGCCCCCGCGAAGTGGTCGAGCACGGCGTCAGCGGCTGGGTCACGCCGCCCGATGACGCCGGCGCGTTCGGCGCGGCGATGGACATGCTGCTGCGGAGCCCGGAGCTGACGGCGCGGTTCAGCGCGGCGGGCAAGTCGCGGGCGCCGAACTGGGATATCGCCGGGATGGTGGGGGCCTATACGGCGCTGTTCGTGGAGCAGGCGGAAGCGCCGAGGATGGCGGCGATGCGGGCGTAGGAGAGGAACTCAGCCCCGACGCGCCATGAGCAGGCTCATCTTCACGGACCCATCGTCTCGCGCTAGTCCGGGGCCTCGATGACAACCACGCCCGGACCGACGAATATGGACCAGACCAACCCGTCAGAGTTCGCGGAGCCGGTGGAAACGGACCTCACGGGCGTCAGCCTGATCAATACGCCGATGCTCAACAAAGGCACCGCCTTCACCGAGGAAGAGCGCGACGTCTTCCATCTGCACGGGTGCCTGCCGCCGCACGTAGGGACCCTTGACGATCAGGTGGCCCGGCGCCTGAAGGGGCTGCGGGCTCAGGAGTCGGACTTTGAGCGTTACAGCTATCTGCGCGATCTGCAGGACACCAACGAGACGCTGTTCCATGCCCTGATCGCGCGGCGCGTCGAGGAGCTGCTGCCGCTGGTCTATACGCCGACAGTGGGCGAGGGGTGCCAGCGGTTCAGCGAGATCTGGCGCAAGCCCCGGGGCGTGTTCCTCAGCTATCCCAACAAGGGTCGCATCCGCGAGATCCTGGCGGCGCCGAGGTTCGATCCGGTGCGCGTGATCGTGGTCAGCGATGGAGAGCGGATTCTGGGCCTGGGCGACCAGGGGGCCGGGGGCATGGGCATCCCGATCGGCAAGCTGTCGCTGTACACCGCCTGCGCCGGCATCCATCCGGCCCAGACCCTGCCGATCCTGCTCGACGTCGGCACCAACAACCGCGAGCGCCTGGATGACCCGATCTACATCGGCTGGCGCCACGAACGGGTGACGGGGGCAGACTACGACGCTTTCGTCGAGGAATTCGTCGCTGCCGTGATCGAGCGCTGGCCGACCGTGGTGCTGCAGTGGGAAGACTTCGCGGGGTCGAACGCGTTGCGCCTCCTGGAGCGATACCGCGATCGGCTGTGCACCTTCAATGACGACATCCAGGGGACGGCGGCGGTGGCCGCCGGGACGCTGATGGCCGCAACCAACGTCACCGGCGCGTCACTCTCGGAACAGAGGATCGCGATCCTGGGGGCGGGATCGGCGGGCTGCGGCATCGCCTCGCTGCTGGTCCAGGCGATGACCGGCGCCGGCCTCAGCCCGGACGAGGCAAGGCGGCGGTTCTTCATGGTTGATCGGGGCGGGCTGCTGACCCAGGGGATGAACAATCTGAACCCGGCGCAGGCGCCGCTGGCTCAGCCGCGAGACGTGGCGGCGGAATGGGATCTCGAGGCTCCCGGGACGATCTCGCTGCTGGATGTGGTCGTCAACGCCAGGCCGACGGCGCTGATCGGGGTTTCGGGGCAGTGCGACGTGTTCACCGAACCGGTCATCCGGGCGATGGCGCGGGGGGTGGCGCGGCCGATCATCTTTCCCCTCTCCAATCCCACCTCGCGCTGTGAGGCGACGCCCCGGCGGATTGTCGAGTGGACCGACGGCGCCGCGCTGATTGGGGCCGGCAGTCCGTTCGCGGCCGTGGAGTGGAACGGCAAGACGATTTGCATCGACCAGACCAACAACGCCTACATCTTTCCGGGCCTGGGCCTCGGCCTGATCGCCAGCGGGGCGCGGCGGGTGACGGACGCGATGTTCATGGCGGCCGCCCTGGCGCTCGCCGAGCTGTCACCGGCCAAGAGCGACAGGACAGGCCGCCTGCTCCCGGGGGTGGATCAGCTGCGGCCGGTGGCGGTGGCCGTGGCGGCGGCCGTGGCCCGGCGGGCGGTGGCCGACAAAGTGGCCGAGCCATGCGGCGAAGAGGAGATGACGCGGCGGATCGCCGCGCGGGTGTGGAAGCCGGAGTATCGGGCCTACCGGAAGATGGGTTGAGGGGGGCGGCGGTCGCAACCCTTCAATTCAATGTGAACGTCGCTTCGCGGCGCCGCAGATCGATGGTGACGCGGCTGCACTTGCTCAAGACGTCCATGCCCAGGAGCAAGGCCGGTTGGCGGATCAGGCCGAAGCGTCCGAAGATCGGCAGGTCGGCGAAGGCCATGGGCATGTTCCTGATGACCACGCCGCCGACCTTGGTCTCGGCGATGTCGTCCAGTTCCACGGTCAGCTTGCGCCCGGTGACGCTGACGATCTGGGTGGTGACGCGCGGCTCGTGGCCGGCGGCGTGGCCGGTGAGCAGTTCGAGCAGGGCCGGATTGCCGAGCGAAAGCTGCGATCCCGAGTCCAGCACCACCAGGACATCGACGCCGCGGACTTTCGAATCGATGAGGATCAGCTGGCCGTAGCGGCTGCGACCGCGAACGACGATGGTTTCCGGATCGAGGGGCTCTTGCCGGCTGGGCGAACTCGACAGGCGCATGGCCTTGAAGTCCATCACCAGATGCAGATCGCGCAGGGCGTCGACGCCGAGGATGCCGGCCGCCCCCAGATCGTCGGCCTCCAGCGCGGGGGCCTCGACGTGACGGATGATCCGGGCGCCGATGGCCAAATGGTCGATCAGAACGGTCTTCACGTCATCGTCGCCCGCGCTCTCGTGCATGAGCACGGTCGGTCCGTCGGGCAGGTCCAGCTTCGCGGCCAGTTGGCGCGAGATGACGGTGCGGTCGGCGCCGGTGTCGATCAGAAAGTCGAAGGGTCCCTGGCCGTCGATCATCACCGGCAGGGTCAGACGCGAGGTCGGGTCCTGGATCACCTTCAGAACCTCGGGGCTGGCGACGGCGGACGGCGGCTCGACGGGAGTCTGGGCGCGGAGCGGCGCTCCGGTCACCCAGATCGATGCGGCGAGGGCGGTGACCAACACCGCGGCGCTCATCGTCATGCCGGGGCCAGAATGGTCAGGGCCATTTCCCGCCGAAGGCTGAAGCCGAGGATCCGGTAGAGGGCGATGGCGGGGGAATTGTGGCCGAGGACGTGGAGGAAGGGCGTTTCGCCGCGGGCCAGGATGCGGGCGGCGGCGGCGCGGATGAGGGCGCCGGCGAGGCCGCGACCGCGGTGATCGGGATGGGTGCAGAGCGCGCTGACCTCGGTGAAGCCTGGCAGCTTCATGCGCTCGCCGGCCATGGCCACGAGGACGCCTTCCCGCCTGACGCCAATGAAATCGCCCAGCCGGTGAGTGCGGGCGAAGAACGGGCCGGGGTTGGTCAGCGTGGCCAGGGCCAGCATTTCCGGCGCGTCGTCCTCGGTCATGGGCGTGATGGCGGCGTCAATGCCGCCGGCGGCGAGGGTCTCGGCAACCATCTGCCAGCAGACGCCGCGGTCGATCACCGTCAGTCCGGGCGGCGCCGAGCGCCGGTCGATCTCGAACAGCGCCAGGCGCTCGCCCGGGCCGCACAGCCGGGCCAGCGCCGCGAGGCTGGCCGGCGAGAGATCGGCGGTGGCGGCGAAGACGCCGTATTCGGGCGCGAACCGCAGGGCCGATGCGCCGCCCAGGGACAGATCCGCCTGGAGCGTCGTCAGCGCGCCCCACACCGGGCGATCGAGCGGGTGGCCGGGATCCATCCCGCCCCCTAGCACAAAAAGGGACTTGCATGAGAGTTGGTGATATGGTTCACTACAACACCGCCTCGGCAAACCACGCGGGAGCTGGGCCTCGATATCCGGAATGGATCATGGACCCAGAGTGGAATGACAGTCAGCCGATCTATCGCCAGCTTCGCGACCGGGTGGTGGCGATGATCCTCGACGGCGTGCTGAACGAGGGCGATCCGCTGCCCTCGGTGCGCACGGTGGCGGCGGAACACCGGGTCAATCCGCTCACCGTGCTCAGGGGCTATGAAGAGCTGGTCGATGACGGGCTGGTCGAGAAGCGGCGGGGCCTGGGCCTGTTCATCAACACCGGCGCGCGCGCGCAGCTACTGCGGGGCGAACGCCAGAGATTTCTCGAAGAGCAATGGCCGGCGATCCACGCCACCATCCAGCGGCTCGGGCTGACTCCGGCGGAGCTGCTGGCGGCCGCGCAATCCCATCAGGAGGGCTGAGCCATGGCCTGCATCCAAGCCCGCGGCCTGCGCAAGGCCTATGGCAAGACCATCGCTCTGGACGGCGTCGATCTCACGGTCGAGGAGGGTCGGATCCTGGGACTGATCGGCCCCAACGGGGCGGGCAAGAGCACCGCGCTGAACGCCATCCTCGGCCTCACCCCCTATCAGGGGGAGCTGAGGGTGCTGGGGCGCGACCCATGGACGCAGCGCGACGCGCTGATGCGCGATGTCTGCTTCATCGCCGATGTGGCTGTTCTGCCCCGCTGGATGCGGGTCTCGCGGACGCTCGACTATGTGGCCGGCGTGCATCCCAGATTCGACCGCGCCAAGGCGGAGGCGTTCCTCGCCAAGACCGCCATCAAGCGGAGGAGCAAGGTGCGGGAACTCTCCAAGGGCATGGTGACCCAGCTGCACCTGGCCCTGGTGATGGCCATCGACGCCCGGGTTCTGGTGCTCGACGAGCCGACGCTCGGCCTGGACCTTCTGTACCGCAAGCAGTTCTACGACACGCTGCTGAACGACTATTTCGACAAGAGCCGCACGATCATCGTGACCACCCATCAGGTCGAGGAGGTGCAGCACATCCTCACGGACCTGGTGTTCATCGACCAGGGGCGCATCGTGCTCGACTGCGCCATGGACGAACTCGAGGCGCGCTATGCGGAGGTGATGGTGACCCCCGAACATACGGCCGCGGCGCGGGCGCTGGGGCCGATCCACGAACGCCAGGTGTTCGGCCGCAGTGTCATGCTGTTCGAACGCGCCGACCGAAGCCAGCTCGCCGCCCTGGGCGAGATTCACACACCCAGCATCGCCGACCTGTTCGTTGCCGTGATCGGCGGCCCGGGTTCCAGCGCTCGAGGAGCCGCCGCATGAGTGCTCAATCAAATGTCACGATCGAATCCACGATCGAGCCGCCGGCGATCCCGCCGCCGGCGATCCTGTCGCCGACGAGGCCGTTCTACTGGTCGGTGCGGCGAGAATTGTGGGAATACCGTTCGCTCATCGTCGGCCCGTTGGTCGCCGCCGGCGTCGTGCTGTTCGGGTTCCTGCTGGGCACGCTGGGCCTGCGCAACCACCTGGGCGATCTTTCGAAGCTCGAGCCGGCCAAGCGCGCCGCCATGCTTGCCATCCCCTACGGTTTCGCGGCGATGGCGATCATGGTCACCGGCCTGATCGTGGCGGTCTTCTATTGCCTGGGCGCGCTGCACAACGAGCGCCGCGACCGCAGCATCCTGTTCTGGAAGTCGCTGCCGGTTTCGGATCCCGTCACCGTGCTTTCGAAGGCATTCATCCCGCTGGTGGTTCTGCCGCTGGTGGTCCTGGCGGTGATCGCCGCGACGCAGCTGATCATGCTGCTGACCAGCACCCTGGCGCTGCTGGCGGCCGGTCAGGACGCCTCGGCGCCGTGGACCCAGATCCCCTGGCCGCGGGTGTATCTGATCCTCCCCTACGGCCTCGCCGCACTCGCCCTGTGGTATGCGCCGGTCTTCGGCTGGCTGATGCTGGTCTCGGGCTGGGCGAAGCGGGCGCCGTTCCTCTGGGCGGTTTTGCCGCCGCTGGCGCTGTGCCTGGTGGAAAAGATCGCCTTTGACACGACGAATTTCGCCTCCCTGCTGGGATATCGACTGAACGGTGTTTTCGGCGAAGCTTTCGCGCTCCCGGAGCGGCATTGGGCCGGCGGCGACCCCGTGAGCGGGTCGCTGCCGCGAATCGATCCGGCGGGGTTGCTGAGCACGCCGGGCCTTTGGGCGGGACTGGTGTTCGCCGCCGCCTGCCTCGCCGCGGCGATCTGGCAGCGCCGCTACCGCGAACCGGTCTGAGCCGGCCGCGACAACTCCCTCAGGCCGTAACCCGCTCCGCTTCGCCGTGGGCGACGGCGTCGTCGATGTCGAGCCAGAAGCGGTCGCCGATCTCGAAGGCGTGGGCGTGGCCGGCGCTCGCCAGGCGCCGCATGCCGTCGGAGATGCCGCCCTCTCCCCCGTCCTTCAGGTCGGCGCGGATGGCGGCGATCAGGGCCTTGGAAGCGAGGAAGATACCGGTGTCCAGGCCGTTGTGGCCGGCGATGCCCTTGCCGATCGAGCGGATGGCCCCCAGGGCATCGGTCTCGACGCGGGTGACGTCGGCCGGATCGATCAGCGGGCTCTTCAGCCGCCGATCGACGGCGAGGACGGCGCCTTTGGGATCGCCGCCCCTGGCCAGGAGGTCGGAGAGGATGGTGGGATCGAAGAGGTGGTCGGCCATGAGCAGGACGAACTGTTCGCCGAGATGAGCTTCGGCGGCGGCGACCGAGAGGCCGTTGGCCTTGGCCCAGTCGGGATTGCGCACGCAGGTGATGTCGATGCCCCGGCGGCTGGCCAGAGCCTCGAGGAAGGTCTCGACCCGGGCCGCCTCATAGCCGGTGACGACGACGAACTCGCGGATCCCGGCGGCGTGGGCGGTCTCGATCACCCGCTCGATCAGGGCCACGCCCTTGATGTCGGCTAGCGGCTTTGAGGGGGCGACGTCGCGCAGGCGCGTCCCCTGACCGGCGGCGACGATCAGGCACTTGACGGTCCCGGCGAGGCCGGGCGCGGGATGGATGAAGCTCTCGACCATCCGCTGGGCTTCGTCGTCGGTGAACTGGGTCGGCGGATGTTTGCAGAAGAAGGCCGAGGGGCCGATCAGGGCGCCGCCCTCGTTCCGGTCGAGGGCGAGCTTGCAGCAGCGGATGGCGTCGATGACCACGCCGGCGGAATTGGGCGAATCCTCCACCGACAGACGGACCTCGATGTTCATCGGCACGGCTCCGAAGAGGGCGCCTTCGAGTCGCAGGAAGCAGAGCTTGTTGTCGTTGAGCCATGGCACGTAGTCGCTGGGGCCGACGTGGATGTTCTCGTCCGCCAGGCGCTCGGCCAGCACCGCCTGAACCGCCTCGGTCTTTGAGATCTTCTTCGAGGCCAGGCGCGTGCGGTCCATCATGTTGAGGAAATCGGTGTTGCCGCCGGTGTTGAGCTGGTAGGTGCGGTCGAGCCGGACTCCGCGCTGGCGCATGAGGTTGGTGAGCGCCCGGTGGACGATGGTCGCCCCGAACTGGGCCTTGATGTCGTCGCCGACGATCGGCAGGCCCTTGGCCTTGAAGCGCTGCTCCCACTCCGGATTGCTGGCGATGAACACCGGCATGCAGTTGACCACTCCGACGCCGGCCTCGAGCGCGCACTCCATGTAGAACTTCACCGCGTCTTCGGAGCCGACGGGCAGGAAATTGACCAGCACATCGACGCCCGCCTTCTTCAGGGTGGCGACGATGTCGGCCTTGTCTGGCTGGCCGCCCTTGGCCACGCGGAAGCTGCGGTCGGCGGGCATGGATTCCATGTGGTCGGCCATGCCGTCGAGCACCGCGCCCATGCGCACGACGATCCCGGATCTGGGCACCTGGGCGAACACGGCGGTGCAGTTTGGCTTGGCGAAGATGGCCTCGGCGAGATCGGTTCCAACCTTGCGCTCATCGATGTCCCAGGCGGCGGTGACCTCCATGTCGGTGGCATCGTAGCCGCCGAGATCCCAGTGCATCAGGCCGACGGTGTTGTCGTTGATCTCGCGGTAGTAGGCCACGCCCTGGACCAGCGAGCTCGCGCAATTGCCGACTCCAACGATCGCGACGCGAATCTTGGCCATGACTTTTTCCTTGCGGGATTTTGACGGTTGGCATTAGCGCCCAGCCTCGACCATCACAAGACCGCCACGCGAGCGCGCCCTTTGGAACCAAACCCGGCGATGAAATCAAGCGCTTCGTGCGAGCCGCCCGCGCCGGGACGGCCGGTGGAGATAGAGGCGCCGACTAACCGCTGGCTGGTTCATCCCCTGTCGCGGGCGCTGGTCGATGTCCTGATTCGGACGCCGGCGACACCCAATCAGGTGTCGGTGTCGAGCGTGTTCGTCGCCGCCGCCGGGGCGGCCTGCTACGTCGGATTGCCGTGGCCGTGGAACGCTCCCGCCGGCCTGGTTTTCCAGATTGCCTGGCATGTGCTCGACGGAGCGGACGGGGACCTCGCCCGACGGACCGGGCGCGCCTCGCCGATCGGGGAGCTGGTGGACGGGATATGCGACCATGTGAGTCAGGCGATCCTCTACGTCGCCTTGGCGATCATCCTGCGTCGCGCCCTGGGCGACTGGGCGTGGATTCTGGCCTTCGGCGCTGGTCTGTCGCACTTCGTCCAAGCCAACGCCTACGAGAGCGGTCGCAAGACCTATCGGCGCTGGGTCTATGGCGCGGCGTGGATGCGCCAGAGCCAAGCCGAGGCGCGGGGTCCGCTCCAGCGGGCGCTGGGCGCCTTGTATCTGGCGGTCTCCTCCCTGTTCAGTCCGGGCGAGGCGAGAGTGGAGGTGGCCATGGCCGGCGATCCGCCCGGCGCGCGCGAACTCTACCTGAGGCGGTTCGCGCCGCTGGTGTCGGCGAGCGGAGTGCTGGGCGCCAACGCCCGGACGGTCGCGGCCTTTCTCGCCGTCCTGGCCGGCAGCCCGCTGTGGTTCTTTCTCTGGGAGATCACGGCGCTGAACGTGGCCTTGGCGGCGTTCACGGTGATGCGCGCCCGCCGCAACGCCGCCTTCGTCTCCGCCCTGGATCCGCCCGCGCCCTGACCGCGGCGCGGGCGCCCCCTAGGCCGCTTCGGCGCCGAACTGGAGCCTGGCGAGGCGGGCGTAGAGGCCCTTGCGGGCCATGAGATCGGCGTGGCGGCCTTCCTCGACGACGGCCCCGGCGTCCATGACCACGATGCGGTCGGCCTCCAGCACCGTCGCCAGCCGGTGGGCGATGACCAGGGTGGTGCGGCCGGACATGGCCTGATGCAGAGCCTGTTGGACCAGGCGCTCGTTCTCGGCGTCCAGGGCGCTGGTGGCTTCGTCGAGGAGCAGGATCGGGGCGTGGCGGATCAGGGCGCGTGCGATGGCCAGACGCTGGCGTTGGCCGCCGGAAAGGGTCTTGGCGTGTTCGCCGATGAGGGTGTCGAAACCCTGCGGCAGGGCGCCGATGAAGCCTTCCGCCTGGGCGGCGAGGGCCGCGTCGCGGACGTCGGCCAGAGTGGCGCCGTGACGGCCGAAGACGATGTTGTCGGCCGCGGAACCAGAGAACAACGGCGCGTCCTGGGCGACCAGGGCCATGCGGGCGCGCACGTCGCGCGGATCGGCGGTGGCGACATCGACACCATCGACCCGCACCGTCCCGGCGTCCGGATCATAGAAGCGCAGCAGCAGGCGCAGCACGGTGCTCTTGCCCGCTCCCGAGGGGCCGACCAGCGCCACGCGCTCGCCGGGTC
>Ga0209483_1001012_pt1 | contig 22458 bp, 23 predicted proteins | sample NGEPerA_FD_184508 | JGI IMG/M metagenome (GOLD analysis project Ga0209483, IMG submission 184508) | Arctic peat soil microbial communities from the Barrow Environmental Observatory site, Barrow, Alaska, USA - NGEE PermafrostL2-A... | ecosystem: Environmental > Terrestrial > Soil > Wetlands >... | reverse complement strand
CTCGGCTCGGGTCCGTTCGCCCGGCGACAGGGTGCCCGACGGGCGCGTGACCTGGTCGGCCTCCAGGCCGAATTTGGCCAGCAACGAGCGGGCCTCCGACACCGTGAGGCCGCAGCGGTCGCACACCGCACGGACCAGATCCCGGCTTCCACCCAGTGCTCGACGGTCCTGGCCCAGCACCCCCGTCACTACGCTCGGTCCGACCCATCGCTCGCCAGCTGCCAGCGGCAGATCGCCCAGTACGGCGGCCACCAACGACGACTTCCCGGTGCCGTTGGCCCCGGTGAGCCCCAGGCGGTCACCCCAGCCGATCTCGAGGTCGAGCGGACCGAGCCGGAACGCGCCCCGCTCGATGACCGCCCCGTGCAACCGTGCCACGACATCGCCGGCCCGCTCGGCCTGTTCGATGGTGAATCGGAGGTCCCAGCCCTCCCATGGCTTCTCCACTTCGTCGAGGGCGGCCAGAGCCCGCTCGGTCCGACGCGCTTTGGACGCCAGCTTCTCGGTGCGGTCGATGCGGAAGCCGCGCTGGGCCTTGTCGTTGTCCCGCGGGGACCGGGTCTCGCGGGCCACCCCTTTTGTGGCCCACTGCCGCTGGCGATCGGCCCGCTCCTCCAACTCGGACCGGTGCCGCTCGAAGGTGCCGTAGGCCGCTTCGGCCCGGCGGCGGGCGGTGGCCCGCTCGGCCTGGTAGCCGGCCCACCCGCCGCCGAACTCCCGGCCCGTGTGGTCGTGCGGGTCGAGCTCGAGGACGGTCGAGACCGTCTGCTCGAGGAACGCCCGGTCGTGGGAGACGATGACCATGCCTCCCGGGCGACGGGAGATCCATGATTGGAGGCGACTGAGCCCCTCGAAGTCGAGGTCGTTGGTCGGCTCGTCGAGCAGTGTGATGGAGAAGCGGGAGAGCTCCATGGTGGCCAGGGCCACTTTGGCCTCCTGACCACCCGAAAGGGTGGCCGTCTCCCGTTCGGCGAGGGTGGCACCCACTCCCAGCTCGTCCAGCACGGCGTCGATGCGGGCATCGAGGTCGCCGACCCCGAGTGCGGTGAACCGCTCGAGGGCGGTCTCGTAGCGGGCATCGGCCTCCCGCGTGGCATCGGCCAGTCCGGCGGCGGCCGACGTCAGCTCGTCCTCGGCGGCCCGCGCCCCGGTACGGCGGGTCAGGTGGGCGCGCACCGTCTCCCCCGGCACCCGTTGGTGCTCCTGGGCCAAGTAGCCGACCGTACCGGAGGCCGGGTCAAGGGTCACGGTGCCGGCGTCGGGCGCTTCGATGCCGGCCAGGAGGCGCAGCAGCGTCGATTTGCCGACCCCATTGGGACCGGTGACCCCCACGCAGGCCTGCGGGCCGACCGTCAACGAGACGTCGGCGAGGACGGCGCGCCCTCCACGGGCATGGGACACGGAACGGGCCACCAAGGTGGCGAGTGACGACGGGGTGGAGCGGATGACAGGCACGGGAGACCTCCGGGACCGGGGAACGGGACGGGATGCGGTCGACCGGGTCTCACTTCACGTGACCAGCGTACCGCCCCCGGAGGGGTCCTCGACGGGTCCCGTAGGATCCGGGCATGATCGCTGAGCGCCTGTCCCAGTTGGGGATCGACCTCCCACCGGTCTCCCCGCCAGTCGGCAACTACCTGGGGTGCGTGGTGGTCGATGACCTCATCCACGTCGGGGGCCACGGTCCCATCGGCGGGCCGGAGCGGTTTGCCGGCAAGGTCGGGACCGATCTCACGGTGGAGGATGGCTACCGGGCCGCGCGCGCCACCGGTCTCTCGATCCTGGCCACCCTGGCGGCCGAGCTGGGGAGCCTCGACCGCATCGACCGGATCGTCAAGGTCTTCGGCATGGTAAACGTGGCACCTGGATTCACCCGCACTCCGGAGGTCGTCGACGGGTGCTGGGACCTGCTGGTCGAGGTCTTCGGCGGTGCGGGGCGACAGACCCGCAGTGCGGTGGGCATGGCCGAGCTGCCCTTCGACATTCCGGTCGAGATCGAGCTCATCGCCCGCCTCCGGGGCTGACACGTCCCCAGCCCCGCACCCGGCGGCCGGGCGGAATCCCGGAGGACCTCAGGCCAGGCAGCAGACGTGGGTGGTGAGGGGTCCGCCGTTCCAGGCCGTGGCGTCCGTGATGGCGGCCACCATGTCCAAGGGGTGTCGTTCGGCGTCGGCATAGGCGCGGTGCAGGTTGAGGACCAGCCGCTCCGCATCGGGCCAGTCGGCGAAGGTCCCGAGGTCGGCGGACCGGGCGACGTCGAGTGGCGCCAGTCCCTTGCGCAGCCCATCGGCCGCCAGGTCGAGGACCAGCCGGTAGTAGCGCTCATGATCGGCCAGCACAGCAGGAAGGTCGCGCCCGTTGGTCACCGACCCATGCCCCGGAACCACGACATCGGGCCCGAACCCGTCGATCCACTCGAGGACCCGGAGGGCGCCGTCGACCGACCCGGCAAATACCAGCGGCGTCAGGCCGACGAACAGGAGGTCACCGGTGAAAAGGACGCGCTCCTCGGGCAACCAGGCCACCAGGTCACCGGCCGTATGGGCAGCATGACCGGGGTGGATCAGGTCGACCCGCCGGTCCCCGGAGTGCACAGTGAGGTCGCTACGGGTGACGATGGTCGGCACCCGCCGGGACACCTCCCCCCATTCGGGCACCGGGCTCCAGTGGGGCGGGCATCCGTCGATGAACCGGTCGGCCCTCAGGTTCGACCGCATCACCTCGTGGCCGATGAGCGCAGTCTCGGGCGGAAGGAGCGAGTTGCCGTAGGTGTGGTCGCCATGCTCGTGGGTGTTGGCCGCGAACCGGATCGGCGCGCCGTTAGTTGCCTCAGCCACGGCGTCGAGGAAGCGACGGGTCCGGGCCGCCGTGGCACACGTGTCGATGATGACGGTACCGTCGCCCCCGGTCACCGCACCGGCGTTGTTGAGCCACCAGGTTCCGTCGGGCTGGATCCAGGCGAAGACACCGCTGGCCACCTCCACCAGGTGGCCGGCCGCGATCGTCGGATCGGGTGTGTGTTCGTGGGCATCCACGGACCCCTTCTCTAGTCGATCGAAGCCGGCAGCGCCCGATGTCGATGCAACTAGGGGCGCTCGCTCCCCACGACCCACATGGCAAAGAACTGCGAACCGCCGCCGTAGGCCTGGCCCAACGCCAACTTGGCCCCATCCAACTGGTGCTCGCCCGCCTGCCCGCGAACTTGCATGGCCACCTCGAGGAAGCGGAGCATGCCCGAGGCGCCGATCGGGTTGGACGACAGCACACCGCCCGACGCGTTCCAGGGGATGTCGCCGTCGAAGGCCGTGGCCCCGGACTCGGTCAGCTTCCAGCCGTCGCCCAGATCGCAGAATCCGAGGTTCTCCAACCACATGGGCTCGTACCAACTGAAGGGCACGTAGACCTCAGCGCAGTCGAATTGCTTGCGGGGGTCGGTGACCCCCGCCTGGGCATAGACGTCGGCCGAGCAGTCGCGGCCGGCCTGCGGATTGATCTGATCGCGCCCGGCGAACATGGTCGGCTCGGATCGCATGGCCATGCCGTGGACCCAGGCCGGCGGGTAGTGGCCGGACACGGCGTCCTCCGACGCCAGCACCATGGCCGCCGCACCGTCCGACGACGGGCAGGCCTCGAGGTAGCGGAGGGGATCCCACAGCATCATCGAGTCCTCGACCATCTTCATGTCGATGTCGGCCAAGTGGAGGTGGGCGTACGGGTTGCGCATGGCGTTCTTGCGGTCCTTGACCGCCACCATCCGGCCGATGTGGTCCGGTGCCCCCGAGCGCCGCATGTAGGCCCGGATGTGGGGGGCGAAGTACCCGCCGGCCCCGGCCAGCAGCGGCGCCGCGAACGGTTGGGGCACCGACAGCGCCCACATGGCGTCCGAATCGGACTGCTTCTCGTAGGCCACGGTCAGCACCCGTTTGTGGATGCCCGAAGTGATGAGGTGCGCCGCCACCAAGGCGGTCGACCCTCCCACCGACCCGGCGGTGTGGACCCGGAACATGGGTTTGCCCACGGCTCCGAGGGCCGGGGCCAGGTAGATCTCCGGCATCATGTTGCCCTCGAACATGTCGGGAGCCTTGCCGATGACCACGGCATCGATGTCCGACCACGTGAGATCGGCATCAGTCAGGGCCATCTTGGCCGCCTCACGCACCAGGCCGGCGATGGACACGTCCTCCCGCTTCGCCTTGTGGTGGGTCTGACCCACCCCGATGACTGCACAGCGCTCTGCCATCACGCACCCTCCAGGACGCACACGAGATTCTGTTGGAGACATGGGCCCGACGTGGCGTGGGCCACCGCCCGGTCGGCCTGCCCGGCCCGGATCCGACTGGCCGCCTCGCCGATGCGGATGAGGCCGGCCGACATCAGCGGATTGGCCGCCAGCGAACCCCCCGACGGATTGATCACCACCGAGTCGTCGAGGCCCAGGGCCTCCTTGACGATCAGCTCCTGATGGGCGAAGGGCGCATGGATCTCGGCGATGTCCACGTTGGCGCTCCCCACCCCGGCCATCTCGGCCGCCTTGACCGTCGAGGGTGACACGGTCAGGTCACGGGCACCGAGCGAGTGGGTCTCGATGCGGTGGTCGAATCCGGTGATCCACACCGGACGATCCGACCACTGCTGTGCCTTGTCGCCGGCGGCCAGCACGATGGCGGCCGCGCCGTCGGTGATCGGCGGCAGGGCGTGGCGGCGGAGCGGAGCGACCACATAGTCATCCCTCAGGAGCACCTCGGGTGCCACGTCCTTGCGTACCTGCGCCTTGGGGTTGTTGAGGGCGTCCCTACGGCTGCGCGAGGCCACGGCGGCGAAGTCGGCCTCGGTGGCCTTGCCTGAGTCGATCAGGGCTCTGGCCTGCAGGGCACTGAGGCTCACGATGTCGGGCCACAGCGGGGCCTCGTAGTAGGGGTCGAGCTGGAGGGTCAGGATCTCGTTCAGGTCGCCGAGAGAGGAGCGGCCGAAGGAGTAGACCAGAGCGGCGTCGATCTCCCCCTCCTGCAGTAGCACCCATGCCTCGTAGAGCGCCCAGGCGCCGTCCATCTCGACGTGGGATTCGGCGCGGGGCGGCCACACCCCCACGGCATCGAGGGCCATGACGAAGCTGAACGGGCCGCCGATCAGGTAGTCCGTCGAGCCCGAGCAGATGAAGTCGACGTCGTCCTTGGTGATCCCGATGTTCCCGAACACCTCGGCGATGACCGGCAACAGGCTCTCGGCCTCATTGTGCTCGTCGTCCTTGCGGACGTTCTGCGACTGGGCGAACGAGGCGATGGAGACGGGACGGATGATCCCTCCGGCGGCACTCACAGGTACTCCTTGTAGGTGTCGTAGTCGGCATCCGGCTCGCCGTTCGGTCGGAAATACTTCACCGAGGCGAGGGAAGGGATCAGTTCGGACTCGTCCACCCACACCGCCTCGACCCGCATCCCCATGCGGATCTGGTCGGTGGGGATCTCCTGCAGGAGGCCCATGAACGAGAGGTTCGCCCCGTCGAGGAGGATCTGGGCGCAGATGTAGGGGATCTCGACGGACTGGCCGGCGAACGGCACATTGACTATGCAGTAGGTGGTCACGGTCCCCGAGTTGCCGAGCACCACGTCCTCCGTGGTGGCCACCCCGTCGGTCGGGCACGTGCCCCGGCTCGGCACGTAGACCTTGCCGCACGTCTCGCACCGCTGTCCCAAAAATTGGCCCCGCTCGAGTCCCCTGAGGAACTTCGACTGGGCGATGCCGGGAGTGAATTCGAAGTCCAGCCGGATCGGCGTGGCCAGCGTGGTCACCGGTCCCTGGTCACTGGTTGCATCGGCCATCAGGAGGCACCTCCTTCGAGGACGAACGCCTCGATGTCGGCCATCGAGCCGATGCGCTCGGCGACCGGTCGGAACTTGGCGGTCACCCGGGCGCCCGTGGCCATGCTGTCGGGGCCTGGGGCCTCGACAGCATGGAGCATGCCGGTGTCGGCACCGTCCAACGTGATGAGTGCCCAGGCGAAGGGGGTCTGCAGGGGGTGCTTGCGCAAGGGGTGGGACACCCATGCCCACGAGTCGATGACCCCGCCGGGGCCGACGGCGACCAGTTCACCGACGTCCTCACCGGTCAACGGGTCGTACTCGGTGGGAGGCACGATGACCTTGCCGCCGGAGCCGGTCGCCCCGACGAACCGCCCTTCCCGCAGGGCAGTCAGGAAGGCCCCGATGATCGGGCCTGTCGACCGGGAGTACGGATACTCGAGCCGGTGCTGTGCGTGCAGGACTTCGCTCTCGGCCATGCCGGACCTCCCCCTGGATTTCCTTGCGGACGAACCTCTGGAATGTAGAACAGATTCCAGTTCTGTGCCTATCCGATCGACCCGCCGCCGGACCCGGGCCGCCTGAGGCCGTCGTCGGGCGCTACCGTTCCCCCATGGCCGACACCTCCACGGGTACCCCGTCCGCCCCGAAACGCCCCAACATCCTGCTTGTCGTGTCCGACCAGGAGCGTCAGCGCTCCTGGCTGCCGGCCGGCACCTCGCTCCCTTGGCGGGACCGGCTGCGGGCCGAGGGCCTGGAGTTCACCGACTACTTCACCCACTCGTCGCCGTGCTCGCCAAGTCGCGCCAGCCTGTTCACCGGTCGGTACCTCAAAGGTCACGGGGTACTCGACAACGTGATCATGCCCGAGCACGATGAGCTGCCCACCACCACACCCACACTCGGGTCGCTCCTGCAGGGCGCCGGGTACCGGTCGTCCTACATCGGCAAGTGGCACCTGTCCCACGCCGCCCAGCCCGACATGGAGGCGTACGGCTTCGCCGACTGGGACGGGAACGACCGCCACTTCATGGGTTGGGCGGGGACGGGGGTCCACTTCGACCCCCTCATCGCCTCCAACGCCGCCCACTGGCTGTCCGAGAACGCCGGGTCGGCCAGCGGGGGCGAGGAGCCCTGGTTCCTGACCGTGGCCCTGGTCAACCCGCACGACGTCATGTGGTTCCCCGTCGACCAGCCCGGCTACGACGAGCAGCACCCCCAGGACGTGGCCAACATCAAGAAGGTGCTCGAGTCGGCCGCCTGGAAGGACGACGAGACCCTGCCCGTGTACCGGGAGCCGTACCCCGAGGTGTGCGACACGCTGCCGGCCAACTTCGCCGACCCACTCCATGCCAAGCCCGAAGCCCACCGGCAGTGGCGCTGGGACCAGCAGCACGGCCTCTGGGGGTACATCGACCCGTCCGACAAGGCGTCGTGGCTACGCCATCTCGACTACTACGTCCACCTCCACCAACTGGCCGACCAGAGCCTCGGCACCGTGCTCGGCGCCCTCGAGGCGTCGGGCGCGTGGGACGACACCGTCATCATCTTCACCTCCGACCACGGCGACATGTGCGGGTCCCACGGCCTGCGGTCGAAGGGCCCGTTCGTCTACGACGAAATCATGCGGGTCCCGCTGTACGTGAAGGTCCCCGGCACAACCACCCCGGGCACCGTCACGTCGGCCCTCGGCTCCCACGTCGACCTCGCCGCCACCATCTGCTCGCTGGCCGGCGTGAACCCCGCCACCGCGAGCGCCACCGTGCAGGGCGAGGATCTCACCCCGGTGCTGGCCGACCCGACGGCGACGGTCCGCGACCACATCCTGTTCGCCCAGGACTCGGCCCAGACCACCAACCTCAACCAGATCCGCTACGCGTTGCGAGGCTTCTACGACGGGACGACGAAGTACGCCCGGTACTACGGGGTGGGGGGCGGCAAGCCGAGCACCGGGCTGTGGGGCCGGTCGCCGGGCCGGAAGCTCTACGACGTCGACTGCGCCTTCGACGACAACGACCACGAGTGGTACGACCACGACACCGACCCGCACGAGCTGGTCAACCTGGCCAACGACCCGGCCCGAACCGACCACCTGCGCGAGCAGTACGAGCGGTTGCTGGCCTATGAGCAGGAGTCGTTCGTCACTCTGCCGTGACCGAGCGACGCAGTGGCCAGACGGTCGGCGTGGTCACAGGAAATCGCGCGCCGGGTCGCTCTCCCCGAGGAATTCCTGGTGGACCGGCTCCGCGTCCTTGCCGGCCACCGCGAACCCGACCAACGGGAAGACCAGGACCGACACCATGCCCGCCCCCACCAGGGCCGTCGCATTGACCGGCAGCATGTGGTGGGTGGCCAGGCCGATCTGGGTGATGACCACCAGGAGGGGCAGCGCGGTCGACTGCAGGATCCCGAGTGCCGCACGCTGGCGCATTCCGAGCTGGTGGACATAGACAACGCAGGCGGGCAGACCCCGGACCAGGAAGAACAGCCCGAGGTAGATCGGCACCCGCTCCAGGGTCGACACGTTGTCGAACAGCTCGCGGGCATGGAACTCCATCCCGCTGACGACGAAGAAGATCGGGATGAGGAAGCCGAATCCGATCGACTCCAGTCGGGGCTGCATCGCGTCGGCCTGCTCCCGCGAGAAGGCGATGCGGACGATCAGCCCGGCGGCAAAGGCACCGAGCAGCACCTCGAGGCTGAGCGACGATGCCACCAGTACCAGGCCGGTGATGAGCAGGAGCACGATGCGCACCGGCAACTGGGTGGACGTGCCGAGGTGACGCTGCATCGTCTCGACCATCCGGGGCGGCTGCCGTCGTGACGCCACGAACGCGATGCCGACGGCCAGGACGACGAACACGATGAGCAGGATCAGCTCGGTCTCGGGGCTGGCCGCTCCGAGCAGCACGGTGACAGCCACCACCGGCCCGAACTCACCGGCTGTCCCCGCCGCGATCAGGAACTTTCCAAACGGCGACTCGAGCATGTCGCGATCACGGAGCATGGGCAGGAGTGTGCCCAACGCCGTGGTGGTGAGCGCCAAACCGATGAGCAGGCTGGAGATGACGAAGCCCGAGATGAGCAGGACCACGCCGACACCGAGTCCCAATGCCAGCGACACCAGCCACCCCGTGACGCCACGGTTCAGCGGGTGGCCCGAGAGCTTGGCGAAGTCGATCTCGTAGCCGGCCATGAAGAAAAGGAAGCAGAGCCCGAGGGCCGACATGCCGGTCACGAATTGATCGAGGCTGGCCCAGTGCAGGACTTCGGGCCCGATGAGGATGCCGAGCAGTAGCTCGAACAGGACACTCGGGATCCGCCATCGCCGCAACGCCTCCGAGCACAGCGGCGCAATGGCGACGGCCAGGGCGATGAAGAACACCGAGGTGGCGGTGTCGTAGGACATGGGGCAAGCGTACGAGAGGGGTTGTTGTGCCAGGGTGACCGGCGGGCGCGTCAGCCGGTCAGTGGGAGGTACCGACTCAGGAACTCGAGGGAGGGCGGCTCCTGGGACGCGAAGAACGAACCCGTGTGGCACCCCGCAGACACGACCACGGTCGCGGACGTCGGCACCGCGCGGATCAGGGCCTCGACCCCGGGATGGAACGGGTCGTCGACGCCGGAGGCGATGCGAACCGGCCGGGCGCCGAGGCGGGTGGCCTGGAGGATGACGTCGTTGGCTCGGAACGCCGCCCCAGATGCAAAGGCTCCCGGATTGGCGCCGTTGGCCTCGTCGTAGGTAGTCCAGACGGCCGGGCTGATGGCGGCGGCTGCCGCGAACCGGCCCGGGTACTGCTCGACCAGGCGCAGGGCGCCGTAGCCCCCCATCGAGATCCCCATCGCCCCGATCCGCTGGGGCCCGGCCCCGAGGCCGAGCCGCTGGCACATCGGAACCAGCTCGTCGACGACCATGGCCATGGGATCGTCCCCCGGGTGCGCGTTCCAGTACCCACCCCCGCCGTCCACGGTGACCATCGCCATCGGGGCGAGCGGGCGACCGTCGACGCGCAGAGCCACCGCCTGCGCAGGAGACATGCCCGTCAGTGCCGTGGTGTGGTCACCCCCGAATCCGTGGAGCATCACGATCAACGGCAGCTCGCTGCCCGGGCCGTGCCCGGGCGGGTAGGCGACGGTGTAGCCGACGGCGCGGTTGCGGGCCGACGAGTCGAAGCTGCTCGACATCGACGGCCCAAGCGGCGAGAAGCTCGGCGCCGGGGCCGGGACCGTGCACGCGCCATCCAGCTGGTCCAACTTCTGCTTGCCGGGGAGCACGCCATGGTCCACCAGCTCCACTGCGGTGGCACCGCCGACCACGACCACCGCCGCACCCCCGAGGCCGACGGTCAGGATCCGTCGCCTCGACCACCGAGGGGCCACCGGCGCGGTGCCCGGAGTCACGGGGACGTTCGATGCCATCGGAGGAGCATGGCAGCCGGGTGGCCCATTGCCCAGGCTTTCGTTCCGTAGCCCGCCGAGCCGACTCGCCACTACGGTCTGGGGCCGCGCCTCAGAGTGCGCCGCATACCAAACGGTCGGGAAATCCGGCGATAGCCCGGCGGTCCGACAGGACCACCACCCGGGCGTGGCCAGCCTCGGCCCGGGCCTCGGCCGGCACCTCGAGGTGGTAGCGCCCATGCGTTCGCCACGACCACAGCACGACGTTGCGGTCGGCGTCCGTCGACAGCAGGTTGCGGAACGACTCGCGGTTCCCGTTCCACAGCTCGGCCCCCCGAGCCGAGCGTGTGACAGTACGGCGGAGCAGCTGGGCTATGACCCGCCACCTAGGCAGGTCGAGGACCACGATCACCTGGGCTCGGGCCCACACCAGGTCGCGGACCTGACGGTAGTTGCCGTCCACGACCCATCCCGGACCGTCGACCACTGTGGTGACCGCGGTCCGAAACTCGTCGGCAGGCAGCTCGGCCCACCCCGGTTGGTGGAACAACCCGTCGAGTTCGGTGCGGCTCACGCCCAGGCGGTCGGCCAGTGCGGTGGCCAAGGTGGTCTTGCCGCTTCCCGACGCACCGTGCACCGCGATCCGCGTCGGCGGGACCCAGGTAGGAGTGAACGGTGGATCGGTCGCCGGGCTCACCGCGGACCTAAGGCCTCCGCGCGGGCCGCCAGATGGTCCACCAGGCCGCGACAACCCGCCTCCACCATGTCGAGACACCGCTCGAAGTCCACGTCGTCGCCGTAGTAGGGATCGGGCACGTCGACGTCGCCTCCGGCCCGCGGGTCGAAGCTGCGCATCAAGACCAGGCGGTCGTCGTAGCGGTAGTCGCCGGCACGGGCCCGAGCCATGCTGGCCAGCGTCTGTCGGTGACCGCGGTCCATGCACACCACCAGGTCGGTTCCGGGCAGCCAGGCCGTCTCAAAGGCCTGGGCCCGGTGGCCGTGGTCGGTATAGCCACGACGCTCCAGCGCAGTCCGGGCCCGGGGGTCCATCGGCTCGCCGGCGTGCCAGCCGCCGGTTCCGGCGCTCGCCACGACGACCGCGTCGGCGAGGGCCGACCCATCGGCCAGCATCCGGTCGGCGACCAGGTGCTGCAGCACCACGTGGCCCATGGGCGACCGGCAGATGTTGCCGGTGCAGACGAACACCACCCGCAAGGGACCCACAGCACTCGGAACGGGATCGGTTGTCGTCACCGGGTCATTCTGCCCGCTCCCCCGACGGGATCGGGACCCGATCGTCGCGCTGGAAGGCGCTGCCCTATACGGTGGCCCCATGAACTGCGGGCGGGTGCCCGCCGGCGACCAGCGGAGGAACCGATGAGCGAGACATCCGACGGCCAGCCCGTCCAGCAGATGGGTCACGGGGTCAAGCAGCGGGACCTGATCCGCATGACCGACGAGGAGATCGACGCCTTCCTCCACGAGCGGCGCCCGATGACCATGTGCACCCTCAACCACGACGGATCGATCCACGCCGTGGCCATGTGGTACGGCTTCGTCGACCGGACCATCGCCATCGAGACCAAGGCCAAGGCACAGAAGGCGGTCAACCTCGGGAGGGACGGTCGCATCACGTGCATGTTCGAGGACGGTGACTACTACGAAGAGCTGCGGGGGGTCGAGCTCGTCGGTCGGGCCGAGATCGTGGAGGACCTCGACAAGATGTGGGAACTGGGCGTCAACCTTTTCGAGCGCTACTACGGGACCTACACCGAAGAACTCCGCCCATTCGTCGAGACCATGCTCAACAAGCGGATCGTGGCGAAGGTGCACGTCGAACGCACGGTCTCCTGGGACCACCGCAAACTCGGCCTCCCCTCCACCAGGCCGGCCTGAGGCAACGTCATGGCCCACGCCATGGACAGCGACGAGGTGGTCGCCTTCCTCGAGGCATTGCCCGCCCGCACCGGCAAGCTGGCGTCGGTCCGGGCCGACGGACGGCCCCACATCGCTCCGATCTGGTACGCGCTCGACCACTCGACAGCGGGACCGGACTCCCCCATCGGTGACCTCATCTTCAATACGGACTCGGGGTCGGTGAAGGGGCGGAACCTCACCCGTGACCCCCGTCTGGCCCTGTGCGTCGACGACGACACGCCCCCGTTCTCCTTCGTCATCGTGGAGGGGACGGCGACGGTCAGTGAGGATCCCGACGCTCTCCTCCACTGGGCCACCGTCATCGGTGGCCGCTACATGGGCATCGACCGGGCCGAGGAATACGGGGGGCGCAACGGGGTGCCGGGCGAGCTCCTGGTGCGGCTCCATCCCACCAGGGTCACGGCGACGGCCGGATTGGCCAGTTGACCGACGCACCCGGCTGGTACTGCTATCGGCCGATTCCGGCGATGGCCGAGTGGGACGGGACAGCGTGGACGGGCAGCACGCACTACACGGCGAGCGCGCCCACCCTTTCCGGGCCGCCGAAGCCGTTCGCCTTTCTGCGTCAGTCCTGGGTGTGGTGGATGCTGGTGGGACAAGCCCTGGTCATCCCACCGGCGGTGGTCACCGGGCTCACCGGATCGGCGATCTGGTCGTGGCTGTCGGCCACCGGCTATGTGGCCTTCCTCATCGGCACGGTGCTGGTGATGGTGCGGTATCTGCCTGTGGGACGCCTGACCGGCCTGCGCAGCCTGACCTTCATCGGGATCGGCGGGGGGATCCTCGGCTTCGCCGTCGCCTTCGGACTCGAGTTCATGGTCGACGACCACTTCGGCCTGTCCACCGTGCTGTGGTCGACCGGTCCCATAGAGGAGGGTGCCAAGATCCTCGTCCCGTTCGCGCTGTTGGTGTTCGGATCGGCACGGTTCAAGGACCCGTTGGCCGGGTTCTACCTGGTCGTGGTCAGCGGGGCCACGACCGGAGCCGTCGAAGGAGCGGAGTGGGAGGCACGGGCCCACCACACATGGCTGCACCTGCAGCTGGCGCTGGTGCGGCCGGCGGCCGAGCTTCCCCACGTCTTCGTGACCGGATTCGCCGGCGCGGTGATCTGGTTGGCCGCCTGGCGCCGCGGCCGAGCCATGACCTGGGCCGGCACCGCGGCGTTCGCCATCGCCGTCGGCCTCCACTCCCTGCACGACGGGTTCATCACCCTCTTCGGGGTGAGCCCGCAGCCGACGCCCTCGTCGATCGCCCAGACGGCCGGCCAGGCCGTCGGCAAGGGCCTGGCCGGCGGGCTGTTCGCCCTCGGCATCGGCATCGCCGCCTTCCTGCTCGGGCGACACGGGGCCAGGGAGCTGTCGCCTCCGAGTGCCGTGGCCGCAGCCCCCCCGCCCTGGCGACCGCAGATCAAGACCTGGGGTGCCATCGATCCGATCCGGGTCGAGGCACCCGTGCCGGTCGGCGCCTGGAACCCCTATGGAACCAACGGATACGCCGCCTACGGCGGGTATCCGGGCTATGCGCAGCCCAACGGGTACGGGGGCTACGGGCCGCCGGTCGGAAGCGGGGGCTACGGAACACCCAACGGGCACGGCGGGTACGCGCCGCCGGTCGGCAACGGGGGTTATGCGCCTCCTAACGGGTACGGGGCCCACACAATTCCGTCGATACCGCCGCCCACCATGGCCCCGGCCCCGGCTCCCGTCGCCACGGCGACTCCGTTGCCGGTGCCCTCCCTGGGTGCGCCACCGGTGGCGGGGGCCGGCTGGTACCCCTACGGCGACGCCTCTGGCCGCACCGCCTGGTGGGACGGGTCGACGTGGTCAGCGCCGCTGCGGTGGGACGGGATCTCCTGGAGACAGGAGTGAGGTCGCACCCTTCGGCGCCACGCCGATCGGAACGTCGAATCGGGTCGGCATGGCGCCGGTGCCACCCGGGCTGGTAGCACTACATCCGGTCACACCCGCCGTGACCACCGAAGGGGGACTTCCACATGATTCTCGATCGCTTCAGGTTGGACGACCAGGTGGCCATCGTGACCGGCGCCGGCCGCGGCATCGGTGCCGCCACCGCCATTGCCCTGGCCCAGGCCGGAGCCGACGTGGTCATCTCGGCCCGCACCGCTGAACAACTCGACCAGGTGGTGGCCCAAGTCGAGGCCGCTGGTCGGCGAGCCGTGTCCGTGCCGGCCAACCTCAACGACCTCGATGCCGTGGCCGCACTCGTCGACCATGCGAGGGACGCCTTCGGTCGGCTCGACCTGGTCGTCAACAACGTGGGCGGCACCATGCCCCAGGCCTTCATGGATACGACGCCCAAGGTCCTCGAGGCCGCCTTCCACTTCAATGTAGCCACGGCCCACACCCTGCTCCAGGCCGCGGTCCCGCTGATGGTCGAGCACGGTGGAGGCTCTGCCGTGAACATCTCGTCGGCCATGGGCCGTATGGCTGACCGCGGCTTCGTCGCCTACGGCACGGCCAAGGGGGCGCTCGCCCACTACACCCGCCTGGCGGCCATGGACCTCGCCCCCCGGATCCGGGTGAACGCCATCGCCGTGGGTTCGGTGGCTACCTCCGCCCTCGACATCGTCATGCAGGTCGAGGAAATGCGAGTGACCATGGAAGAGGCCACTCCGCTGGGCCGCATCGGCGACCCCGAGGACATTGCCGCGGCCATCGTCTACTTGTCATCGGCCGCCGGCTCGTACGTGACCGGCAAGATCCTCGAGGTGGACGGCGGCATCGGGGCCCCCACGCTCCCGCTGGGCCTCCCCGACGTCTGAGTCGCTTCCCCTTCCCCACCCTGTCGCCAACCCCGTAAGGAGCATCCGATGTCCAAGACCTACCGAGTCGTCGCCTGGAGCACCGGCAATGTCGGCCGCCATGTCATCGCCGGGATCGACGCCCGGCCCGACCTCGAGCTGGTCGGCCTGTGGGTGTCCAACCCCGACAAGGTGGGCAAGGACGCCGGCGAGCTGGCCGGTCTCGGCCGCACCCTCGGGGTGACCGCCACCAACGACGTCGACGCCCTCTTCGCCCTGAAACCGGACGCCATCGTCCACAGCGCCATGGCCGACAACCGCCTGTTCGAGGCGTTGGGCGACCTGCAGCGGATCCTCAAGGCCGGCATCAATGTGGTCTCGTCGGGCCCCGTGTTCTTGCAATACCCCCATGGCGTGGTCGACGACGGGATGATCACCCCGACCGTCGAGGCGGCCAAGCAGGGCGGGGTCTCCATCTTCGTGAACGGCGTGGACCCCGGGTTCGCCAACGACGCCCTCCCCCTCGTGCTGTCCGGGGTGAGTGAGCAGATCGACGAGGTCCGCGTGGCCGAGGTGCTCAACTACGCCACGTACAACCAGGGCATGGTCCTCTTCGACATCATGGGCTTCGGACGTCCACTGGAGGACGTGCCGATGATCCTCCAGCCCGGCGTGATGACCATGGCCTGGGGCAGTGTCGTCCGTCAGCTGGCCGCCGGCCTCGAGGTGGAGCTCGACGGCGATCTGGTCGAATGGTATGAGCGGGTGCCGGCACCGGAGACCTTCGAGGTCGACGCCGGCACGATCGAGAAGGGCACGGCGGCGGCCCTGCACTTCGAGTTGCGGGGCATGAAGGACGGCCGGGCCGTCATCGTGCTCGAACACGTCACCCGGCTCCGCGACGACCTCGCCCCCGACTGGCCGCAACCGGCCGGGCAGGGCTGTTACCGGGTGATCATCACCGGTGAGCCCACCTACACCGTCGACATGCAGCTCATGGGGCGTGACGGCGACCACAACACGGGCGGCCTCAAGGCCACCGCCATGCGCCTCGTCAACTCGATTCCTGCTGTGGTCGAGGGCGAGCCCGGCCTGCTGACCGCGTTGGACCTGCCTCCGGTGTACGGCAAGGGCCTGGTCCGCTGACGGGCTGATCGACCCACGGTCCCTCCCGCCGACCACCAGGTCCGTTCCCCACGGGCCGTGCCGGTACGGTGTCGCCATGGACTCCACCGGGCCGGCGGTCATCGAGGGATACGTCGTCCACAAGGCGAACAACGTCCTCCGGATGACGTTCCAGGACGGCCCGGGCGACCCCTGCGCGGTGGGCGTCCTGGGTGGCGGTGACGGCAAGGGGGAAGAAGTTGGCCATCCTCTTCGGCTTCGCCAACTTTGGGAGCGGGAATCATGTGCTCACCTGGTCGGACGGTTCCGTGCTGCGCATCGCCTCGCGGGAGCAGCAGCCCACCATCCTGACGAGGGGTGACGGGTCGGCCCTGGCCACCGTGGAGCGGGGGACGTGTCCGTGGCCCGGTCGCCCGACGGCAGTGCGCTCCTGGCGTTCGCACCCGATCCGGTCGAGGACCGTACGCCGGACCTGTTCCGGATGGTGGTCACGGCTGGCGACGGAGGCGCGGTGGGCACCTTGGATGTGATCCGCAAGGTCCCGGGGTGGACGCTGTCCCGGGCGGTAGCCGACGCCGCCACCTTCGCCATCTGGTGGGATCACGCCGGTCAGCCCCTGCCGGTGCCGATCCTCGGGACCCGCCTCACCACCGTCCGGCCCCTCTCCCCCGTCGAGCGCGAGGTGCTGGTCTGCGCCTGCGTCGACCTGGCGATCGGCCTGCGTCCCTACATCGCCTCTATGAACTGACGGGGCGTCGCTCGTAGGGAGGGGCGTCCCTACTTGGGTGGGAGGGAGACGGCGAAGGTGACGCCCCGATCGACCCAGGCATCGAGCTGGTCGTCCTCGGCGACCCCCTCGCCGTCGACGACGACGAAGCCACCCATGGTCCGGTCCCCCATCTGCATGGGCCCGGCAAAGGGCTGGGTGACCATCGCGTGATAGGTGTCCCGGCCCACACGGACCAGGAGATCGTCGCGGACGACGCCGCACGCCATGTTGCCGGCCACCATGAAGGCCAATCCACCGAACATCCGACGTTCCGACACGTCGGGGTCGTCACCCAGCAGCATCCGGACCCGTTCGCCCAGGACCTCGTCGAACGCCATGTTCGGAGCGTAGCGAGGGGTCAGGTGGAGTGGGCCGGGAGCCACACATCGAATTCGTCCGTCTGTTATCAGATCTGACAACCGACGGACGAGATTCGCGGAACCTCAGGAGGGATCCCTCTCTCGATCCGTCCCTCCCCGGCCTCAGATCGGCCCGGAAGGCCCAGTTGGTAGGGTCCGGCACATGCACCTCCCCTCCGGACGTACCGGATCCCCACGATGAGCATGGCCGGCCACGGCATGGGGGGCGGAGGCGGGGGCGGCCAGTTCGGGTCGGTGATGCGCTCGATGCGCCGCGACGAGTCGGTGAAGTCCCAACACGTCACCAAAGGGACCGGCAAGCGGATGTTCCAGTTCGCCCGGCCCTACCGCAAGATCCTGATCGCCTTCCTCGTCCTGGTCACCGTCGAGGCGTTCATCGGGATCATCAATCCGCTCCTGTTCCGCTCGATCATCAACAGCCTGACCAGCGCTCACCCGGACAAGAAGCTGATCATCACCCTGTCCATCGTGGCGGGTGCGGTCGCAGTGGCCGACACCGCCCTGTCCATCGGCATCCGCTACGTGTCGGCCGCGGTGGGCGAGGGCCTCATCTACGACATGCGGTCCCAGGTGTTCTCCCACATCCAGAAGATGCCCATCGCCTTTTTCACCCGCACCCAGACCGGCGCCCTGATCAGCCGGCTCAACAACGACGTGATTGGAGCCCAGCAGGCCTTCACCGACACCTTGTCCTCAGTCGTGTCCAACCTGATCGGCGTCACCCTGGTGCTGGTGGTGATGTTCCTGCTGTCGTGGCAGATCACCCTGATCAGCCTGGTGATCCTGCCCGTCTTCGTGATCCCGGCCAAGCGGGTAGGGCGCAAGCTATCGGTCATCACCCGGGAGTCGTACGGCATCAACGCCGAAATGAACAACACTATGAACGAGCGGTTCAACGTCTCCGGGGCCCTCCTGGTCAAGCTGTTCGGACGGCCGGACGAGGAGCGCCACGCCTTCGAGTCCAAGGCCGGCCGGGTCCGCGACATCGGGGTGACCCAGGCCATGTACGCCCGGTTCTTCATCGCCGCGCTCAGCCTGACTGCCGCGTTGGCCACTGCCGTCGTCTACGGCTGGGGCGGCGTCCAGGCCATCGACGGGGCGCTGACCGTCGGGACGGTGGTGGCCCTCGCCGCCTACCTGACCCGGCTCTACGGGCCGCTGACGGCGCTGTCCAATGTTCAGATCGACGTGATGACCGCCCTCGTCTCGTTCGACCGGGTCTTCGAGGTGCTCGACCTCCCGCCCATGATCGTGGACAGCCCCGACGCCCGACCGGTGCCGCCGGGCCCGGCCGCCATCGAGTTCGAGCACGTCGACTTCCGGTATCCGAGCGCGGAGGACGTGTCGTTGGCCTCGCTCGAGTCAGTCGCCGTGCTGGACACCACGGTCTCCAGCCAGGTGCTGTTCGACGTGTCGTTCCGGGTCGAGCCCGGCCAAATGGTGGCCCTGGTCGGACCGTCGGGTGCCGGCAAGACCACCATCAGCCAGCTGCTCCCCCGGCTCTACGACGTGCAGTCCGGCGCCATCCGCATCAACGGTCTCGACATCCGCCAGGCCACCCTTGAGTCGCTCGCCGCCACCGTCGGGGTGGTCACCCAGGATGCCCACCTCTTCCACGAAACCATCCGTGGCAACCTCCTCTACGCCCGACCGGAGGCGACACCGGGCGAACTGGACTCGGCTCTGGCCGGCGCCCAGATCGCCACCATGGTGGACGCCCTGCCCGACGGGCTCGACACGGTGGTGGGCGACCGCGGCTACCGGCTGTCTGGCGGCGAGAAGCAGCGCCTGGCCATCGCCCGCCTGTTGCTGAAGGCACCCGAGATTGTCGTCCTCGACGAGGCCACCGCCCATCTGGACAGCGAGTCGGAGGCCGCAGTGCAGATGGCGCTGGCCACCGCGCTGCAAGGCCGCACGTCGTTGGTGATCGCCCACCGACTGTCCACGGTCCGGGAGGCCGACGTGATCCTGGTCCTCGACAACGGGCGCATCGTGGAGCGGGGCCGCCACGAGGACCTGTTGCTGGCCGGCGGCCAGTACGCCGATCTCTACCGGATCCAGTTCGAAGGACAGGATCCTGATGCCGACGGCCCCGTCGACAGCGAGCACCCGGAGGCAGGGTGACTCGACCCCTCACCATGCGCCCCATCGGCCGCGTCATCGGCGGCCGGACGGAGGCGGTCGACGACAGATGGGACGACGAGGCCGCCACCATCGAACTCGACCCGACCGAGGTCGAGGCCGGCGCCACCGATGGACTGGCCGATTTCTCGCACGTCGAGGTGGTGTTCTGCTTCGATCGGGTCGACGAAGACGCCGTGTGCCGGGGGACCCGTCACCCGCGGGGCCGCACTGACTGGCCGTCGGTGGGCATCCTGGCCCAGCGGGCCAAGGATCGACCCAACCGGATCGGGGTCACAGTGTGCCGGGTGGTCGGCGTGGGCCCCCACTCCATCGAGGTCACCGGGCTCGACGCCATCGACGGCACCCCCGTGCTCGACGTGAAGCCCTTCCTGGTCGAGTTCGCCCCACGGGGCGAGATCCGTCAGCCGACCTGGTCGACCGAACTCATGGCCCGGTACTGGTAGCCGCCGCGACGAACGCCGGCGGACTGCAGGAGGGTGCGGCCAACGGCCCGGGGGGTCACTCGGGAGCGAGGGTCTTGCGGACGGCCTTGGCACTCGAGACCAGCGCATCCTTGCTGCAAGCGGTCGACACACCGGCGATGGAGACCGCCATGGGGGGACTCGAGGGATCCTGGGCCGACTGCTGATCGGCGCCGGCCGACTCCACGAGCGCCAGCGCCTGCTTCTCCCGCTGACTGCTTGCTGCGCCCCTGTCCCCTGCTGCCATATGCAAGCAGTGTACCCAGCTCCGCCGGTGAAGTGGGGTCACTCGGGAACCCGGGGGTGCTCCCGGGCGGACTCGCCCGGTCGTCCCGGTACCGTTAACGGGTGGCCGCGCTCTTCGCCGACGTTTCTCCACTCCGTCACTCGCGGAACTTCCGGCGCCTGTACGGCGGCCAGACCGTCTCGGCCGTGGGCAGCCAACTCACCCTGGTGGCGCTGGCGTACCAGACCTTCCAACTCACCCACTCCACCTTCATGGTGGGCCTGCTCGGCTTCATCGGCCTGGTCCCGCTGCTGGCCGGTGCGTTGTGGGGCGGCACCCTGGCCGATGCCTGGGACCGCAAGCGGGTGCTTACCCTGACCCAATGCGCCATGGCCGCGGCGGTGATCGGGCTAGCCGCCAACGCCGCACTCGACCACCCCCGGGTGTGGGTGCTGTTCGTCTGCGCGGCGGCCAGCGCCGGATTCCAGGGGGTGGACTGGCCGGCACGCCGGGCGGCCCTGCCCATGGTGGTGTCCGACGACGACGTGACGGCGGCGGTCACCCTCCAGACCACCACGATGGGCCTGGCCATGGTGGTGGGACCCGCGCTCGGCGGCGTGCTGATCGCCCGGCTCGGTCTGAGTGGCGTCTACCTGATCGACGTCGGCACGTTCGTCGTGTCGCTGTCCACCGTCCTGCTGCTCCCCCGGCTGGTGCCCACCGGAGGGGGGACCCCGATGGGCCTGCGTTCGATGACCGAGGGGTTCCGCCACCTGAAGGGCGAGCGGCTGCTGTCGGCCACCTACCTCATCGACCTCAACGCCATGATCTTCGGCATGCCCCGTGCCGTCTTCCCGGCGTTGGCCGTCCATCTGTACGGAGGGGGTGCCGGCGTGGTCGGCCTCCTGTATGCGGCACCCGGAGCCGGGGCACTGGTGGGCTCGCTGTTCACCGGGTGGACGGCCCGGATCCGCCATCAGGGCCGGGCCATCGCCGCCTGCGTGGCCATCTGGGGTGGGACGATCGCCCTTTTCGGTGTGATCCCCGTGCTGTGGGTCGGATTGACCCTCCTGGCCGTGGCCGGGGCGGCCGACATCATCTCGGCCGTCTTTCGCCAGAACGTGCAGCAGCGGGCCGTGCCCGACCATCTCCAGGGCCGGCTGTCCGGCACCTTCTTCGCCGTCGTGGCCGGCGGCCCGCGCCTGGGCGACCTCGAGACCGGGGTGGCGGCGGCCATCGGTGGCCCGGAGTTCGCGGTGTGGTCCGGTGGTCTGGCCTGCGTGGTCGGCGTCGGGGTCCTGCTCTGGCGGGTGCCCGAGCTGTGGGCCGACGACGGAGGCGGCCGACCCCTCAGTCGAGAGGCCGAGCAAGAGGCCGTGGTCGAGGCCATCTCCGAGCTCGGCGAGGGAGAGCCCCTCTGACGAACGGCGGCCGGTGAGGGCAGGCAGAACCGGTTCAGCCGGTGGATGCCCGGGCGACCAGCTCCTCGCTGACCGACCACAACCGGGCGGCGGCGTCCTCGTCGCGGGCGTTGGCCGACGGGGTCTTCTCCTTGCACTTGGCGAAGTACTTACCGGTCACCCCGTCCACGTCGGATGACGAGCACAGGTAGATCGAGGTCCGTGCACCCTGCTCGGGAGTGAGGTTGATGGGCAGGTGGGAGTACACCTCGACCCCCCAGGCCATGAGGCCGGTGGTGTCGCCATCACGGGCGTATCCGGTGTTGACCGAACCGGGATGGAGCGAATTGGCCGTGACACCAGTGCCGGCCAGGCGCCGGGAAAGCTCGGTGGCGAACAGGATGTTGGCGAGCTTGGAGCGACCGTAGACGGTCATCTGCTTGTAGGAGCGCTCGGCCATGAGGTCGTCGAAGACCATGCCGTGGCGGGCGATGTTGTGGGCGGTGGAGGCCACGTTCACGATCCGGGCCGGTGCCGACTCCTTTAGTCGGTCGAGGAGCAACTCGGTCAGGAGGAACGGGCCCAGGTGGTTGATGGCGAAGGTGGCTTCGTAGCCGTCGGCGCTCAGCGACCGCTCCGACAGGATCAGGCCGGCGTTGTTGCACAGGACGTCAATCCGGGGGCATCGCTCGAGGAGGTCCGCCGCACCGTCCCGCACCGAGGACAGGTCGCCCAGATCGAACAGCGAGAGTTCGACCAGCTCCGAACCGCTGGCCGCGGCGATGTCGGCGACGGCGGCCCGACCCCGCTCCTCGTTGCGGGCGGTGATGACCACCCGTGCTCCTGCAGCGGCAAGGGCCGTGGCCGTGGCCTTGCCGATGCCGGAGTTTCCACCGGTGATGATGACGGTGCGGCCGTCCATGGATGGGATGGGTGGGGCCTTCGAACGCATTGGGAGTCCTCGATGGGCAACGGCGGTCCCGACCCTCGGGTGCCGGTGCCGACGGTAGTGCGTCGTCGACGTCCGCTGCCGGGGACGCCGGGTCAGGCCCGGGGC
>Ga0209483_1001010_pt1 | contig 22486 bp, 22 predicted proteins | sample NGEPerA_FD_184508 | JGI IMG/M metagenome (GOLD analysis project Ga0209483, IMG submission 184508) | Arctic peat soil microbial communities from the Barrow Environmental Observatory site, Barrow, Alaska, USA - NGEE PermafrostL2-A... | ecosystem: Environmental > Terrestrial > Soil > Wetlands >... | reverse complement strand
CCCATGTTTCGCCGGCCGCGGCTGTGGCATGTTGCCGAACGGGATCGTCGGCGCAACTACCTCCGGGGTATTCATGTCGCGGCAACACAGCTTTGCATCGAGCCTGCGCTGGTGGCGACGCCATCGCGGCCTGTCGCAACTCGATCTGGCCGCGCGCACCGCGATCTCGCAGCGCCATCTCAGTTTCATGGAATTGGGCCGGGCGCAGCCGAGCCGCGACATGGTGATACGGCTGGCGACGGCCCTCGACGTGCCGCTACGCCAGCAAAATGCCTGTTGATCGCCGCCGGCTTCGCGCCGGTGTGGCGGCAGACCGACCTTGCGGCGCCGGAACTTGCCGACGTCAGCCGCGCGCTCGACTATATGCTGGCGCAGCAGGAGCCGTATCCGGCGGTCGCGGTCGACCGGCACTGGAATTTGCTGCGGGCCAATTCAGGCGCGGTGCGGCTGGTCGAATTTCTGGTCGGGCCGCTGGTCCCGGATACGCCGGTCAACCTCGCCGATGCGCTGGTGGCGCCCGATGTTTTGCGCCCGCATCTCGTCAATTGGGCGGAGGTCGTGCGCTACTTCATCCGCAGCGTGGAAGCCGACGCCGCGGCCGACGGCACGCCGCAGACCGCGGCGCTGCTGGAGCGGTTGCGTGCTTATTCCGGCGTGCGGGCGGCGATCGAAACGCCGTCAGCCGAAAGCACGGCCACGCCGGTACTGCCGATGCATTTCCGCAAAGGCCAAACCGAACTGTTGCTATTTACGACCATCGCAACCCTCGGAAATCCCCGGGACATCACACTGCAGGAGCTTCGCATCGAGAACTTCTTCCCGATGGATGCGGCCACGGCGGACATTTTACGCGGCTGGGCGGTTTAGTCGGCGGTCGCGAATGCAACACCTACTCGATCACGTCGTTGGCGGCCACCAGCATGGTGTTGGGCACGGTGATACCGAGAGCCTTCGCGGTCTTGAGATTGATCACGAATTCAAACTTAGCCGGTTGCAGGATCGGCAGGTCCGCGGGCTTCGCGCCGTGAAGGATGCGGCCGACATAGATGCCTGCCTGGCGGTAGGCATCGACAAGGTCGATCCCGTAACTCATGAGTCCGCCGGCCTCCACGAACTGGCGCCATTCGTAGATGGCGGGAATCGAATGGCGCGTCACCAGCCCGACGATCCGCTCTCGCTTGCTCAGGAAAAGCGGATCGGCGCTGACCAATAGCCCGTTCATTTTTTCCCGGGCAACGGTGGCAACAGCTTGATCGATTTCATCGTCGGTAGTGGCCTTCAGGATGACCAGCTTTTCTCCGAACTTGCGACAGGCCGCCTCGACATCTCCATATTGCGCGTCGACTTGAGCGGGACTGCTCGGATTGACGAGCAACGCGACCGCGCTGGAACCAGGCATCAATTCGTGCAGCAATTCGACGCGCTTGACGTCCAGCAGATAGGCAAACAGCGTAATTCCCGTGATGTTGCCGCCGGGCCGATTGAGGCTCGACACCAAGCCGAACTTGACGGGATCGCTTCCCAGCGTGAACACGATCGGAATCGTGCTGGTCGCCTGCTTGGCCGCGGCCGACGACGGCAGACCGCCGGTGGCGACCATGACGGAGACATTGCGGGATGCGAGATCGGCGGCGAGCGCCGGCAGACGGTCATACTGGCCCTCCGCCCAGTGATAGGTGATGGTCACGTTTTCGCCGTCGTTAAATCCGGTTTCCTTCAACCCCTGCAGAAAGCCCCCAACGAAGCTCGAATAGGTTCGCGGCGATGTTGCACCGAGAAATCCAATCGTCGGGTTTCCGGATTGCGCGCGGGCATCCGTAAACGTCAATGACGACGATGCTGCGCCCCCCAGCAATGCCATAAAATTTCGCCGTCGCATGGCTGCCTCCGGACGTGACGCGCCATGGGGCGCCAACGAATTGCTCATCGAGCAAAACGCCGCGGACCGGGAATTATTCCGGCCGACCGCACAAACAGTCTGCCTCTATCGCGCTATGATCAGAGCGAAAGCGCAAGCAACTCCTCAGGGAGCGGGCCGCCGCCGACGGGGAAAGCGATATATTGCTTGCCTCCGGCCATGTAGGTGATCGGCGCGCCGGTCGCATTCGCCGGCAGGTCGATCGCCGCCAGCATCTCGCCGCTGGCCTTGTCGTAGACCCACAGATGCGGATCGCGATTGTTGAGATCGGCGATCGGCCGCTGCAATTCCGGCACGTAGTGCGGCGGGCCGTAATATCCCATCTGGACCACGATCAGGACGGTCTTCGTCACCAGCGCCCAACTGCGACCGGGGAGTCCCAACGGCTCGTGGATGCCGAGGCGCTTGATGGCGGGCATGACCTCGCTGTTTCCGACGGGAATCCGCCAGCGGTGCTCGCCACTGTTCATGTCGATGGCTACCATGCTGCCGAACGGCGGCTTCAGCAGCGGCAATCCGCGCGGCCCCGACAGGTAGCCGGGAGTGCCGACATAGGCGTAGGAACCTTGCCATGACTCCGGCTTGTGGACCTTCACGACAAAGGGCAGCCGAGTAGTGCCGACATAGAGCATGCCGGTTTCGGGGTCGACCGCCGCCCCGTTCCAGTTGCCGCCGCCGGCAATGCCCGGCGAGACAATCGCGCCGCGCTCCGATGGCGGCGTGAAGACCCCGCCGCGATCGTAGGAATCGGCGATGTCGATCGCTTCCTTGTGAATCTCGGGCGTCAGGTCGATCAGATCCTCGTCGCGCGCGCCCTGCAGGTCGAACGGCGCCGGCCTGGTCGGAAACGGCTGCGTCTTCGAGGCCGCCTCGCCGGGCACGGTGGACGCCGGCACCGGCTGCTCCTTGATCGGCCAGACCGGCTGGCCGGTGACGCGATCGAACACATAGACAAAAGCCTGTTTGGTCACCTGCGCGACCGCCTTGACCGGCTTTCCCGCAACAATGATGTCGATCAGGTTGGGCGCGGCCGGCGGGTCGTAGTCCCACAGCCCGTGATGCACGAGCTGGTAGTGCCAGACCTTCCTTCCCGTCGTTACGTCCAGACACACCAGACTTTCGCCATAGACCCCGTCGCCCGGGCGGTCGCCGCCATAATAGTCGTTGGTGGGGGTGGAGACCGGCAGATAGACGTAGCCGAGTTCTTCGTCGGCGCTCATCGGCGCCCAGACATTGGCGTTGCCGACCTCCTTCCAGGAATCGTTTTGCCAGGTTTCGGCGCCGGGCTCCTCGCCCTGTGCGACCGTGTGGAACGTCCACAACAGACGTCCGGTGACGACGTCAAAGCCTCTGACATCGCCGGGCGGCGAAGGGCGCTTGCCCCAGAAGTCGAAGACCGATGAGCCGACCACGATGACGCCGCGGACAATCATCGGCGGCGAGGTCATGGTGTAATAGTTGGGGTCGACCGGCCGGCGCAGGCCTTGCGCCAGATCAATCCGGCCGTCCTTGCCGAAGGATTCGACCGGCTGGCCGGTCTTGGCATCGAGCGCGATCATCTTCGCGAATGCAGTCAGGATCACGATGCGCTCGTCGTCGCCGTTGCGCCAATAGGCGACGCCGCGATGCAGCCATCCGAGGTTGGCGGGAAGGCCGAGGCCGTTCTGGTAGATTTTGGGATCGTACACCCATTTTGTCATCCCGGTCGCAGCGTCGATCGCCGCCACTTCCGACAGCGACGTCGAGGTGTAGAGCACGCCACCGATCATCAGCGGCGTCGACTCGTTCGCCTGGCTCGGACCAACGGTCGGATCGGCGTTCCTGATCGCCTGGTCGGCCGACTTCCAGCGCCAGACCACATGCAGGTTTTTCGCGTTGCCGGCATCGATCTGAGTCAGCGGCGAATAGCGCGCCGCGGCAGCCGTGCCGGCATAGGCCGGCCATTCGCCTCGCGACAGCGCCTGGATGGATTCGGCCTGTGCGCCGGGGATGGTCTGGGCGCTCGCAGCCAAGGGCGCGTCCAGGAACGTCACGATGATGCCGGCAACAAAAAAAGCCGCCAACCCTCCTGCTCTGTTCATGAAACCCTCCGTCTTTTATGCGCCAGGGGAGCATTCAGCGGGCACTGCCCGGGTGCGGAAGTGCCCGCGACGAAAAAGTATTGACTAAAAAGTGCTTCTTGTCTAGTGTACTAGTTAATGCATACAGACGTGCTCAACACCCTCCGGCTCGAAAGCTCTGGCGTTCCGATCTATGTCCAGCTTCGCGAGCAGATTTTGCGGCAGCTTGGCGCCGGCGTGCTGACTGCCGGCGAGCAGATGCCCACCATGCGCGAGGTGGCGGTCGCTTTGAAGATCGACCTCAACACGGTACGGCACGCCTATGACGAACTCGAACGGATGGGCGCCATCACCCTGGTTCGCGGGCGCGGCAGCTTCGTTGCAAAGCCTCCTCCCGCCATGGGGGCGCGCGCGCAACAGAGCCAGACCGATGCGCTGGCAAAGCAACTTCTTGCCATGGCGGCCGCGACGGGCATCGATCCCATGGCGGTAGCCGACCGAATTAAAGTCCTCGCGAAGCAGAAGGAATAGTCGTCATGAACAACTATTTTAGGACAAACGGCGCAAACCGGCCGGCGATCGTGCTGGCTGTTATTGTCGCAGCCGCGGCGGCCGTCGCCGTGTGGTTCGCCTACGATACCGGCGCGCGTGGCTATTACTGGCTTGCGGGCGGCCTCGGCGTTGTCGCGTTCCTCGTTCCTCAATCGATCATGGTGGCGGACCAGTGGGAGCGCGCCATCGTGCTTCGGCTTGGCAAGCTCACGGCCATCCGCGGCCCCGGCCTGTTTGCGATCCTGCCATTCGTCGACAGCGTGGCCTCCTGGCTCGATCAACGCATTCAGACCACCGAGATCAACGCCGAAAAGGCGCTGAGCAAGGACACCGTCCCAGTGAATATCGACGCCGTGATCTTCTGGCAGATCCACGATCCCGAGCGCGCCGCACTCGAAATCACCAACTACCGCCAGGCCATCACCCAGGTCGCGCAGACCTCGCTTCGTGAGATCGTCGGCTCCTCGTTGCTGTCGACGCTGTTGTCCGAACGCAAGCAGGGCGATCAGCAATTGCGCGAGGAGATCGGGCGCAAGACGGCGGAATGGGGCGTATCGGTGCTCTCGGTCGAAATCCGCGATATCGGCGTGCCGCCGGCATTGCAGGACGCGATGAGCCGGCAGGCTCAGGCGGAACGCGAGAAACTGGCGCGCGTCCTGCTCGGCCAGGCCGAACAGGAAATCGCGCAAAAATTCGTGGAAGCCGCCGATCTCTACGCCCGCAGCCCGGCCGCCCTGCAGCTCCGTGCCATGAACATCATCTATGAAACCACCAAGGAGCGCGGCGCCACGATCCTGATACCGACCAGCATGGTCGACGCCATGAACCCTGCCAGCGCGCTGGGCCTTGTCGCCGCCGCAGGCTCACTGCCGGGCAGGGCCTGACAGGCCGCAGTGACCGTTGAAGGATGATCGCTCGGCGCGGGACGATTGTTCGCCGCGATGAGTGAGCACATGGCGGGAGCCGGGACGAGCGCTGCGTCCCTACTCCACGTCCCTGCCGAACTTGTTCGACTTCGGCAGGCCGTGGGCGAGGCGGCCGGCATCGGCGCGGTTGCCGCGCCAGTCGGACAATTCCTTCCAGCTCAGGCCCTGCTCGCGCCCGGCGGAGTCTTTCCAGGTCAACCCGGCCTTGGAGTCGAAGGTGGTGACATCAGAGAGCGCGGCGCTGGTGTATTTCTGCAGGCGCACGCCACGACCGCGCGCCATTTCCGGCACCTGATCGATCGAAAACAGCACCATCTTGTGGTTGGTGCCGATCACGGCCACCGTGTCGCCCGAAACGGTAGCGATCGCGCGAGCCTCGTTCGGCATTTCGACGTTCAGCACCTGCTTGCCCTTGCGGGTGTTGCCGACGCAATCGTCCTCGTTGACCACAAAGCCCTGCCCTTCCTGGCTCGCGATCAGGAATTTGCGGCCGCCCTTGTTGACGAACAGCGACACGATGGCGGAGTCCTGCTCCATGTCGATGAACATCCGGATCGGCTCTCCATGCCCACGGCCACCCGGCAGTTTTGCGACATCGAGCGAGTAGAATTTGCCGTTGGTAGCAAACAGCAGCAGTTTTGACGTGGTCTCGGCGAAGAACGCAAAGCCGAGACTGTCATCGGTCTTGAAGGTCAGCGCGGAGAGATCCTCGACATGGCCCTTCAAGGTCCGCACCCAGCCCTTGTCGGAGACGACAATAGTCACCGGCTCGCGCTCGACGAAGGCTTCCTCGATCGCGGCGAGATCGTGCTCGGGCGCGTCGGCGAAATGAGTGCGACGCTTGCCGAGCGGCGTCTTCGGCCCGAACATGTCGCGCACTTTTCGCACCTGATCGCCGACCTTGGACCATTGCTCGGATTCGGAGCCGAGCAGCGTCTTGATGCCCTTCAACTCGCCGCGAAGGTTCTTGTCCTCGGTGCGGATTTCCATTTCCTCGAGCTTGCGCAGACTGCGCAGCCGCATGTTGAGGATGGCGTCGGCCTGGACTTCCGACAGCTTGAACGCCTTGATCAGCGCCGGCTTCGGCTCGTCCTCGGTGCGGATGATCTTGATCACCCTGTCGATGTTGAGGTAGGCGATCAGATAGCCGCCGAGCACCTCCAGCCGGTTCTCGATCTGTGTTTTCCGGTGGTTGGTGCGGCGCACCAGCACGTCGCGCAAATGGTCGAGCCATTCGCGCAGGCATTCGGCGAGCCCCAGCACCTTGGGGATGCGCCCCTTCACCAGTACGTTGAGGTTCAGCGGAATCCGGCTTTCCAGTTCGGTCAGCCGGAACAGCGATTCCATCAACAGCTCGGGATCGACCGCACGCGACTTCGGCTCGATCACAAGACGGATGTCTTTAGCCGACTCATCCCTGACCTCATCAACCAGCGGCAGTTTCTTGTCCTCGAGCAGTTCGGCGATTTTTTCGACCAGCCGCGACTTCTGCACCAGCCACGGGATTTCGGTGATGACGATCACCCAAGTGCCACGTGCGCCCTCTTCCTGGTTCCACTTGGCGCGGGTGCGGAACGAGCCGCGCCCGGTCATATAGGCTTCCGCAATGGCTTCCTTGGAATCGACGATAATGCCGCCGGTCGGGAAATCCGGCCCCTTCACCCATTTCAGGAGCGTCTTCGACTTCGCCTCGGGCTTGTCGATCAGGTGCAGTGCCGCCTCGCAGAGTTCGGCGGCGTTGTGCGGCGGGATCGAGGTCGCCATGCCGACGGCGATCCCCTGCGCGCCGTTGGCGAGCAGGTTCGGAAAGCCACCGGGCAATACCACCGGCTCTTTGGACTGGCCGTCGTAATTGGGGCGGAACTCGACGCCGTCCTCGTCGATGCCGTCGAGCAAGAGCCGCGCGACATCGGTCATGCGCGCTTCGGTGTAGCGGTAGGCGGCCGCGTTATCGCCGTCGATACTGCCGAAATTGCCCTGGCCGTCGACCAGCGGATAGCGCGAGGAGAAATCCTGTGCCAGCCGCACCATGGCGTCGTAGATCGCCTGGTCGCCATGCGGATGGAACGAGCCCATCACGTCACCGACAATTTTCGCCGATTTCTTGAACGGCGAGCCGGGATCGAGCCGCAACAGTCGCATGCCGTAGAGGATGCGGCGATGCACCGGCTTCAGGCCATCGCGGGCATCGGGCAGCGCGCGGTGCATGATGGTCGAGAGGGCGTAAGCGAGATAGCGCTCTTCCAGCGCATCGCGCAGTGGAACATCGTGGATGTCGGCCGGATCCGGCGGAATCAGTGGTTTTCCCATGGGGAGGGGTTAAACGCTGTCTGCGAATCGGGCAAGCCGCGAATCAGGGCATATCCGCCCTCGCGCGGTGCCTGCTCACCGCGTTGATAAAGCCATCCCGGGCGTCGGAATGACCTTGCCCGCGCGGTTCCAGCACGTGCCGCAGCAGGAATATTCCCGTGAGCGCAAAGCCATCGCTCAAATCCTGGTCCGACCAGCCATTGGCGCCGCCCTCGCTCTCGCGCAGGAACGGCGGCAGCCGCAACAACCGGTCACGAAAGGGCTCGCCGGCTGCGCGCGACACCGCGTTGCCGGATTTCGGCGAGACGTAGATCAGCTCGGTGGTCGCACCGGTGGCGGCGCAATTTTCCAGATCGAGCCCGAAGCCGAGTTCGGCGAGCATCGCAAGCTCAAACCTGATCAAATGCGCCGCGGCCTCGCCGACGTCGTCGAAATCGTCGAGCGTCCGCTCCAACATCTCGTAGATGTCTTCATGTGGATCACGCTCCGGCAACAGCCGTGCCAGCGAGGCCAAATGCGTCACGCCATAGACCGCGTGCGAGGAAGCCAGCACGGTCGCCGCACGCAGCCGCGTACCCTCGATTTGGTAATAGCCGAGATGCTCGTCGAGCCGCGCACGCCACACCGCGCGCACGCCGTTGCCGGGCTGCAGCAGTGGCCGCATCCGCGAGCCGGCCCCGCCGCGCACGAGGCCGAGATGACGGCCATGGTCGCGCGTCAGCAGTTCGACAATGGCGGAGGACTCGCCATGTCGCCTGACCCCCAGCACAATGCCTTCGTCGGTCCATTCCATGGGTGGAAGTGTACAAGATTCCAGTGAAGCGCGCAGCCTATCTCAGTCATCATTTCCGGGACGCATCGAAGATGCGAACCTCAAATGCGAAATTGCACACCGGGGAATCCTTGGATTCCGGGTTCGATGCTTTCGCATCGTTCCGGAATGACGGTGAAGAAATCTCACCTGTTGAACCAACCTCGTGCGTCGCCGGTAAAGGAGAAATACAGCCCGACAAACGCGAGCACCGTAGTGGAGAGATCGATGGTTGTGAATTCGCTGAAGCCATGAGCTTGGAGCGACGAAAACGCCGACAGCGTTTGCACACACAGCAGGACCCACCGCGCCCAATTTTTCCTTTTGCGCGCCGCAAGATGAACGAGGCTGCAAATTGCCGCTAAACCGATCATAACAACCAGGCTCACCGATGCTGCGGCACCGGCGCTCAAAGTGGTCAACTGCTCGCGATGGAGGAAGACCGACAAAGGCAGATCGATCATGATCGAGAGATAAAGCAGCACCTCAAACCGCAGGATATTCTTGGGAACGGTCATGGATACACCAATCGTTTTATCGGGATCGCAGGTCGCAGAAGGCTGCGACATTGGTGCCATCGACCAAGCAACTCACCGCAGGGTAAGCGGTAACCTTCTCACCCGTTGAACCAGCCCTTGGCATCGCCCGTCATGGAAAAATACAACCCCGCCGCCGTCAGCGCACAGGAAACGATCTCGATGGCGCTGTCGAGTTCCAGCCCGCTATCGCCGATGACCTGCAGCAGCGAGATCGCCGACAGCACGAGCGCCGCGGTCAACACAAAGCGCGGCCAGTTCTTGCGCCGCTGCGCGGCGAGCCAGACGAAGTACATCAGCAACAGGATCATGCAGCCCGCCGAAAGGGTCGCGACCATGATCGTTTGTTCGGTCAAATCCCCGTTCGGCGTACGGTCCTGGAACGCGACCGATAGCGCATCCAGCGTCAGCGACGCATACAGCAGCACTTCGAACCACAACACGTTGCCAGGTAGCTTCATTGCGTTGCCGGTCGTTTCTTCTTGTTTTGCCTCGAGATAATCATTCCCTGGGAAATTCCAGTCCCATTTCGCGGTAGCGGTCGGGATCGTCGCCCCAGTTTTCGCGCACTTTCACGAACAGGAACAGGTGCACGGCCTGACCCAATATCCCGGCGATCTCCTTGCGCGATTCCGCGCCGATCGCCTTGATGGTGGCGCCGCCCTTGCCGAGCACGATCTTGCGCTGGCTTTCGCGCTCGACAAAGATCGTCTGCTCGATCCGGACGGATTTGTCCTGGCGCTCGGTCCAGCTGTCGGTCTCGACGGTGGATTGATAGGGCAGCTCCTGGTGCAGCTTCCGATAGATCTGCTCCCGGGTGATTTCGGCCGCCAGGTGCCGCATCGGTGCGTCCGACATCTGGTCCTCGGGATAATGGAACGGCCCCGGCGGCACCATCTGGGCCAGTGTGTGCCTCAGATCATCGACCCCGTCGCCCGACAACGCCGAGACCATGAACGTTCCGGCGAAGGCAAGTCGGTCATTGGCGGCCTTGGTTAGTGCCAGCAGCTTTTCGCGGGGCACCAGATCGATCTTGTTCAGAACAAGGATTTTCTCATGCTGGACCGTCGCGAGTTTCGTCAGGATCGCGTCGGCTTCGTCGTCGATCCCCGCTTTGGCGTCGAGCAGCACGCAGACGAGATCGGCGTCGTGCGCCCCGCTCCAGGCAGTCGACACCATGGCGCGATCCAACCGGCGCTTGGGCCGGAAGATGCCGGGAGTGTCGACCAGGATGATCTGGGAATTGCTCTCGATCACGATACCGCGGATCAGCGCCCGCGTGGTCTGCACCTTGCGCGAGACAATCGTGACCTTGGAACCGACCAGAGCGTTGACAAGCGTGGATTTGCCGACATTGGGGGCGCCGATCAGCGCCACGAAGCCGCAGCGGGTGGCAACGGGGGCGGCCTCGTCCGGAAACTTATCCGTCATTGCTGCCGCCGCCGACGCCTTCGCGCGCGATCATCACGGAGGCCGCCACCTTTTCGGCGGCGCGCTTGCTGCCCCCGACACCTTCGGCCGGCTCGAGCCCCGGCAAATCCACGGCGACGCGGAACTGCGGATCGTGATGCGGCCCGGTGCGTTCGATCTCGCGGTATACCGGCGTCGGCAGGCGCTTGCTCTGAGCCCATTCCTGCAACACCGTTTTGGGATCGCGGAGAGGCCGGCGCAGCTTGCGCATCCGCTCGGTCCAGTTTTGCTCGACGAACTTGGTAGCGGCCGCATAGCCGCCGTCGAGGAACACGGCACCGATCACCGCCTCGCAGATGTCGCCGAGCACTGATCTGCGCAGCCGCGCGCTGGCGCTGGCGCCGACCTGGCCGAGCTTGATGTCATCGAGCAACCCAAGCGACTTCGCTACCTCCGCGCAACTTTCCTTGCGCACGAGGTCGGCGAGGCGCTTCGACAACTCGCCCTCGTCCGCGTCTGGAAAGGTGCGGTACAGCATGTCGGACACCACGAGCCCCAGCACACGATCACCGAGGAATTCAAGACGCTGGTAGCTGTCGGCGCGCTTGTGCGCAGGCTTCAGCGCCGAGACGTGGGTGATGGCGGTGGTCAGCAGGACGGGATCGGCGAATCTGTGGCCGATGCGCGCCTCGATCGCGGCGGTGCCGGCCTTGGCGCCGACCTTCTTGCTCTTCTTCTTCGCCGCCACGCCTTCTCCGCCCGCCTCACTCCGGGGGCTTGCATCGCCTGATGACGGCGCGGTGATGATATCAGGCGTTTCGTCGTTCATCGCACGATTTTGAAGATGCGATTCCAGCGCACCGCGGTGGGCCAGCGCCAGAACATCCAGGCGTGTTCGCCTTCGGCAACGGAAAAGAAGATCATCTGCGCCCGCCCGATGATGTTCTCAAACGGCACGTAGCCGACCGCACTGAGCACGCGGCTGTCCGTCGAATTATCGCGGTTGTCGCCCATCATGAAGAAATGACCGGGCGGTACCTGGTACTCGATCGTGCTGTCGTAAAAGCCGTTGTCCTGGCAATCCAGCGATTCATAGCTGATTCCGTTCGGCAGGGTCTCCTTCCAGCGCTTGACGCGCGCGATCTCGTCGGGAGGGCCACAGGGATTTTCACCGATGTAATCAGGCAGACGCTCGCGCTGTATTGGCTTGTCGTTGATGTAGAGCAGCCCGTCCTTCATCTGGATCCGGTCGCCCGGCAGCCCGATCACGCGCTTGATGTAATCGGTGGAATCGTCCTTCGGCAGGCGGAACACAACGACATCGCCGCGCGCAGGCTCGGAGCCGAAGATGCGGCCCGAAAACAACGGCGGCGAAAACGGGATCGAATAATGGGTGTAGCCGTAGGAATATTTCGAGACGAACAGATAGTCGCCGACCAGAAGCGTCGCCTTCATGGACCCCGAGGGGATGTTGAAGGGCTGGAACAGGAAGGTGCGGATCACCAGCGCAATCAGGATGGCGTGGATGACGACGCGGACGGTTTCACCCATGCCGCCTTCTGTTTTTGTCCCGGATGTCACGCTCATCGTTTTCCCAATTCCCCGCTGCGCTTCCCCGCGCGGTGGCAGTGCATTTTCCTCACGCGAATCGCCCCTCATTCGCGTCCGGAAAGTGGTCCTGATTCTGATATTGAGAGCTAATTCCGGCAAAAAACCTGAACTCGCTCCTGCTTCGATCGACCCGCGGCGTTTTAGACCGTTGTTCGCAGCGGCGCAATCAATGGACGTGTCAAAACTTGCTAATCCATTGGTAGGTATGGGATTTTTAGTTTGACCGGAAGCAAGCAGCCCACGGCCCCACACGGATCAGGGTTTGGCCGGAGGGACCGCCGAAATTATGACGAACGCCTGCGCCAGCGGCCAGTCGTCGGTGATCGAAAGATCGATCCGCGGCTCATACCCTTGGGGCGTCAGTTCCGTGAGCCGGGCCAGCGCTCCGCCCGTCAACTTCATGGTCGGACGGCCACCGGGCAAATTCACCACCCCCATGTCGCGCCACCACACGCCGCGTCGGATCCCGGTACCGAGCGCCTTGGAACAGGCCTCCTTGGCGGCGAACCGCTTGGCATAGGTCGCCACCACCATGTTCTCGTTCTTGGCACGGCGACCGGCCCGCGCCCTTTCGGCCTCGGTGAAAATGCGGTCGAGAAAGCGCTCGCCATGGCGCTCGATGACCTTGGCGACCCGGCGGATATCGATCAGGTCCGAACCGATGCCGATAATCATGCTGCGCCCGCATTCTGGCGGCCGCGATCCATCGCCACCCGCATGCCGCGCACGGTCTCGGCGATGCCAACGAACAACGCCTCCCCGATCATGAAATAGCCGATGTTCAATTCAGCGATCCCGGCAAGGCCCGCGATCTTCTCGGCGGTGGCATAATCGAGGCCGTGACCGGCATGGACTTCGAGGCCCGCCGAGCGCGCCAGCGCAGCGCCCACCACGATACGCTTCCACTCCAGCTCGGCCTTCGCCGTGTGGCCGTCGACGACGGCGTCGCACCAGGCGCCGGTATGGATTTCGATCACCGGCGCGCGCAGCTTTGCGGCCATTTCGATCTGAGCCGGATCGGCGGCGATGAACAGCGACACCCGGATGCCGGCCTCGTTCAGTTTCGCGATGAAGGGCGCCAGCGTGTTGTGCTGGCCGACCACGTCGAGGCCGCCCTCGGTGGTAAGTTCCTCACGGCGCTCCGGCACAAGGCACACCGCGTGCGGTTTGGTGGCGATTGATATCCGGAGCATGTCCGCGGTCGCCGCCATCTCGAAATTCAGCGGCTTTCCGATCTCCGCCTTCAGCCGCGCCATGTCGTCGTCGCGGATATGACGGCGGTCCTCACGCAGATGCGCGGTGATGCCGTCGGCGCCGGCCTCGATTGCGGCAAGCGCCGCGCGCACCGGATCGGGCCGCCCACCGCCCCGCGCGTTACGCAGCGTTGCGACGTGGTCGACATTTACTCCGAGGCGCAGCGGAGGGGTATTCGGCATGACCATCTTTCGGCGAGCCCTGCAGTGAAATGGTGCTCATCCTGACGAGCGGCCGTTTGGCCGCGTCTCGAAGGACGAGAACAGTGCGGTCTCTCGGTTTGGGACGCGCAAGAGCGCGTCCCTCACCGTGAGGAAGAGACATTCTACCCATTGACGCGCTCGACCCGGGCAACGACGGCCTTGGCGCGCAACTGGGCGATAATACCGCTGAGATGCTTGAGGTCATAGACCTCGAGATCGATGGTCAGTTCGGTGAAATCGGGCGAGCGCCTGGACATGCTGATATTGTCGATATTGCCGTCATGCTCGGCGATAACGGTGGCGACCTGGGCGAGGCTACCGGGCTCGTTGACATTGTCGACCATGATGCGCGCCGGAAAACGCTGCGGCGTCGATTCGTCGACATCCCAACGCACGTCGAGCCAGCGCTCGGGCTCGTCCTCGAAATCCTTCAGCGCCGGCGACTGGATCGGATAGATAGTGATACCCTCGCCCGGCGTCACGATACCGACGATGCGGTCGCCCGGCACCGCGCCACCGTTCGGCGCGAATTTGACCGGCAGACCGGAATTGATGCCGCGCACGGGAATGGCCGCCGAGCTGCGCGAGGGATCGGGCGGTGATTTCAGCTTTAGCTTGACCGCAAGGCTCTTCTTCGGGGCGCCGTAACGGGCCACCCGCTCTTCCTTGTAATCGGGATACATCGCGCGCGCGACGTCGGAGGCCTTCATTTCGCCGCGCCCGACGGCGGCCATGACATCGTCGATCGAAGCTCGCGCCAGCCGCGGCAGCGCGCCTTTGAGTTTGTCGTCGGCATATTCGATCTTGGCGCGCGCGAACAACCGCTCGACGATCCGCCGGCCGAGGCCTGCATATTGATCGCGGACAGCGGTGCGGGTAGCCCGCCGGATCGCCGCCCTCGCCTTGCCGGTCACGGCAAGCGATTCCCACGCCGACGGTGGCGCCGACTGCGCTTCCGAGGTCAGGACCTCGACCTCGTCGCCGTTCTGCAATTCCGACGACAGCGGCGCGAATTTGCCGTTGATCTTGCAGCCGACCGCGGAATTGCCGACATCGGTATGCACGGCATAGGCAAAATCGATCACATTGGCCTGGCGCGGCAGGGCGATCAGCTTACCCTTCGGCGTGAAGCAGAATACCTGGTCGTGGAACAGCTCGAGCTTGGTGTGCTCGAGGAACTCTTCCGGATTGGCGCCATCCGACAGAACGGCGATGGTGTGGCGTAGCCAGGCAAAGGCATTGGATTCGCGCTTCAACAACTCGGTCGGCGAACCCACGCCGTCCTTGTAGAAGGCGTGCGCGGCGATGCCGAATTCGGCGATCTGATCCATCTCGTCGGTGCGGATCTGCAATTCGACGCGCTGGTTACCGGGACCGATCACGGTGGTATGGATCGAACGATAATCGTTTTGCTTCGGCGTCGAGATATAGTCCTTGAAGCGGCCGGGCACGACCGGCCAGGTGGTGTGCACGACGCCGAGCGCGTGATAGCAGGCTTCGACGTCCTTCATCACGACGCGGAAGCCGAAGATGTCGGACAATTGTTCGAAGCCGACCGACTTGCGCTCCATCTTGGTCCAGATCGAGAACGGTTGCTTGCGCCGGCCATAGACATGCGCGGTGACGCCGTTCTTCTGCAGGTTCTTGGAGAGCTGGCTTTCGATCTCGCCGATCAGGTTGCGGTTACGCTCGGCCAGCGCATCCAGCCGCTGCATCACAACCGCGTAGGCTTCGGGATCGAGGCTGCGGAAGGAAAGGTCTTCGAGTTCCTCCCGCATCTCCTGCATGCCCATGCGGCCTGCGAGCGGCGCGTAGATGTCTAGCGTCTCCTCGGCGATGCGGCGGCGCGAAGCCGGCGGTACGAATTCCAGCGTGCGCATGTTGTGCAGGCGGTCGGCGAGCTTGATCAGGAGCACGCGGACATCGTCAGATATCGCCAGCAAGAGCTTGCGCAAATTCTCGGCCTGCTTGGCCTCGCGCGATACCAGTTCCAGCCGCTTCAGCTTGGTGAGACCCTCCACCAGCGCGCCAATCTCGTGACCGAAGATGGTGTCGATTTCGCCGCGGGTCGCCTCGGTATCCTCGATGGTGTCGTGCAGCAGCGCCGCCACGATGGTGGCGTCGTCGAGCTTGAGATCGGTAAGGATCGCTGCGACTTCGAGCGGGTGGGAAAAATAGGGGTCGCCGGAGGCACGGGTCTGCGCACCATGTGCCTTCATGGCGTAGACATAAGCACGGTTTAAAAGGTCTTCGTTGGTGTCGGGATTATAGGACCGGACGCGCTCGACCAGATCGTATTGCCGCATCATCCGCGATCGCGGCGCCTTGGCCTGCGGCTTGCCGGACACCGGCGCGACGGCAGCGGAGGAAGGCGCCACGGCGACCGATTCGGTCGCGGCCTGCATTTGGGGTTGGCTGCGGCGCCAATACGCCATCGCAATCACTAGCCTTCGTGAGCTCGAACGCGGTCCGCCTTCTAAATCAGCGTTTCCGGGACCAACATCATCCTTCTGAACCGCAAAAACGCTCGATTTTGGACATCCCGGGCGCAGTCTAGCGCCAAACCGGTGACGCGCCGATCAATTTGGAGCCAGCCGGCGTGGAACCGCCCGCGCGCCCTATCGGGCCCATGGTAACCACGAAAACGCTAATAAAAGCAAAGGCCCGGATCGAGCTCCGGGCCTTTAGCGAATGACACGGGGAGAACGACACCCCGAGGTTGCAATTTAAACAATTTACTCGTCCTCTTCGGGCTGCTCCTCCGGCGGCGCCAGACCCTCGAGACCCTTGAGAAGCTCCTCCTCGGTCATGCGCTCGACGGCCACTTCGGTGTCGTCAGCATCGACGCTGGCGCCCGCGGACCCGATCAGCGGGACCGTATCCGGCTCGGGCTCATCCACCTCGACGAATTTCTGCAGCGAATGAACCAATTCTTCCCGCAAATCTTCGGGCGAAATCGTTGAATCCGCGATTTCACGCAAGGATACAACGGGGTTTTTGTCGTTATCGCGATCAATCGTGAGCTGGGAGCCGGACGAGATCATGCGGGCGCGATGCGCCGCCAACAGGACGAGGTCGAACCGGTTATCGACCTTGTCAATGCAATCTTCCACGGTGACGCGCGCCATCGGCTATCGCTTTCGTTAAATGAGACCGAAACTGTTGATATGCGCGCTAGTTATAGCGGCGGAGGCGCTTCCGCAAGACTATTTTGTGATTTGCCTTCCCGTTCGGCTCTGGTAACCCCTGTTCCGGGGCCAAATCGGCCGGAGCGTCCAGGTACCAGGCCAAAGCCGTCCTGGACAATAAATCGCTTCATTGCATCGTCAAAGTATTGGTCTTTTCGCCTCTGCCTCACCATAATTGCAAGTGGTGGTTGTTGGGGGCCAAAATCTACCGATCTTTCGGCATCAACCAGCTGGAGATGCGCGGTCCGTTGCCGCTGCGCCAAAAAACAACGCTAACAACTCGCGAGAAACTGAATGTCCCCTTCTACCACCAACAAGATTGCGCTCTTCATCGACGGCGCCAACCTCTATGCAACCGCCAAGACACTCGGTTTCGACATCGACTACAAACGCCTGCTCAAGGAATTCCAGAGTCGCGGCACGCTGATACGCGCGTTCTATTACACCGCGATCATCGAGGATCAGGAATACTCTTCGATCCGTCCCTTGATCGACTGGCTCGATTACAACGGCTACACCGTCGTCACCAAGGCGACCAAGGAATTCATCGACGCCTCTGGCCGCCGCAAGGTCAAGGGCAACATGGATATCGAGCTCGCGGTCGATGCCATGGAACTCGCCGAACATGTCGATCAGATCGTGCTGTTTTCCGGCGACGGCGATTTCCGCTCGCTGGTCGAGGCGGTGCAGCGCCGCGGCGTCCGGGTCACCGTGATCTCGACGATTTCCAGCCAGCCGCCCATGATCGCCGACGAATTGCGGCGCCAGGCCGATGTCTTCACCGATCTGGTCGAACTGCAATCGAAGCTCGGCCGCGACCCCTCCGAGCGCCCTGCCCCGCGCGAGCCGCGTCACCACGCGCCGCAATTCCTGCAGCGGGCCACCACGATGGCGCCGAGGGGCGATGACGACGATTTCGACGATTGAAGACAATACGGCCGGTGGCCAACCGCTGGCCGACCTGTCCCGCACTGAACCCGACCGCGATTGCCCGCTCTGTCCAAGGCTTGTAGCCTTTCGCCAGGCGACGCGCCTGCGCGAACCCGGCTGGTTCAATTCGCCCGTGCCTTCCTTCGGCGATCCCGACGCGCGGCTTGCGATCATTGGCCTCGCGCCGGGCATGCAGGGCGCCAACCGCACCGGGCGTCCCTTTACCGGTGATTTCGCCGGCGACCTCTTATACGCAACCCTGATCGAATACGGCTTTGCCAAAGGCATCTATCAGGCTCGGCCCGACGACGGCTTGCGGCTGGTCGATTGCCGGATCTGCAACGCGGTGCATTGCGTGCCGCCGCTGAACAAGCCGCTGCCGGCGGAAATCAATACCTGCCGCCAATTCCTCATCGCGACGCTTCGCGCCATGCCAAGGCTGAGCGCCATTGTCGCGCTGGGCCGGATAGCGCATGAAACCACGTTGAAGGCGCTCGGACTTCGCAGCGCCGCAGCACCCTTCGCACATGGCGCGGTCCACCAGGCCGGCGCGCTGAAGCTCTACGACAGCTATCACTGTTCGCGTTACAACACCAACACACGCGTGCTGACGCCGGACATGTTCCGCGATGTGTTTGCGAAGGTCAAAGCGGATCTCGATAAGAATCCGTAAGGTGGGCGAAGGCACCCTTGTGCCGTGCCTACCACTTTAGCTCGCACATGTTTGGTGGGCACGCTTCGCTTTGCCCACCCCACGCATCAACAAATCAAACCCGATTGGCCTTCAGCCATTCCAGCACGTCGCCGGCGTTCCGATCGGGTGGAAACACCGGGTAGAACACCTGGTTGATGCGCGCGTCGTCGATGATCAACGCGAGCCGTTTGATCAGGGTCAATCCCGCTACCTCCATGGTCGGCAGGCCGAGCGCGCGAGTAAGCTTCAATTTTTCGTCCGACAGCACCGGGAACGGCAGATGCAGCCGCGAGGCCATTTCGGTTTGGTAGGCGTTGCTCTGCGTCGAGAGGCCGAACACGTGTCTGGCGCCTGCGGCCTTGAGTTCGGCGAACAGGTCGCGGAACGCACATGTCTGCGGCGTACAGCCCCGCGCGCCGGGAATCATGTCCCAATCGTCGACGATGCTGATCTTGCCGGGCTCCCCCGTTCGCGGATAGGCGAACACCACGGTACGCCCCGGCAATGCCGACAGCGTCACCGTACTGTCGTCGGTCGCGATCAGCCCGACCGATGGAACGGTCATCCCCAAAAGATTCGCCGCCGCGCCGTCATCTGTCGGCGCCGGAATCTTGCTCCAGTCGACTTCAAGCAGGTTTTTCTGGTTCATTGAGCTTCCCTCAGCAACCATCACATTCAGACCTCTTGGTCGGGAGGCGCCGTTGCGCCATCTCGAACCATGAAGCCGCGGACCTCATCCTTTGCATCGCGACGCGATGTCCCTCAAGATGAGGGGCGCTGGCCTATCCCCGCGCGCGCAGCAGCCGGCCCTTCTCGCGGCTCCAGTCGCGTTTCTTCTCGCTCTCGCGCTTGTCATGCAGCTTCTTGCCCTTGGCCACCGCCAGCAGCAGCTTGGCGCGGCCGCGTTCGTTGAAATAGAGCTTTAGCGGAATCAGCGTCATGCCATCGCGATCGACGGCGCCCATCAACTTGTTGATCTGCTTCTTGTGCAGCAAAAGCTTGCGCGGCCGCTTCGGTTCGTGATTGAAACGGTTGGCCTGCAAATATTCGGGAATGTTGGCGTTGATCAGCCAGATCTCGCCGTTCTTGGAATCGGCGTAGGATTCCGCGATCGTGGTCTTCCCGTTGCGGATCGACTTGACCTCGGTCCCGGTCAGCGAAATGCCGGCCTCGATGGTGTCCTCGATCGCGTAATTGAAGCGAGCCTTGCGATTCTCGGCGACGACCTTGATCGGGCGTTCGTTCTTGTCGGCCACGTCAAGCCTTCTTCAGGAGATCGCGAATTTCCGTCAGCAGTTCTTCCTCGCGAGTCGGTTTCGGCGGCGCGGCAGGAGCGGCTTTATCGCGGCGCTTCAGCTTGTTCATGAGACGGATGACGATGAACAGCACGAAGGCGACGATCAGGAAATTCAGCGCCAGCGTCAGGAAATTGCCCCAAGCCAGCACGGCGCCCTGCTTTTTCGCATCCGCCAAATTGCCGGCGATGACCTTCGCGGACAGCGGCGTAAAATAGTTGGAGAAGTCGAGGCCACCGGTGATCGCGCCGATGATCGGCATGATGATGTCGCCGACCAGCGAGGTCACGATGGCGCTGAAAGCGGCGCCGATGACGATGCCGACCGCGAAATCGACGACGTTGCCCTTCATCGCGAATTCGCGGAATTCCTTCAGCATGACAGAATCCTTTCTTTGATCACAGAGCGAAGAATTACGTCCGGCCTAGTTGATCAGCCCCGCATGCACCATAGCGCTGCGCACCGCAATCCGCGTCGGTTCGGTGACCGGCACCATCGGCAGCCGCAGCTTCTCATCGATTTTGCCGAGCAGCGACAGTGCGTATTTCACAGGCGCCGGATTGGACTCGATGAACAGATTGTTGTGCAACGGCATCAGCTTGTCGTGCAGCTTGAGCGCGGTCTTGATATCACCCTTCTGCCAGGCGACGTGGAATTCGGAACACAGCCGTGGCGCCACATTGGAGGTGACGGAAATGCAGCCGTGACCGCCGTGGGCCATGTAGCCGAGCACGGTGGCATCCTCACCCGACAACTGGTTGAAATCCTCGCCCATTTTGGCGCGCTGCTGCGAGACCCGCACCATGCTCGCGGTCGCGTCCTTGACGCCGGCGATGTTCTTCAATTCGAACAGCCGCGCCATCGTGTCCACGCTCATGTCGATCACCGATCTTGGCGGGATGTTGTAGATGATGATCGGAATCCCGATCGCGCCGTCGATCGCCTTGAAGTGCTGATACATGCCCTCCTGGGTCGGCTTGTTATAGTACGGCGTCACCACCAGCACCGCGTCGGCGCCGGCCTTTTCCGCATGCTGCGCCAGTTCGATGGCCTCCCGGGTGGAGTTGGAGCCGGCGCCGGCGATCACGGGAACCCGTCCCTTCGCCTCGTCGATGCACCATTCGACCACGCGCCTGTGTTCGTCATGGCTCACGGTCGGGCTTTCGCCCGTCGTCCCCACCGGCACGAGACCGTTGGTGCCTTCCGCGATCTGCCAGCTCACCAGCCCCCGAAAGGCCGCCTCATCGAGCGAGCCGTTCCTGAACGGCGTGACAAGAGCGGTGAATGAACCACGGAAATTCGTCTTGGCTGCCATGGACTTCCTCCAAACGCGGGCTCCGCGGCCTTGCCGCTGCCGCAACCTGCCGTTCATGATAATTCATATCGGGTCCCGCGGTCGCGCGAAAGAGCCGCCATGGACTGATCCTAGCCGCGATTTTGCCGTGGTGCTGGGGCAGAGATCGTTCGTCCCCCGCGTATTTTAGGATTTTGTCCACATATTCAATCAAATAGAGCTAGGGCTCGATCGATTGAATGATTCGCCGTCAGGGAATGCCGTGACCTTATCCTTCCGCACCGCCGCTCTACGATCGACAGCAGGGGCGACAGGCCTGTTATTGGCCGTGGGTTTATCGCTCTGGGCGGCCGACGCGTGGGCCAAATCCAAGGTTCCATTGCCAAAACCCCGCCCGATCGCGCGCGGTGTGGTCCCCAAAGCCACATCCGCCGCCACGAAGCCGGTCACCAAAAATACCGCCGTGGTCGCGACCGCCGGCTCTCCCACTGCCAACCTGACGCCGCCGACGCGCCAGCACACGGCCTTGCCCGCCCGTCCGCCTGCGGCGCCAGCCGCGATCGCTGCGACCTCCTCGACCTCGCGGGCCGACACCGAGGCCCTGGAAAACGTCATCGAACTCGCGCGCAAGCATAAAGCCGCCGATGCGACCCAGGCGGAGGCCGCGATCTCGGACCCGGTCGCCCATAAACTCGCGGAATGGATCATCCTGCGCAGCGAGGACAACGGCGCTTCGGTCGAACGCTACCGCGCATTCATCACCGCGAATTCGAGCTGGCCCTCGCAGACTTTCCTCCGCCGCCGTCTCGAGGCGGCGATGTGGGACGACCGTCGCGAAGACAGCATCATATGGTCATGGTTCGAGAATGAATCGCCGCTGTCGGCGAAGGGCAAGTTTGCACTGGCCAAGGCGATGCTGACGCGCGGCGACCGTGCCAATGCCGAGCGCCTCGTGCGCGACGCCTGGCGCAACGATTCCATGTCGGAGGAAACCGAAAACACCGCGCTCGACCTGTTCGGCGCGTTGCTGACGCCGGGGGACCAGAAGGCGCGGATGGACGCGTTTCTTTACGGCAGCGAACACGAGGCGGCGATGCGGGCGGCGAAACGGCTCGGGTCCACCGAGGTCGCGCTGGCGAAGGCGCGTATCGCAGGCTATCGCAAGGCCTCCAACGCCAAGGCCCTGCTGGAGGCGGTGCCGCGCGAACTGCACAGCGATCCCGGCTACATCTTCAGCAAGATCCAGTTACTTCGCCGCGAGGAGAAATTCGCCGAGGCCGCCCAGCTCATGCTGAGTGCGCCGCGCGATCCGGCGCGTCTCTACAATGTCGACGAATGGTGGATCGAGCGCCGATTGTTGGCGCGCAAGATGCTCGACGTCGGCGAGCGCCGAACCGCCTATCTGATCGCGCGCGACGCCGCGCTGCCGGCCCGCGACATCTACAAGACCGAGCAGGAATTCACCGCGGGCTGGATCGCGCTGCGCTTCCTCAC
>Ga0209483_1001008_pt1 | contig 22504 bp, 11 predicted proteins | sample NGEPerA_FD_184508 | JGI IMG/M metagenome (GOLD analysis project Ga0209483, IMG submission 184508) | Arctic peat soil microbial communities from the Barrow Environmental Observatory site, Barrow, Alaska, USA - NGEE PermafrostL2-A... | ecosystem: Environmental > Terrestrial > Soil > Wetlands >... | reverse complement strand
GGCACGGTGCTTGTGCCCGCCGCGCCCAGTGGTCTTACCGCCGACGCATCCTCCAAGACCCAGGTCGTCTTGAACTGGATCGCCTCGCCCACAGCCACCAGCTACCACGTCGAGCGCCAAGGCCCCAGCGACACCACCTTCATCGAAATCGCCGGCCCCCTGCCAACCACCACCTTCACCGATACCAACCTGGTGAAGGGCGCCCTCTACCAATACCGCGTGCGCGCCCAAAACAGCGGCGGATATTCCGACTACAGCAACGTCGCCTCCGCGTCATTACCCCAGGGCGTCACCCTCGACGCCACGGTCGGCATCGGCGCCAACCGCATCGTCCGTTTCATTGCCGCCGACGGCACCGTCACCAACATCGTTATCCGCGGGCCCGGCCTTGCGACCGTGGATTTTGCCGGCGACACCATCACGCCCACGTTCCTCAAGGGCATCGAAATCGTCACCGGAACGAATCTGGTCATCACCAGCATCAACACCACCGGCACCAATACCCACACCGTCCTGAGCATCCTCTCCCACGGCGGCAAGCGAACCGTGAATATCGGCGGCTTCACTTCCAATGGCGCCCTGGGCAGCATCCTCGCCCCCACTACGAACCTCATCGGCGGTCTTTCCGTCAACGGCGCGCTCAATCGGCTGGTGCTCGGCTCGGCCAATGACAGCGCCATCAACATCAATGGCCCGCTGCTCGCCTTCCAGATCAACTCGGCCAATAGCATCAGCGTCGTTTCAACGACGATGATCCGCAATATTCAAGCCGTCTCCTGGAACTCGGCGGGCGTGATTTCCGCGCCATCCATCGGCTCGATTATCATTAAGCGCGACGCGAGTTTCGCGCTCAACGCCTCCATCGTCCATGTGATCCGCATCGGCGGGAGCCTGCACGATTCGACCCTCACCTTCAGCGGAGCCGGCGCGATGGATCTGACCTCGCTGTCGGTCGGTTCGCTGGTCAATTCGACTCTCAGTTCCGCGGGAAATCTGGGTGCCATCACCGCCGGCAATCTGCTGGACTCGCAGATCTACGCCGGCGCCCGGCCCGCCGTGAATCAATCGCTCCCCGCCTCCGCCACCGACCTGACGGCCCAGGATTTCATCCGAAGCGTCTCGCTGCGGAAGCACAAAGGCGTGGTCTCGGATGTCAATTCCTCGATTGCCGCCGACCGGCTCAATGGGTTGTCGCTGGGGACCGTGCAGTTCTCCAACAACACGATTCCCTTCGGAGCCGCCGCCCAGCTCATCGCCGCCGTCTCCGCGACCGATGCGGCCAGCGGCAAGTCGTTCAACCTCCACCGGCTCACCGACCCCACGACGGTTGCGGCGCAATTGGCCGCAAAGGGAATCGCACCGCGGGATTTCACGTTGAGGATCTTATAGGCTCGCGCGGTTCTCGGCAAACCAGAGGGCGCTGCAGCATTCGCAAGGCGCCTCCGCGCCATCATCGCGCACACGCTGTATGCGCGGAGGAACGAGGCTGGATATTCCTATTGGATTTTCCGCTTTTCCTGTAGGTTCGCGTGGGTTCTTGCCGAAGCGATGGAAGAGCGCCACGGCTCCCGTTCCAATTCGTTCGGATCAATGAGCGCTCGCCGACACTGAACGGCGCGGACGCGCCACGCCCCGATGAGAGGCCGATTCTGGGAAATCATATTCATGTTTGACAGTCACCCTCCACAAAGCCGGGCGCGATCGATCGGCCTCGTACCGCCGACAGCCGCCGTTCTTGCGGCAGCGCTGGGTTCCCTGGGTCTTCTCGGATGGTCGCGGGGTTCCGACTTCCTGAAGAGCCTTCATCAGCCTGCTTCCATGAATTCAGTAACAGCGGTGTGCCTGATTCTCGCGGCAGCCGCGCTATGGCTGAGCCGCGAGGGTCAGGGTATCGCCGCACTTCGTGGGGCGGGTCGCCTGCTCGGTGGACTGATCATGGCGGTGGCCGCATTGAAGCTGATCGGCACTGTTAAACTTATCCACTGCAACTTCGATACGTTCCTGTTCACCGCGAAGCTGGCCGGAAACCAGATGGCGCCCAATACCGCGCTTTGCATTTTGCTGTTGGGCATGTCCCTCCTGATGATGGATTGGAGAGTGCGGCGCGGGTGGGCCGCATCACCCATACTTGCCGCCGTGGTCGGAATTGCGGCGCTATTGGCAACCATCGGATATGGCTATTCGATTGCGTTGCTGTTCGTCGTGGGCCAATCCATTCCCATGGCTTTGAATACCGCGATCGCGCTCCTTTTTCTGTCAATTGGAACGTTCTGTGCCCGCCCCGACGTCCAGCCGGCGGCGTCCGTCCTGAAAAACTGGTCTCATGAAAAGGTCGTGGTCGCGGGATTTACTATCGCACTGCTGATGCTGTGCCTGATCGGAGGCGTCGCGTACCACAGCACCTCGCAAGTCATCGCGGGAAACATTGTTGATGAGCAATCTCTGGCGAACCTGCAAACACTCCGCGACCTGACCACCGAGTTGACCGACGCCGAGACGAGCCAGCGGGGCTATCTTCTGACGGGCGAAGAGCCGTACCTGGCGCCGTACGACGACGCTTCCCGGGCGCTTAAACAAACGCTTGCACGCCTCCGCCGCCAAAACAACGGGTCATCCACTCAGCTCCGAAGCCGCGAGCGGATCGAAAGCCTCGTAAACGCGAAGTTCGCCGAACTCCAACGCACGATTAATTTGCGCAGGGGCCGCAACCTTAATGAGGCCGCAAGCGTTGTAAAGTCCGGCAAAGGCAAGCAATACATGGACGAGCTTCGCGAGATTCTGGTTCGCTCCGCCCGCGAGGAACAACAGAAGTTGGCGCAGAATCTTTACCAGGATAGTAAGGCCGGTCGCAGTACGCTGGCAACGATCGCGGTCGGGACGCTCGCCACGTTCGTATTCGTCATTATATCCGGAACTCTGGTGAAACGCGGCATGAATCGGCATAAGCGCGCCGAGCAGGCAATGCTGGAGAGCGAATTTCGTTTCCGCCAACTCGCCGAGGCCGTGGACTCGGTGTTTTGGATTATGGCGGCCGATGGCAGCGAAGTCCTTTACGTCAGTCCGCGCTTCGAGCAGGTTTGGGGTCGGACCTGCCAATCAGTGTACGAACACCCAACGAACTGGTTGGAGGCGATTGAGCAGGAAGATCGGGCGCGGGTCCGGGACGCCTTCGCGGAGGCCGCCACCACCGGGCGATTTCAAGCCGATTATCAAATCCGCCGGGCGGACGGCCAAGTGCGGCATATTCGAGCCCGCGGGTTCGCAATTCGCGATCAGCAGGGCCGCATTTACCGGCTCGCCGGCATCGCGGAGGATGCCACCGACCGGAAACTGGCCGAGGAGCAACTTGTAACCGCGACGCAGTCCGCGGAAGCCGCCAATCACGCCAAGAGCGCCTTCCTGGCCAACATGAGCCACGAAATCCGTACTCCGATGACGGCGATCCTTGGCTATGCCGACATGCTGCTGGCGCCCGCGCAGTCGTCAAGTGATCGTCTCGACTGTATCCACACGATTCGACGTCAAAGCGAGCACCTGCTGTCGGTCCTTAACGACATCCTGGACATCTCGAAGATCGAGGCCGGCAAGCTGGAAGTGGAGCGAATCGAATGCGATCCTTCCCAGATCCTTTCGGAATCGATCTCGCTGATGCGGGTGCGTGGCGTCGAGAAAAAACTCTTGCTGGGCGTGACGTACGCGGGCCCGGTTCCCGCGACAATTCAGACCGACCCCACGCGACTGCGGCAGATTCTGATCAACCTGATTGGCAATGCCATCAAATTCACCGAAGCCGGCGGAGTGCAGGTGGTCGTCAGCCTCGAGAACGACCCGCGAAGTCCCGCGCCCCGACTTCGCCTGGAAATAATCGACAGCGGAATCGGAATGACCGAGGAACAGTCGGCCACGCTCTTCCAGCCGTTCGCGCAGGCCGACACCTCGACGACGCGCCGGTTCGGCGGGACGGGCCTGGGCCTGTCCATCTGCAAACGCCTTGCCCAGATGCTCGGCGGGGACATTGCCCTACAGAGCCGCCCAGGCTGCGGAAGCCGCTTCACTGTCACCGTAGAAACCGGAAGCCTTGAGGGCGTGCCCCTGCTCTTCAAGATGCACGAAGCAGTCAGCAACTCTTCTTGCCAGGGCGATCCGGTCCAAGAAGAGCCAGGCACTCCCCGACTCAGCGGCGCGATTCTTCTGGCGGAGGATGGGGTTCATAATCAACGGGTGATTTCCTACTACCTCGAAACGGCTGGCGCGACCGTGGAGGTGGCGGAGAATGGATGGGTCGCCTGCGAGAAGGCGATGGCGGCGGTTGCCGCCAAGAGGCCGTTTGACCTGATCCTGATGGACATGCAGATGCCCGAGTTGGACGGATACTCGGCGGCGGCGATCCTGCGAAGCAAGAGCTATGCGGCGCCGATCATCGCGCTCACCGCACACGCCATGAGCGGCGATCGCGCCAAGTGCATCAGCGCCGGATGCACCGATTACCTTTCCAAACCGATCGAGAAGCGGATATTGATCGAAATGGCCGCGAAATATCTTCCCGCATTCGCGCGTTCGGCGAGTAACCCCCAGGGGGTGACCCAGGCTCCCGCCGAAGTGAGTTGCCCGCCAGGTGATCCGGACATTGCGCCTTTCCTGCCTGCATTCATTGCCGACTTACCCACGCAGGTGAATCGGCTCCTGGAGCTCGCCAACGGCGGTGATTTGGATACCCTGCGCCAGTTGTTGCACCAATTAAAGGGTACTGGAGGAATGTACGGATTCGCGGAAATGACCGACCTGGCCGCGCGCGCCGAGCAAAACTTGATCGAAACATGTGCCATCGCCAAGGTAATGGACGATGTCAAAGCGCTGGTGGAGTTGATACGCGGCGTAAAGGGCTACGACCGGGGCAAGGAGCCCATCACACCGGAGGTAAGCGCCGATGGCGCGGATACTCATCGTTGATGACACGGCCGTCATACGCGAACCGATCGCGGCCCTCCTCGCCAACGCCGGCTATCAAACCGACTGCGCCGAGGACGGCCCGCGGGCATTGGGCAAGATGAAGGCGCAGCCCCCGGACCTCGTGTTGCTTGATCTTTCAATGCCGGGCATGGACGGACTTGAGGTGCTGGCGATGATGCGCCGCGATCCTCGGACGGCCGCCACCCCGGTCATCCTGCTCACCGCCTCATCGGAAAAGGCCCACATCATTAGGGGAGGCGAACTGGGCGTGAGAGATTATTTGCTCAAATCACGGTTCAATCTTGCCGAGCTTTTGACCCGTGTTCGCAAATACATTGCTCCTGACGCGAAGGGGACCACGGGTTCACAAGCAGCACAACCCACTGCAATTCCCAGCCAGGCTGCCGCTTCCCCGCGCGGATTGTCCGTCGCGCCCCCGGGTGGCGAGCAATCGATCCTTGAGGCGGCGAAGGCCGCCGGCGTCGTTCTGCTGACCGGCGAGCAAATGCTGCGCCGTGTGGAATCAGCGCCGGTCAAGACGTTGCCCGGCGGCATCGCGGAACTGATCGCAATCATCGGCTCGCCCCGCGGGACGGTAAACGACGTCGCCCACTCCCTCAAGCGGGATCCGGTCCTCGCTTCGCGTGTCTTACGCATCTCCAATTCAGCGGCCTTCGCGTCCGCGCGTTCCCGGATCGCCACGGTGGAGGATGCCGTCAAACAGATCGGGCTCGCGGGCGTCCAAAACCTCGTTACAACCGTGGGCGTCTTTGAAGCGTGCGGCTCGGCGCCCGCCGGGAGCAGTGTGCTGAGAAGTTGGCAGCACAGCCTCGCCGTCGCCGCCCTGATGAACGTGCTAACCCCCGTGAGCGCCGCCGCTCCGCAGGGCGTGGCATATATCGTGGGGCTCTGCCACGATCTTTCCGACATTATCCTCCGGCAGTACTTCAGCAAGGAATATGAGCAGGTGGTGGAGTTGACGCGGGCGACCGGTCAGCCGCAACGCCAGGTGGAATCGATTGTTTTTGGGCTTCCCTATAGCGATCTGGTGTCGATGCTGCTGTTGCGGCTCGGCTTGCCGGGCGTGATAACCGCGCCCATCCAGGAATTCTTCGAGCGCCAGGCGCATAAGCAGCCCTCTGGCGCCGGCAGCGCACTGGGGCGCTGCCTCCGTATCGCAAATCTTTACGCGCACGGACTGATGCTGGCGTCCACCTTGGACGAACCCGTGCTGCCGATTTCCAAGGTGGAATGCCACAATACCCTGGGCTCTGAATTGCCCGTTGTGGATGACGCGGCGATAAGAGCCCAGGCTCTTGGGGCCGCCGCCGTAATGGCGGGGCTCTCTGGATCGGAGATCAACGAAGCGTGCCAGCAGCCCATTCCAAAACGTCCGATTCGGATCGCGTATGCACGGCACGAGGAATATGCGAACCTCGACCCGCTCCACGCCCTGCTTCGACTCTCGGCGGCCCAGGTTGATCTGCGCAGGGACGTGCCATCCACGGCTGAAGAATTGGATCAGTGTGATTGCCTGATTGTTGCCGGGGGCCGCTCGGATATTCAGGGTGACGCGCAAGACCTGCTGCCGCGGATAGTACGCCTCGTTGAGACACGACCGCTGCCTATCCTTTTCCTCAGCGCCGCTGATGTGCCAAGGATGGCCGAGGCGCCGGGGTGCATTTCAATCGGCTGCCTGCCAACGGCCATCGAGCCAATCGACCGTTTCCTGGAAGTTGCCGTGGCTACGCGGCGATGATACCCTATTTCATTGGCGGCAATGAGCCGCTATCATATTCTTGGCTGATTGATGACCGAGTCAAAAATATGCCGAGGGTGCGCCGGCGCGGGCCGCCGGGCACACAGAGTTCTTCCGATGAATCCGGCTTCTTCCAAATCAATGGAGCTTGCGGCCAAGCTGATCGCCCTGGAAGCGGCGCGCGGCCGCAAATCGCCAAATGGTCATGAAAACGCCGCGCGCGCAGCCGGCGATCAAATCGTCGGGGTTTGCAACAAGCTTCAGCGCGTTCTCACCGCCTTCGCGGGCGCTGCGGGGTTCCGATCTCTTTTGACGCGGGCGCTCACCCTGGCCAGGGCGCAGGATCCTTCATCGGCGGGTGTGCGGGTTCTTGAAGATGGCGGCCTGGCGGGCCTCGAAACACTTGCGGCCCATACCAGCGCCGAATCGGCGGCGGATGCGTCCTGCGAAGCCGGCGGGCAACTGCTCGTGGCCCATCTGCTGGACCTGCTGGTCCTTTTCATCGGCGAGCCGCTGACGCTCCAAATGGTGTACAGCGCTTGGCCGAATGCTCCCGCGGGCGCGATAGGCAAAAAGACCAAGGACACCCCATGAGCGAACACGGCAAAGTCATCATCCACAAGCTCAAGACCGGCGTGCCGGGCCTGGACGAAATCCTGGGCGGCGGGTTGCCCGAATTCTCGTTCAACATCATCGCGGGGTCGCCGGGCTGCGGCAAGACGACCCTGGCGCATCAGATCATTTTCGCCAACGCTACCCCCGAAAAGCCCGCCCTCTACTTCACCGTGCTGGGCGAGCCGGCCATCAAAATGCTGCGCTATCAGCAGCAGTTTGACTTCTTCGACCAATCCAAGCTCGACAAGGCCGTGCGTTTCATCAATCTCAGCGAAGTGGTGCTGGAAAAGGATCTGGGCGCGGTGCTCGATGAGATCATCCGGGAGGTCGAGGCGGCCAGCCCCGGCATCGTCGTGGTGGACTCCTTCCGCACCGTCGTGCGCAAGGCACAGAGCGGAACATCAGGCAGCGGCGGCGACGACGTGGAACTACAGGGCTTCGTCCAGCGGCTGGCCCTTCATCTCACCAGTTGGCAGGCCACCACCTTCCTCATCGGCGAATACACCGAGGGCGAAATCCGCGATAACCCCGTCTTCACTGTCGCCGACGGGTTGTTCTGGCTCTCGCAATCCATCGAGCGAAACTCCATCGTCCGCAAGATGCAGATCGTGAAGCTGCGCGGGCAGGAAACCGTGCCCGGGCTGCACACCTTCCGCATCACCAGCGGCGGAATCCAGACGTTCCCGCGCACCTTCGGCCTCACCGACAACCTTCCAAAGAAGAAGGGCGCCCGGCGGCTTTCAACGGGCATCGCCGGGCTGGATGCGATGATGGGCGGCGGTATCCCCTCCGGGCATAGCCTCCTCGCGGCCGGCCCGTCGGGCGCGGGGAAATCCATTATGGGCACCCATTTCATTGCCGAAGGGCTGGAGCAAGGCGAGCCGGGCATCGTCGCCGTTTTTGAGGAACTCCCCGATGAATATGCCGCTCGCGCCGCCAAACTGGGCATGAACCTCGACGCCGCCCTCAAGAAGGGCACGCTGGAAATCATTTATCTGCGGCCCCTGGATTTGTCGGTGGATGAGACGTTGTACGAGGTGGTGGCCGCCGTGAAGCGAACCAAGGCCAAGCGGCTGGTGATCGATTCACTCGTGGGCTTCGAGCTGGCCCTGGCCCCCGGCTTCCGCACCGATTTCCGCGAATCGCTTTACCGCATGGTCGGCGCCGTCACGCGCCTGGGGGTGACGATCATCTCGACCGTGGAGGTGGAGGAGAACTTCACTTCGCTGGGCCTTTCCAATTATGCCATCTCATTCTTAAGCGATGACATCATCCGGATGCGGTATGTGTCGATCAATGGCCAGTTTCGCCGAATGCTGCTTGTGGTTAAGATGCGCAGCGGCAAACACTCGATTGACATGCGCGAGTACCAGGTCACCTCCAAGGGCATTGTCATCGGCGAACGTCTGCAAGGCTATCGCGGCCTGACCACCGGCGTCCCCGCGCCATGGGACCGGGGCCTGGAAAGCATCGCTGGATCGATGGAGGAATTGACCGGGGAGCAGGAAGAATAATACGCTTCCCACCTAAATCGCGCGCTCGATCCGGGCATTGCGCCAAGTTCCTTTGGCCAGCACGCCCCCCGGCGCGCAAAATTCAAATGGAAGGCGTATAATTGCCGGCGGACGCTACCATGCCATCGGCGAAAGGATCGCGGGATGCAGGCGACATTACAGCATATTGATTGGGAGAAGCCTCACGAGTTCCCGCAACTCTGCCGGTTCCTGGCTCAACTCTCGCCCCAACCGATGGTCGCGGTGGAAGGGCGGGCGCACATCGTGCGCTATGCCAATCCGGCGTTTCGTCAGCTTGTGGGAAAGGAGGGCCGGCATCTGCTCGGACGCCCGTTCGTCGAGGCCGTGCACGAGGGGATGGCCAACGGCTGCGCTCCGCTTCTGGACCGCGTCCTGGAGACCGGCCAACCCGAGGCACTGGCCGAGCAGGAGCATTTCCACGGCGCGCAAGACGAAAACGGTGATACCCCGGCCGCCTATTGGTCGTACCTTGCGTGGGCCATTCTCAGCCCTGCCGGCGGCGCGGAAGAAAAGCCCATCGGGGTTTTGATTCAGGTGACCGACAGCACGGAGCTCGTGGGGTTCCGCAAGGCGGCTCGGGAGATCAACGAGTCGCTGCTGGTGTCCGGCATCCGCCAGCATGAGCTCGTGGGCGACGCGGAAAAACTCGCTTTGGAGCTGCGCGACGGCGAATTACGGATCATTAGCCAGAAGGAGGCGTTTGAAGCGGCGATGAATGGCGCTTCGCTCGCCGATTCAACCGGGATTCTTGCCCGCGCCGCCATGGAACAAGCCGGGGACGGCGTCAGAGCGGCGTTTTTCATCGCCAACCCCGAAGGCACCCGCCTGTATGGCATCCCCGGCGGCGGAGCGATGCCCGACTCATACGTCCAGGTCGTGAACGGACTTGAGATCGGCCCGGACTCTCCGGCGTGCGGCTCGGCCGCGTATCTGGGCCGGCCGGTCATCACCCGTGATGTCACGCGGGACCCGCTGTGGGCGCCGTTGCTGGGACTTGCCCAGGAGCATGGCTTCCGCGCCTGCTGGTCCTTCCCGATCCAAACGCAAGCTGGCAGGGTGGTGGGCACTTTTGCGATGTATTTCCGCGATCCGCGCGATGCCTCGCCGCGCGAGATGGAATTGGCCGGCAATCTCACCCGTGCCGCGGCGATCATCATCTCCCGCGACACCGAGATCCAGGAACGACGCCGCGCCGAGGAGGCGCTCCAGGCGAGCGAGATTCAGGAGCGCCAAGCCAGGGAGGAGGCGCAGGCCGCCAACCACTCCAAGGATTTATTCCTGGCCACGCTCAGCCATGAGATGCGCACCCCGCTCAACGCCATCTTCGGCTGGATGAGCATCCTGCGGTCCCATGAATGCACCCAGGAGGACTTGAAGGAGGGATTGGACGTTATCGAGCGCAATACCAAGGTGCAGGTGCAGTTGATCGACGACGTGCTGGACGTGGCGCGCATCGTTTCGGGCAAGCTGCGGCTGGAGATCGCGCCGTGCGATCTGAGCGAGGTGGCCAGGGGCGGGCTGGACGTGGTGCGCGCGGCAGCCAAGGCAAAAAACATCACCCTCGAAGCGCACCTCGACCCGGCGGCCAATGGAGTTTCCTGCGATGCCATGCGGATGCAGCAGGTGGTCTGGAACCTGTTGTCCAACGCCATCAAGTTCACGCCCATCGGCGGAGCGGTGAGGCTGGCGGTCTCGCGCGAGCGCAACGAGATCAAAATCCAGGTGACCGACACCGGCCAGGGCATGCCCGCCGACCTCGTGCCCTTTGTCTTCGACCGTTTCCGCCAGGCCGACAGCAGCACCCGGCGGAAATTCGGCGGGCTGGGGCTGGGACTGTCAATCGTCAAGCAACTGGTGGAACTGCACGGCGGCAACGTCGAAGCGCGCAGCCCCGGCGAAGGGCGCGGGTCAACGTTTATCGTTCGATTTCCAGTCGTGGGCCTCCGCGACACACAGCAAGACGGCGAGGACGTCCCCGCCGGCGAGACGCCCAATGATGAATTGGTGAAACTGGCGGCGGCGGCGGCGTTGCCGGTCGTGCGCCTCGATGGGCTTCGCCTGCTGGTGGTGGATGATGAGCGGGACGTTCGACGGCTGATGGCCAAGGTGCTGGGCCATGCCGGCGCTGCCGTCACGACCGCGGGCACGGCCGCCGAGGCGATGGCGGCGCTCGATCGGAAGGGCCATGAGCCGCTGCCGCATGTGCTCATCAGCGACATCAGCATGCCCAATGAGGACGGCTTTGATCTGATCCGCCAGGTGCGCCAGGCCGGCTACAGCGCCGCCGATCTCCCGGCGGTAGCGCTGACCGCGTTCGTCCACGCCGACGACCAGCGCCAGGCCCTGCTCGCCGGCTTCCAGGTGCACATGCCCAAGCCCGTGGACTTGCACGAGCTGACCGCCGTCATCGCCGGCCTCGCCGGACGGCCAGGGTAACCCCGCTCCGCCGTCTGTTTTCGTAGGGTTCGCTTTAGCGAACGCGGATTGGCGATGCCGCGCCGAGGACCGCGTTCGCTGAAGCGAACCCTACGAATTGCGCGAAGCGCCTTTCTCCCGAATTGTTAATCATTCATTTCCCCATTCACGGCACACATGGCTTGCCGCTGTTGGCTTGTGCAAGCCCGGCAAGCATGCCGCTCGGCTGAGAAAACGGGACAGTCCCCATTTGCAAACGGGACTGTCCCGTTATTGTTCGTGTCCCGTTATTGTTCGCTTTAGCGAACGCGGATTGGCCATGCCGCGCCGAGGACCGCGTTCGCTGAAGCGAACCCTACGAATGGCGCGAAGCGCCTTTCTCCCGAATTGTTAATCATTCATTTCCCCATTCACGGCACAGATGGCTTGCCGCTGTTGGCTTGTGCAAGTCCGGCAAGCATGCCGCCCGCCCATTGCGCATCGTCGCCTTCCAACGGCGGATCGCAGGGGCCGGCATAATCAATCGGGAAACGGCCCGTCCGGTAGACGTGCTCCATCAGCGGCTGAAGATCCAGTTGCACGTCCGCGTCATCGGCACGCAATGGAACGTTGATCACCGGCAGTGGCTCGCGCAGGTCGATCGCATAAAGCTCGCATTCGTCGGTCTTGCAGCCGCGATAGACCGTCACGTAATAGGGCTTTTGCAGGTTGGGGCCCAGCAGGCGCCGCGGGAAATTAAATGGCCGGCGGCCTTCGCGCAGAAGATCAATTTCCACCCGCCCAACGCGGGCGGCACGGTACTCGGCCGCCTTGCGCTGGAACTGCTGCATCCCGTCACCAAGCCGTTTGTTCTCCGGGCTGAGCACCTCGATTGCCGTCACCACTTTCTGGCCGAATTTCGTGTCGACGATTTCCACGGAATATTCAGTGAGCGGATCGCCCGCATAACTCAACAGAGCGGGCGAACGGACCAGCGCGCGGGCGGAGAGGACAGCCGTTCCGCCGGACGCAATGCGCGGCGCATCGAGAATGGCAATATCCGGATAGCGCACGCCGCCCAGCGGCTGCTCAAGATCGGCGATCACCACGCGCTCCTGCATTGTCGCGCGGAATCGCGCGGGAAGCCGTTCGTTCAGATCGTCGGCGATGTACGCGACGAGTTTGCCGTGCACGTCATTCCAGAATCCTTCGAGGTACGGATCCATGCCGGGGAAAGGGCTTGCCATGGGAGGTATTATAGCGGGCTCGGTCGTGCCGTGCCCCGATCCAGGATCCCGACGGCTAGCCCGGATTATTCACCACGAAGTCACGAAGGCACTCAGGGCGGGCGAGCCCGCAACCCAAAGAAAGAGGGAAACCACGAATGGACACGAATGCACACGAATAAGAGAAATTATTCGTGCCTATTCGTGTTCATTCGTGGCAGACTTCTGTGTCGATCTTACAAATATTCTTGCAGTCTCGACAAGATTTCGCAGGATATCTTCGAAGAAATATATTCAGGGTCAACACTTACATCCCAAAACGCTTCCTATCAAAAGTCGCAGCCTGCGCAAAAGCATGAGTTGGGAATGGCTTGATTTTCTTTGTGTCTTCGTGACTTCGTGGTTAATCGTGCTTTTTCCGGGCTACTGAACATTCCCGCGAAATCTATCGCATCGCCACCCTTTTCCCGCCCGCTTTCCCGATCGCCGCTTGGAATTCGGTCACGGAGTAGATGCCCCGAAGTTGCAACGGCTTGTTGACTCCCGGCCCATACACCGCCGTGAACGGGATGGCGGCAACGCCCTCATCGCTGATCCGCTTGAGCAGCGGCCAGCCGTCCGCGCGGCTGGAGGTCAGGTCGGCCTTCAACATTTCGACGTTCGCGCTCTTCACCGTCGCCACCACGGCGGCATCGTGCAGGGTGGTGGCGTCCAGGTATTGACAGGTGCTGCACCAGGCGGCGGTAAACTCAACGGCCACCACGCGGTCGCCCTTGCGGGCATCATCAAGCGCCTTTGCCGAATAGGGGGCCCAGGCATACGGCTGGCGAACGATGTGCAACACCACGATCAGCATCCCGCCGACGATCAGCGCCGCGATGACCAACGCCGCCAGCCTGGGCCGCGCGCCCGGCGAAATGGTGAAGGTCTTGCCGATGAGATACAGCCCGGTAAACACGCCCACGCCAAACAAAATCCACCAGAAGGCATCGGGCCCGGAATAGGGGACGATGAACCGCCGGGCGAAGAAGATCGCGCTGCCCAGCAACATGAACGCCATTAACTGCTTGACCAGTTCCGACCAGGGCCCGGTGCGCGGGAATCGGCGGGCCAGTTCGGGGAAGGCGCTGAGCAGGAAGTAGGGGAACGCCATCCCCACCCCGACCATCATGACCAGCGACACGCCGATGGCCGCCGGCTGGCTCGCCGCCCAAACCAGCAGCCCCAGGAAAAGCCCGAAGGTGCAGGGCGTTGAGAGCACCGCCGTCAGGATGCCAAACAGGAAGTTGCCCAGGTACGTATCGTGGCGCGGCGTGAGGTTGTAGACGGCCGTCGGCAGGTTGACGCTGAACGCGCCGAACGTGCCGACCGCCATCACCAGCAGCACCACCACGATGCCAATGTTGAACCACACGTTGCTGTAAATTTCGCCCCATCCCACCACGCGATAAACCACGACCACCATCGCCAGTGCCGCGAAACTGGCGATCAATCCCAGGCTGAAAACCGCGCCATAGGCGATGCTCCGCGCGCGGTTGTGCTTCGAGACTTCATAAAACCCGATCGCCTTGATCGGCAGCACCGGCAGCACGCAGGGCACGGCATTGAAAATAATCCCCGCCAGAAACGCCGCGATAAACGCCAGCACGTACGAGTTGTGCTTCAGCTCGAATCGGCCAAAGAGCAACTGCCCCCTGGGCGCGGCTGCCGGGGACGGCGCGGCAGGGCCGCCGACGCGGGAAAAGGTCGTCGGATCGAAATTCTTGAACAGCCCGGCATGCTGCCCATCGACATGCGCCCCTGGCGCGACCACCGACGTCTCAACCGTGAATGGGATTGCCTGCGGCTGATAGCAGGCGTTGGCGTCACACGCCTGGTAGCTTACGGTTCCCGTCAGTTTCAGTGGTCCGGGTTTGGCGTCGGCTTTTATTTCCAATGGCACGTAGGTGATGACCTGCCCGGTATAGACATTGAGCGTGCCGACCGTGTATTGATGCGTTTCGCCCGCCGGGTAGACCGGCTCATAGGCCTTCAGCGGAAAACCCTTGTCCAGTTGAACGTCGAAGCGCACTTCCTTAACGCTGTCAGCGTCCAACCCAATGGGCTCGCGCGATTGGGCGTGAAAGCCGGATGCGATATCGACAACCACCGCGATCACCGCCTGCTGGCCGGGCTGAAGGGCCGAAAGGTTGAGCACCGCCTCTTTCACCTCCGCGTGGCCCGGCGGGCGCGTGGCGCCGCCAGCGCACAGAATCAGGGCCGCGAGGGCCAACGTGATCGCAAAGTTTTGGCGTGGCATCCGCGTGAGTATACCCTCAAACACGGTGGAATATTCAATCGCCTTCACTTAGACTGCCGTTGAGTGTGTAACTCGTGTTTGTGGCGATTTGGTGGGGCAGACATTCCTTCTGCCCGTTAGCCGCAGGGACGTGGGATTCCGCGGAGAACACGTTGCGGCTGTCAAAGCAAACCGAATACGGCGTTCGTGCCGTCGTGCAGTTGGCCCGGCTTTATCCGCGCACGTTCGTTCAATCCCGCGATCTGGCCGGGCAGGAAGGACTGCCCACCAAGTTCCTCGAGGCCATTCTTCTCACCCTGCGGCGGGGCGGGTTTCTGGAAAGCAAAATCGGCCGCGAAGGGGGGTATCGCCTGTCGCGCCCGCCAAAGGACATTCGCGTCGGCGAAGTGGTGCGCCGGCTGGAGGGAAGGCTCACCGACACAAAGGCCGCGTCCAACGCCGACCTCACGCCCGGCGAAATGGCCGTCCACCTGCTCAACGAGCGGCTCACTGGCGCCACCGACCAGGTGCTCGACAACCTCTCACTGGAACAGTTGATGGAGCACGTCAATAAAAACGCCGACGCGCGGGAGCAGATGTATTACATATAGTTTTGGAACTGGCGGATGCGGCAGCTACGGACATGAATTGCAATGCGAGAGGCGGAAATCCGAAATCCGAAGCACGAGTCGTGGCGGCACACCGTTGCAGAACCATGTTTTCAGTTCAAAAACGAGGCTAAATCACCGCACCGCAATGGTCGGCCGCCACGACCGAAGCACGAAATCCGAAACAAATCCAAAGGAAGAAAGCAGAAAGCAGAAAAACGCCAATTCGGATTTTGCATGGCCAGCCCGGTAGGGGTGCCGAGGGCCGCTGCCTGGCAGCCGGTTTTTTTGCGTGGTTGAGAGTGCATAGGCCAAGCGATCAATAATGCCTCTAATGTTGTTTATTCTCGCGATCGGCTTGAGCGAAAGACTCGGCCATTGGATCCACCACGCGATCGTGGTGGGCGGCTATCCGGCGCTGTTTGGACTTTTGTTCGCCTGCGGCCTGGGTCTGATGCTTCCAGAAGATGTGCCGTTGATCACGGCCGGCGTGTTGATCCAGCACGGGCAGTTTCACTGGGCGATCGCGGCGATTTGTGCCTGGTTCGGCATCATCGGCGGCGATTGCGTGCTCTATTCCCTGGGCCGCAAGTTCGGCCATGACGTCAGCAAAATCCCGGTCATTGGCCGGCACGTCAATCCCGATCGCATGGCGCGCGTCGAGCACTGGTTCGCCCATTGGGGCGTGTGGGTGGTGGTGATCGGGCGGATGTTTGCCGGCGTGCGCGGGGCGATGGTGGTGGTCGCCGGGGCGACGCGGTTTCCGTTTTGGAAATTCCTGATCGCCGACGGCTTGGCCGCGGTCGTCAGCGGCGGGATTTTCATAATGCTCGGATACACCTTCGCCAGCAACATGCATCGTCTCAGGGAGATGGTGGATCGCGTCAGGGGCGCCATGCTGCTGGGCACAATCGTCCTGGTGATCTTGATCGTCGCGTTCGTTGTGTGGCACAATAAGCGCAAGCGCGAGCCGGGGAAGAAGGCGGATGAATTGCCGGCTACATCACCCGGCTCGAAAGGCGAATCCCCGGCGCCGTTTGGGCCGACGCCCTGAGAAATGAAACGATTGTGTCAGCCGCGGTTGACACGGATGGAAAGCGGCGTGACGTATCACGGGCGTCCCGCCCGTGCCGATGGCGTAAGCTTGGATGTTGCGCTTTTCGCCGATTTGAACGCAACCCGCACGGGCGAGACGCCCGTGATACGTTGTGCGTTCCGGTACACGCGTTTCACCAACTCAACGCGCAGCCGCGCGTCGATGCTGGCGAATCGCTGGATGACAAACGAATGCCCCCCATTGCAGTAAGGCTTGATATGCCCGGAATCCGCTCGCTTGCCGTCGGCCTGCTCAGCCTCGCGCTGTTCTCGTTTCCCGCGCGCGGCGCGGACGCGGTGCCCGCGCCGGCTCCGGCGGCTTCTACCATTCAATTCAATCGTGATGTCCGGCCGATCCTTTCGGAAAATTGCTACTACTGCCACGGCCCGGATTCGGCGCATCGCAAGGAGGGATTGCGGCTGGATCGCAAGGAGGGCCTCTTTGGCCCGCGCGAGCATGGGCCGGCGGTTGCGCCGGACAAGCCAGGCGACAGCCAATTGTTCAAGCATGTCACCAGCACAGACCCCGATGAGCGCATGCCGCCGGCCAAGACCGGAAAGACGCTGTCGGACGCCCAGAAGCAGATGCTCCGGCGGTGGATTGAGCAGGGGGCGACCTGGGAACAGCAATGGTCGCTGGTTCCACCGAGCCGGCCCGCGCTGCCCCAGGTAAAAAACGCCAAATGGGCGCGCAATCCGATCGACGCTTTCGTGCTGGCCCGGCTTGAAGCCGACGGGCTTGAGCCGGCTCCGCAAGCCGATCGGCCGACGTTGATCCGCCGGGTATCTCTCGACCTGATCGGCCTTGCGCCAACGCCCGCGGAGGTGGAGGCGTTCGTCAACGACAAGTCCGCCGACGCCTACGCGAAGGTGGTTGATCGGTTGTTGGCCAGCCCCCGCTATGGCGAGCATCGCGCCCGCTACTGGCTGGATGCCGCGCGGTATGGCGACACGCATGGCATCCATAACGACAACTACGTCGAGCTTTGGCCCTACCGCGATTGGGTCATCAACGCGTTCAACCACAACGAGCCATTCGATCAATTCACGATCGACCAGATCGCCGGCGATCTGATTCCTCATCACACGCTCGATCAGGAGATCGCCACCGGCTTCCATCGCTGCAACGCCACCACCGGCGAACTGGGCTCGATCGACGATGAAGTGCTGGCGATGTATGCCCGCGATCGCGCCCAAACGACCGGCGCCGTCTGGCTTGGCCTGACCGTCGGCTGCGCGGTCTGCCACGATCATAAATTCGATCCGATCTCCCAGAAGGAGTTTTATCAACTGACGGCTTTTTTTCGTAATACGCCGCAGCCCGCCCTGGATGGCAACCTGAAAGACACGCCGCCGGTTGTTGTCGTGCCCGGTGAAAAGGACCGGCCGCTCTGGGAGGCGGCACAAAAAAGCGTGGCGGAGATGGAGCCCCGCCGCGAGAAGCTTAAGAAGGAAGCGTCAGCCGCATTTGCCGCCTGGCTGAAAGCCGATGCGCGGTCGCTCGGTGAGCCGCTCGATCCCGCCGGCCAGCATCTGTCGCTGCCGCTGGATGCCGGCGATGGCGAGCGCGTTGCGATGCGCATTGATGGCTGCGATGAATCGGCGGCGCTTTCCGCAGGCCTGACATGGGGCGATGGGCCGCATGGCGATAATGCCATTCATTTCGGCCCCAAGGCGTCACTTCAGTTGGATGCCGCCGGCTTCGATGCCAGCCACGCTTTTTCGCTTGGGGCGTGGGTTTTCGTTCCCAAGGCAGATGGCAAGTTCGCCGTCGCCAGCCAACTCGATCCAAAGGCCAAAGGGGCCGGTTGGGTGCTGGACATCGAGAACCGCGCTTTGGGTTTGCGTCTCATCGGCGCGGACCCTCGCAAGCCGTTGCAGGCCCGCGCGGCCAAGCCGCGTCTGCAAGCGGGCAAATGGTCGCACGTATTTGCAACATATGATGGATCGGGCGGCGCGGATGGGGTGGTGCTCTATATCAATGGCAAGCCTCAATACAACGAAGCGGCCGGCGAAGCGGTCATTGCCGGCACTACCGATCCCGCCATCCCGCTTCGCATCGGCTCCGACGGCGCCCGCGATTTTAATGGCGGGGCGGTTGGGGATTTCCGTATTTATTCCCGCGCGCTGGTTCCCGAAGAAGTGCGCGCCGTCGCCAAATGGGCCGGCCTGCAAAAAGCCCTGGCCCGCGTCGATGCCAAACTCACCGGCCCGCAGCGCGATGAATTGTTGAACCTCTATCTTGTGCGGTTCGACGAGCCGTACCGGCAAACGTCGATCGCGCTGGCCAAGGCGCAAGCCGACGAGCGCATCATCCGGCGGCGCAGCCCGATCGCCCTGGTAATGGCGGAAAAGCCCAACTCCGTGCCGACGGCGCATGTGTTGTTTCGCGGGCAATACGATCAACCGCGCGAAGAAGTGCACGCCGCTACCCCCGCCGCCCTCAATCCATTTCCCAAAGGCGCTCCGCACAACCGCCTTGGCCTGGCGCAATGGCTGGTCGATCCGGCCAACCCGCTCACCGCCCGCGTCACCATCAACCGCATGTGGCAGGAAATATTCGGCCAGGGCATCGTCCGCACCACCGGCGACTTTGGCATCATGGGCGAAAATCCTTCCCATCCGCAATTGCTCGATTGGCTCGCGGTCGAGTTCATGAATCCCAGCATTGTCGCGGATGGCATGGCGGACGATGCGCCGGCCGGTGGGCGCGTTGCCGCCTCGCAAGATTCTTCTAAACCTGCCGGCCATCACCTCAAGGCGTGGGACATCAAGCGCATGCTTCGGCTGATCGTCACATCCGCCACCTATCGCCAGTCCGCGTCCGCCTCGCCGGAAAAATTGGCGCGGGATCTGGACAATCGGCTGATGTCGCGCGGCCCGCGGTTTCGGATGGATGCCGAGGAATTGCGCGATTACGCGCTGGCCGCCGGCGGACTGCTGAGTCCCCGGATCGGCGGCGCGAGCGTCAGGCCCTACCAGCCGCCGGGCGTGTGGGAGGCGGTGGCGATGTCCGGCAGCAACACGCGCTTCTACAAGCAGGATGCCGGCGAAAGCCTGTACCGCCGGAGCCTGTACACCTTCTGGAAGCGCAGCGCGCCCCCGGCGTCTATGGATATTTTCAACGCCCCCAGCCGCATCGAATGCACCGTCCGCCGGGAGCGCACGGATACGCCTTTGCAGGCCCTGGTGACGATGAACGATCCCCAATGGGTTGAAGCCGCGCGGTGCCTCGCACAGCGCGCCATGAAGGAAGCCGGCAACGACTTCGATCATCGCCTCGACTTCATCACGATGCATGTCATCTCGCGCGAGTTCGATCTCAACGAGCGAAGCATCTGCCGGGCGTCGCTTGATGGATTCCTCAAGACCTATCGCGCCGACGCTGCCGCCGCCAAGAGCCTGATCGCCACCGGCGACTCCACGCCCGATGCAACAGTTCCCCCGGCGGACCTCGCCGCGTGGACCCTGCTCGCAAGCCAGGTGATGAATACCGACGAGGCCCTGAATAAGTAGCAACGGCCTTGCGCAAAATAGGGTATAAGATAGATAATGTTCCGTTGCGTATTTCTGAACCTGCTTGTGATTTGCGCGTCGGCCCTCCCGCTGGCGGCCGCTATGCGCCCGCTTCCCAAGCCTAAGGGCAAACAGGCCGACTTGTGGGTGATGAAGCCTGTCGTGCGCCCCCCGATTCCCGCGGGGCTGACGGATTCCACCAATCCGATCGACGCCTTCATCGCGGCACAATATAAGGCGCACGGCCTGACGCCCGTTGGGCTGGCCGATAAGGGGACGTTGCTTCGGCGGGTCTATCTCGATCTGATCGGCATCCCGCCCACCGTGGCCGAGCAGGAGGCGTTTGCCGCCGACAACTCGCCGGATGCTTACCAGAAGGTGGTGGACCATCTTCTCGCCAGCGAGCAGCATGGCGTGCGCTATGCCCGGCACTGGCTGGACGTGTTGCGATACGCGGATGCCGACGAGCGCATGATCGCGGCGCCGGGCATCTACTTGTGGCGCGACTGGGTGATCAAAGCACTGAACGAAGATCTGCCGTACGATCAATTCGTCCGCGCCCAGTTGACCGGCTACCGCTCGACGGTGCGCACGCAAATGTCCGCCACCGGCTTTCGCTCGCGCATCGAGCCGCGGCCCGATGACATGTTCGCATTGGGCTTCCTGGCGCGCGGCGACGTGGCGCGCGATGGGAAAAACGCGGGGGAATTGCAGATCGCCGCCGTCGAAACGGTTTCCACCGCGTTCATGGGCCTCACGGTCGGCTGCGCCAAGTGCCACGATCACATGTACGACCCGATCAAGAAGCGCGACTTCTACGCGATGAAGGCGCTGTTTGATCCGCTGGTGCTCAAGAAGGTCGTGCTGGCGACGCCCGCCGAGATTTTCGCCAGCGGGCAGGCCCTCGATAAAGCGGAGAAACAGCGGGCGCCGATTCAGGCGCAACTCGGTGAGCTCATCGCGCCATACAAAAATAAACTGTACGAAGACCGCGTGGCGATGCTGCCCAGGGACGTGCAAGCGGTGATCCGCAAGCCCGAGCAGGAGCGCTCGGCAGCCGAGAAGAAAATCGCCGACGACTACTTCCCCGTCCTGCGCATCGATGGCGACAAGCTCACGCAGATCATGCCGCCTGCCGTGCGCCGCAAGTATGAGCAGCTCCAAGGCAAGCTTCGGGCAACGGATGATGCCCGCCGATCCGCGTTCCTACCCGCGTTCTGGACGGTGCAGGTTGATCCCGCCAAGGCGCTGCAGAAAAGTTACATCCTCACCAGCGGCGACGCCGAGCGGCCGGAGTTGAATCACCCGGTTGAGCCGAGTTGGCCTTTCGCGCCGGCGAAAATCGATTTCGACGAAAACCGCGTCGAGGCCTTCTCCGACTGGCTCACCGCGCCGCGAAATCCGCTCTTCGCCCGCGTAGCCGTCAACCGTATCTGGCAGTGGCATTTCGGCCAGGGCCTTCAGAAAACTTCCAGCGATTTCGGCAACCTCGGCGGCGCTCCCTCCAATCCCCAATTGCTCGATTGGCTGGCATCGGAGTTCGTGAACGGCCATTTCAGCATGAAGCAACTGCATCGGCTGATCGTTACCTCCCGCACTTACCAGCTGGCTTCGCAGGCGGATGGCGAAACCTTCGCGAGCGATATCAAGACGGATTCGGATGATACCTTCCTCTGGCATTTCCGCTTGCAACGGCTGGAGGCCGAGCCGATCTGGGACTCGATCTTTTCCGACGCGGGCGATTTGGACTTATCGGTCGGCGGACGCTCGTTTGATGTCAACGATCGCGCCGGCCGAGGGCGCGGGCGGCGGGGGATGGGAACCATGCAAGCCAATCCCGCAAGCCGTCGCCGGGCGGCGTATTTCGTTCGCGGGTTCTCCTCCAGCCGCGATGTCATGCCGACGTTCCTGCAAGCCTATGACGTCGACGATGGCCGCGCCCCCTGCCCCCTGCGCACCCAAACCGTCACCGCGCCCCAGGCGCTGTTCATGATGAACAGCAATCAGGTCGAGCAGGCATCGGCGGATTTTGCGAAATTGCTGCGCAAGCAAGCCGGCAGCGATCTCACTGGCGCGGTGAAGCTCGCCTACGAAACCGCGCTGTCGCGCCCGCCTTCCTCCACGGAATTGGAGCATGCCCTGCATTACCTGGATAACGATCCGGCCCGGCTCAAGGGCTTCGCCTGGCTGATGCTCAATCTCGATGAGTTCACGTACGTGCGGTAAGAACGCGGTAGCAGTTCAGCCGCAATGCAGCGCGGCGTGATAGTGGATGGAATGGGATTGACGTATCACGGGCGTCTCGCCCGTGCGAACGGCGCGGTAGTAGAGGAACTGCGGTACTTCTAAGCTCAAAGCACCAGGCACGGGCGAGACGCCTCATCTTTCGTCACATTTTTTCCAGTCCAGCCGCCCGCGCGCCCATGACCATCAGGTGAAGGTCATTCCATCCGCGCCAGAGGGTGAGCCAGCCGGGTGGGCCGTCGGACTTGCGGTTTTGGTGGCCGCCCAGTCGGCCCAAGGCCATA
>Ga0209483_1001007_pt1 | contig 22521 bp, 27 predicted proteins | sample NGEPerA_FD_184508 | JGI IMG/M metagenome (GOLD analysis project Ga0209483, IMG submission 184508) | Arctic peat soil microbial communities from the Barrow Environmental Observatory site, Barrow, Alaska, USA - NGEE PermafrostL2-A... | ecosystem: Environmental > Terrestrial > Soil > Wetlands >... | reverse complement strand
CGCTCCGCTGCGCTAGCCTGACGGGCTACGCTGCGCGCGTGGGTCCCTCCGTGGCCTGTCGAACGTCTAGACCAAGGGGGTCATTATTGGACGCGAAATGGGGGTCGGAATTGAAAGCGATTTGACACGTTCATGAGCTGATGGCCGTGGAGCCCCTGCGTTTGGGCGTCAATAACGTGAGCTTGGACGCGCTCCGAATCCCATTCGAAGGAGGGCATTTCTTTGTGGGAAACAAGTGCAAAACCGTCGCTTGGGTTGAGTGTGACGTCGCAGCGAACCGTTGTCCCGTAGACGCCGCGCAATACTGATGCAGGGTACATTTGCTCCCCCTTGTTTCAGACAACCGGAATTGGCGGCCTGAAGAGGGGGGAGCAACCAGTAACTATGGTACATGATATAGGAATATTGTCAATACGTGCCGCGCCTGCGCCGGTATGATGCTTATTCGAGAAGCGGAATGGCCTGAGCCATCCTAGCTGCGTGGCTTTCCTCTTCGGAGGCGCTAAGCAACAACAGCTCTGCCGCTTTTTCATGCCCAATGTTCTCTGCCCAGAGCGAATAGAGAGCCCCTCCCTTAGCTTCGGACTGAACCCTGTTTTCGAGAAGTTCGCGCGTCACTTCTCGTCGCCAGTCGGCTACGTAAGGATTTCCTGCGCGAGGCGGAACTGCAAAGTCCTCGCCCGACATCAATCTTATCACCTCTACAAGTCGTTGTGCGTGTGCAAATTCTTCCTGAGCATTTGCTTCTAGCAATCTCCGCACCTTGTCATTCGGAGCACACGCCGCCAAATCATTGTATGCATGGAAGCCATATGCTTCGAGAAATACCATCAGCTTTAAATCGTCGATCGTAGGCTTCCTCACACTGTCGATATAAGTGAAAGCCTCGCCCGCTGAAATCGGCGCCGAAATCGGCAGTTCAGTCATAGCCATAGCCTCATTTGGCCCGTTCCGACTCTCGGCTGAGGTCGGCAGCCTCCGATGATGCCGTATGTTTCCTTGGGGTCGCAAGAGAACCCGCTTCTCTCGGTCTCGATTTGATCCAGCTTTTGATCGGTGCCCGAAAACCGGGCTCGAAAGTGGGCAACCTAGGACGTCTCCCGCCAATATTTGCCCGTGCTAATCTCTTGCTGGCAGATTTGTTCGGCCGTCCAACCAATCCAATAGAGGCTAGCGATGAGAGAAAAAAGAGGGGCGCTACACGAAACGCTGAGCGGCCTAAAAATCGAACAATATGCATCGATTGGCATGACGCTTTTTGCATGCGTTTCAAGCTTGGCCGTTTTTCTCGCGGCAAGAGCGTCTAAAGATTACACCGGCTTTTACGTATCGCTTGTTGTGACTACGACGCTGGCCGTGATTGCCGACCGGCTTGCCAGATTCATTTCTGAAAACCGACACCTGAAGGAATTGCAGTCGTTTAATCCCACCAAACACGACTTGCGTTATCTCGGAGATGGAAATGCAGGCATTGATTGGTTCTGTGACAATTTTAGTGGCGCGTATGCGGTGAGAAATACCGTTTTCCGACCACGCCACTCGAACGTTAGTTTTATGTTCGAAGAGCTCGACAGATTCTATTTGGCCGCCCAATCGTTAATCGGTGACGGGTGCACCTGGTATGATTTGATAGTTCTAGATCCGGACGGAGAGACACTTGCGTTCCGGGAAAAGCTTACGGATGAACAGAAGAAAGCTCACCATGTTGCTGTACTCGACACTACAATTCCAATGTTTCAGATGCTGATTCTGGAATATCGCCACGACAAATCGGCAGTGTTGTTCGGATGGGGCCACGATCCGCACTCAAGTTCAAAAGTTTACCTTTCCACCGACAGCGAAACGACGCGTTTCTTCCGAGACTACTACGAACTCCTACGCGTCAAGCATGGCAAGCCGAGTTCGATTGAGCGGTTGCGGCCCGGCGTCGAGAACCTTGAAAAACGTCTACCATCCGACGTGGAAGATGAGAACGAGTAATCAGCCAATATTCCGGCTGGCAAATTCTGTGAGGGCCGGTTTGTAGTAGCTCGGGCAATTTCAATTGCCGGAGCTGGCTGCGATCAACTACGCCACCACTGGTTGATGATCCTCGTGAACATCCTTGCCCACCATTTTTTTGATACAGGAGTTGTAGGCGCTTCTGTTGTCACTAGTTCTAGGTTTGATAATAGCTTGTTGAATTCCCGCACATCGAAAAGCGGATCGCCGGTTTCTTCCGCTGGGTGGTGCGGGCACACCGTTCCTCGAAGAAATTTCATCCTGTCATTCGGCAAGAGCGTGCCGCGATTGCCGTCATAATCGAGATAAACAAATTCGGGCGCATCGAACCAAGGTGTCAGAATCTGGGTGACAAGGCCGACCGCCGTCGAGGCTAAGACACCATTCGACCACACGACTTGTGGATGGCTACCCGCGGCACCATATCGCTCGGCTTCCTGCGTCAACCGTTCATCCGTAATCAGTCCGTAGCAACGCAAACAGGGCTTGCCGGGCATTGAGAGGATGACCTGACCCGCAATCAGGAATTTCTTGTTACCCAGCTCATGCACATCCATTCCGATATCGATGTAAGGAATGAGGTGCCTGCGCGCGAAGCGCTCAAGCTGCTCGCGCTCTATGAAGGAATCCACGGCGCCAACGATGATATCGCAGCGCTTCAATTCATTGGTGGCGTTGTGCCAGGAGTCGCGTATCGTGATGATACGAGGCTTCTCTTGAAGGCCTTGAATCAGACGCTCGGCAATCGCCACTTTAGCCATCGCCGGAGTGGTTTCGGTTTCAAGATCGGCCAACCTGCCGCCAATAAGACGATTGGTGTTGGTGTCGGTGATATGGTCTGGATCGACCACGACGTATCCGCCGACGCCGAGATGGCCAGTCTGTTGAACAACATGCGAGCCGCCGCCGCCGAGGCCGACGAGGCCTAGCGTCGCCGCGTGCAGCGTGGTTTCACTGTCGGCGCCCAGGAAGCTCTGACGGTCGAAACGGGTCATACGCCGCTCCACGCATGGAGAGGCATGCCGACTTCAATGAAGCAGCCGATCGGCTCGCCGGGCTTGCGCCCATCCAGCCAGATATTGCCGTAGGCAGAATTGTTGCTCAACACCAGCGCACCGTGCGGACATTTGCGTGTGATCTGAAAAAAGCTCGGCACAAACTTGGACTGCTCTCGAACGTCGATGCCGCTGAAGCCGGGCCGACCGCGACCGCCATGGGTGTGGACATGGAAAATGGCGACACCATCTGACAGCGCCCATTGGAGCGCCTTGCGGATTGCGTCGGGACCCATCATCGCGCCAACCGAAGGATCACGCAGATAGTCGTCATCAGCGACCGGGCGATAGGCACGGGCGAGAATCCAAAGATCGTCGTCCGCCGATGAAAGGCCCGCCGAAATGAAGCCGACGCGCTCATGCGCGAATGCGTGCGGGCGCACGAGATCGTGTCGGATGGCTTCCAGCAGATGGCGCGTGATCTTGAAGCGGACCGTCATGCGATCGCTCGCAGATGGGCACAAAGCATGCTGATCCACGGCTGCGAGGGCACGACATCCTTCCACGAGGGAGCCCACCATTTGCGCCCGAGGACGGTGTGTTCAGTCCAATTCTGGCTTGCGCCGACGCCGGGAAGCGCCCGCTCGAAAAACAATCGTGTGACGTAGCCGCTGTGAGCAAAGGGCACGAGGAGCAGCGCCATCTGCTCCGTTTTGCCTCCAGCGCGGAACTTGGCGTCGGGAATGAGCGCCACCGCGTTACCACCTTCCGTGTGAAGCGCGGCTGTGGGGTATAGCGCCCGCAACGAGGCCAGATTGCTTGCGTCTGTCTCCGTCACGAAGAGCCCCCGCCCGGCGGCTGGCTGGAGAAATGCATCCCATTCTTGAGATGGGTTTTCTGACCAGCTTTGAGCGTTACGACAACGCCATCCTCCACGAGATTCAGGAGATAGCCCGCCGGGACCGGGAAAATGGCGATCAATTGTTCTGTCGTGTAGGCGCCAGGCTTGAGTTCGAAGGGCTGGTCGTCGATCCCGTAATAGACGGTTACGAGGCGCTTCTTAGTGCGCAGGCGTTCCGTGCCGGCCTTGGCGAGATCAACTTCGTCATCTGGGCCAAGTTCCTTGTTGGGATGACCTTCGCGCTCAATCACCAGCACTTCGTCTTCTTTCACATGGGCGATGGCGCGGAGCACCGGCTCCTTGATGATGGGCGCGCCCCACTCGAAACCTCGCTCGTCCACGGTGAAGCGGAAAACACGGTCGGTCTTGAAGGCCCAGAAGGTCTCGATGCCGGGGACGCGTAAATCGACCGTCTCGTCGAGGCCGAGAGCGCGCGTCCCGTGGGCGAAGACTTGAACAAGGACGCACTCGTCCGCGGGCCTGAAGTCAGCCGCATTCAAAATCTGCCGCGTATCGGGAACAGGGTCGGAAAAGCGCAGGGTTTGGCCGTTGACGGTGGCCGCGAAGCGTTCCCGATCAAGGGCGTTGGTTTCAGTCTCAATGGTCATGGCGACTTCCTTCGTGCACACGCGGTTACTCAACAAGCGTCCTTCTTATCGCAGACTCGACTCTTTTTGTCAAGTATTAAGCACAAACAGATCGCGTGTATTAAGCACAATGCGTGTGACATTGACACGTCCCGTGGGCGCAGCTATGAACAAAAGGTGATTCCTGATCCGATCTACAAGCACATTGGCGCCGTGATCAAAGCTCGTCGTAAGACGCTCGGGCTAAAGCAGGAAGCGCTTGCAAGCAGTCTGGGAATTTCGCGAGGCTCGTTGGCCAACGTCGAGACAGGGCGGCAGAACGTGTTAGTTCACCAGCTCTACAAATTCGCCACCGCGCTAAAGCTGTCGCCTTTCGATCTACTGCCGCAGCCGGCAGCCGATCATTCACGAACGGAGCGCGCCGAATTGCCGCTTCCCGGCAATTTGAAGGCACAGCAGAAGGAACAAATTACGCGCTTGTTCGAGCAGGTCGATACCAATCAAATGCAGGACAGGGAGGGAAGCCGTGCCAAAGCAAAACGTTGATCCATCTACCAAGGCCCGCGAGCTTCTTGCTCGCCTCAGCATTCAATCGATACCGACACCACTGGAGAAAATCGCCAAGCACCTCGGCGCCCAGGTGCGCTTTTCGCCATTCGACGAGGAATTGTCCGGCATGGTGTACGTCAAGGATGGTGTGCCGATCATCGGCGTCAATTCCCTGCACCACCCCAATCGCCAGCGATTCACCATTGCCCACGAGTTGGGACATCTCGAATTGCATCGCGAGATGATTACCAGCAGCGTGCATGTTGATAAAAACTTCCCGGTTCTAATGCGCGATCCGAAAGCCGCCACGGGTACAGAGCTCGTTGAAATTCAAGCCAATCAGTTCGCAGCGGAGCTACTAATGCCTCGAGCAAAACTTGAAGAGGTCTTGGCCAGCACGCCGTTCGACATCGATGACGACGGTCCCATCGAAGAGTTGGCTAAAAAGTTTAGGGTAAGCAAACAAGCGTTGGAGTATAGAATACGCAATAGATAGATTCTAAACTTTCGGACGGAGCGGCCATGAGTCTTGTCTTTTACGATACCGAGACTACTGGCACCAAAACCTTCTTCGACCAGATATTGCAATTTGCGGCGATTCGGACGGATGCCGATCTCAATGAGATTGATCGATTCGAAATACGATGCCGCCTTCTACCCCACGTCGTTCCCGCGCCGGGCGCCATGCGCGTCACAGGTTTGCGGGCGTCGCAACTGATCGATCCATCCTTTCCTTCTCACTACGAAATGATTCGCGCCATCCGCGCGAAGCTTTTGTCATGGTCCCCATCCCTGTTCATCGGCTGGAACTCCATCGAATTTGACGAAGATCTGGTTCGCCAAGCCCTCTATAAGACGCTGCATAATCCCTATCTAACCAACCGTGACGGAAACAGTCGTTCCGACGTCATGCGCATGGTGCAGGCATGCAGTCTCTTTGCTCCCGATGCGGTGACATTTCCGACTGGCGACAAAGGGCAGAGGATTTTCAAGCTGGATAAGATTGCGCCTGCCAACGGGTTCAAACACGCCAAAGCGCATGACGCGATGGGGGACGTGGAGGCTACAATCTTCATGGGCCGCCTTCTTATCGAAAAAGCACCAGATATCTGGTCCTCTTTCATGCGTTTCAGCACAAAAGCCGCCGTCGTTGATTACATCACCGAAGAGCGTGTGTTCTGCGTGAGCGATTTCTTCTTCGGTAAGCCTCATTCCTGCATTGTCACCATCATCGGCCAGAACCAGGACATCAATACGGAATGGTACGTTTATGACCTCAGCATTCATCCAGAATCGTTGGAGGCGCTCACCGATGAGCAACTTTCCGCGCGTCTCAACAGAACGCCGAAACCATTGCGTCGCTTGAAGTCCAACACCGCGCCAATGTTGTTTTCCGCTGAGGACGCGCCAGACATCTGCAAAGGCCGCGAATGTGGTATGGAGGAATTGCAGCGCCGCGCTGAAATGCTTCAGAATGACGAAGCGGTGCGTGAGCGGTTGATCGCGGCGTTCGCGGCCCTCAAAGATGAATATCCGCCATCGCCTCATGTGGAAAAACAGATTTACGATGGATTCGCCCAAAAACCCGACGAAGTATTAATGGATGCCTTTCATGAAGCGGACTGGCGCAATAGGTCAGCGATTGTCGAAAAATTCCAGGACACGCGTCTCAAGGTCATCGGCAGGCTGTTGATTCACCTCGAACGGCCCGATCTCCTCGATCAGGCTATTTGCCGCGAACATCACAGGGCGGCCGCGAAGCGTTTGTTAGGGGAAGATGAAGACGTTTCCTGGCTGACCTTGCCCAAAGCGCTTGAGGAGATTGAAGAAATGTTGGCCGCAGCTTCAGGTGCGGAGTTGGCACTGCTCCAAGAACACAGTCAATATCTTCGCGATCTTCACAAAGCAGCGCTTCTGTATATGTAGTAATATTTATCGAGACGCATCCTCGCTGAGCCGAGCCTACGGGGACGTGGCGCCGGTGCGGGCGTGCGCAGCGCGCAAATTTAATTGCGTACAGATTCCGCTCAAGCATCGACACTTCGGTGGTGCGGCGGCATCGACAAGCGCGAACGCACTGCGCCTTCACGTGCACTTCATCGCACATTCTCTAGATTCTATTCGATGAACAATATGACAGCATTCTGTTCACTACGTTATAGAGGCTACGTCTGCATTCGCGATTCAGATGAAATCAGGCGAACGGATTATTCATTTCGGACAGCTTCCTAATCGCTTCCTTGAGGGATTCCCACGCTCGCATCTTGGCAAGATTGAGTGCCTTAGAGGCTTGCTCGGCATCTGCAAATCCGCGCTCAGCGAGTAAAGCGGCCCTGCGGCCTGCCAATATTATAGGAATTTCACGTATTACCAGACGCAGAACGATAAACGCGCTTAAACATGAGAGACCGGCGGCTGCAAGACTCCCCCCAGTCCAAACTGGAGCACTTGAGACAAATTCGGCAACCGCAATGACAAATGTCACGACCGCGATCAGGATACTTAAACCAAACCAGATGCTTTCTCGCAATTGGACCAAGCGCTGAGACGCAGCGGCCCGTGTGCTCTTCGCTTGCTGCAAAATTGAAGCCGCATGTTTCATCTCAACATCCGCCGCTTCAGCCGCATTCGAGATAGAAGATTCAGTCCAGTCTTTTGTCATTTTTTGCGCGAACCGAGCCTGAAACACGGCGAAATAGCCTGGCGTGCTCTGTAGAGCGGATTTCATCATTTGTATTGCTGAATGGTGGTCAAGCGGCCCACCATTTTTCGCCTCTCTTTCAATGGCGTCGTACGTGCCGGCGAGCTCCTCTCGAAGGAGCGTTACCGCAGGAACACCATTGAAGGAAAAACCGCACGCTCTCAGATAGGCGGTTTCATATTTGCTACGAAGTTCGGAGTATTCCTCGCGCAACTCGATTGCAATTCGGGAAAGAGCATTCTCAAAGACCACTCTTTGAAAAGAGAAGTCAGGGTCTACCTTGGCCTCAATGATGCAGCCCAGGTTTGACCGAAACGCTTCCAATAGATTTCGCTCGGCTTCCGCCAACTCTATTCCTGCGGCGCAAAGATATTTGGAATACTGGTATGTGCCTACAATACGAAGAGCGTTCAGTTTAGCTGCAAACTGTTTCGCGTTTTTCCAAGACCGGTGAATGCCGCGGTCGATTTCGCCCGGCAGATTGCCCCAAAGCCAGTTTAGGATATGAAGACCGGCGTGAGCGTGGGCACAAGCTCGGTTCAATGCTCCTTGCAGATACGCAGCCCGTGCGGCATAGAGCAACGCCTCGCCTTTTTCGCCAGCCCACACATAACGCGACTCATCGCTATATCTTGCAGCTTTCAGAAATGCTTGTTCGGCAAGGTCGGGACGGACCAAATTCAAATCTACATTTGGTCGCTCGCCGATCCAGCCACCAATTCTGATTCGTCCAAGCAAATAGTGGTAGTGAGGGTCTAGCTTATATCCAGTCTCACCTGGAATCCCGTCGATGGCATTGGACGCGTATTCTAGCGCTTCGGGATACCACCCGTGGTCGTAGGCGTAGCAGGCCCAGTGATATTGTTCTTGAGCCCAAACGCCTGATGGCTTTACACCATTTTTTCTAATCTCGTCCAACGTATCATTCACTTCTCCTATTGCCGTTGCCAGCGAGCCAAACCCCCAGCGCAGAGCGGATAGCAATTCGTTTGTGCTCGCGTGTATGTCTTCGCGAACGCCGGTGACTTCCCGAGATATGTCGGCAAGATTGCGGTCAATGTTGCCAAGGCGCCGCGAGAGGAGCGTGATGCCGGCTCGCTGGTTATCCGCCTGTTCTTGCCAACCGCGCTTCTGTGTCTGCTGAATTGAACCGAGGATACGCAGCGACTCTCGAACTTCGTATACCACTCGACCTTGGAAACGACTCGTTTGCTGCAAAAATGCAGGAAAGGAGATTCCAGAGCGCGGCGACCACTCGATGAGGTAGTTCACGAAAAGACCTCATTACGGTTTGAAAAATCGGTTCGCGAATTGGGCGCTAGGTGTTCAACTTGTGTCTACCATCAGACCAGTACCTTATACGTTTTTCAGTCTCCCTTTGCCACCAGGCGGCATCTAACTCTCTCCCCTGACGAATTCTTCGGCCATTTTTCGGCAGTTTTCAATTTCGACTTGCGGAAGTGACTTTACGAGGGCCTCGGCTTGGTGCCAATCGGGCGGTTACGCGACGCTCTCTTATGCCTTGGGCGCTTAAACTCTATTCCGTTAAAGAAAGACCCCGGCAATTGCCGAGGTCTTGAAGTCAGGTGTCACTGGGCGTCTCGTTTCTTGTTGCTAGATAGGCCAGATGTTCAAAGGCATCCTGTGCCTTGCTTGCAGCGGTGAAGATGGCCCGATTGTCCCGGCCCAACACCTTGATCCAGGATGCGACGTATGCCGCATGGTCCGGCCTCGGCTCCAGAGCGATTCCGAACGCGGCGCACATGAAGGCTGCGCCCAATTCCGCAACCAGTTCCTCCATCGCGTACCGGTCGTCGCCATAGCGCTTCCCGAATTCCCGATTGAGACGATGTTCGGCACCGCTCCAATGCGTCAACTCATGGAGCAGCGTGGCATAGTAGGCCTCGGTCGGTGAACTCGTGCCGCTGCCGATAAAGCATTCGGCATGCGGCATCTCGATGAGATCGAGTTTTCGCCGGTAACAGGCCATGCCATAGCCATGCGCGATTCTGGCCTCGGTCGCGTTCACGAAGGCTTCGGCTTCTGCAATGCGCTCTACCTCATTGCGCGCTTCCGGCAAGATGGGTGCGTACCCATCCACTTGCGCGACGTTGAATACCCATGAGGCTCGCGCGAAGAATCGAAGTTCAGTGGCAGCTTCATCGGCGGATTCAGCGGGCGTCAGTTCGGCTCGCTTGTAGAAGACGATGAGTGCTCCGCGTTCGCCTTGGCGCACTTGGGCGCCCAGACTTTGCCATTGCTTGTAGCTGGCCCAGAGCCCATTTGCGTAGTTTCGGGATATGGCCTCCGCCCACAACGCGACGACGTTGATGCCGCGATATTCGGCGTGGGTGGCCGCATTCGTCGGCAGCATGATGGCCGATCCACCCGTGTGCCACGGCGTCTTGTACGTTCCGACGCCTTCCTCAATGGCGGCCACGATCTTTTGTGTGACGGCCTCATATACACTCAACCTTGATTGCGAAAGAACAGCTTGGGTCATTGATGTCTCCCGAACACAGCGGGGGCGTCAGACCATTCTGGCGCCCCCGAATACGCGGGAGACGCAGTCATCCGGGATGACCGAAACGATATGGGTTAGATGCGCGGGCGGGTCAGGATGTAGTGAGTTATGCCAAGCGCCGCGGCGTCGAAAAGAGACTGTCGATTGTCTTCTGATTGCCATAGCTTTCGGGCTTCTGGCAGACGGTGCCGCAGAACAGGTAAACGCTCGACTACTGCACTGGCGACGGCATGGCGATTGGCTTTTGCGTTCCCAGTTATAGTCGTGCTGACTTCAGCGCGGCTATAGACCGGCGTGTCCATCTCGCGGTTATTCGCGAAGCCATGCATGGTGTGCGCGAGTTCCCGGATGCGCTCGCCGCGACGCGAGTCTTCTTCATCGAATTTCTCCAGGACCAGAGCAGCCGGTTGGTATTGATCGAGCAACTGCTTGAACCGTGCCACGCACTGAGCGCTCTTGTTTGTCTTGGCGCTAGCGATGCCCCAGTCCACGGGAGTAAGCGGCCCTTCAAAGAGCACCCAACCGAACCCTTTTGAGGTTGGATGAACGGCGAGAACAAGGCCGGATGATTTGACACGGTTCATAGGTCAAGCGTGATTTGGCTCGCACGCTCGATGATTTCCGTGAGGAGGCGTAGTTTTTCGCTTGAGGCGGCATCATTTTTCGATTCAAGACGGTCATGTTGCGCTCGCGCCCGATCCACGATGCTACGTTCGATATCGTGATAGAAGCCGGGGAAAACGTCCTTCGTGTCATGCCCGAATATCACCCCGGCTCCGACAAGGAGCTTGGCCGTCGGGCGGCGCGAGAGATTCTCGAACCGGCTGAGTGCGCTAGCCGTGATGCCGAGGAGTGCTGCTAGGTCAGGTTGGGAGAGGCCCCACTGCTTGCGCAGCGTATGCAGATAGCTGGGAAGTTGGTGCGACATGGATGGGGATGATTAGCGGCCCGTGAGGCCTGTCCCGATCCTCTCAAAATCGGCAAAGCCTGCGTAGACGGTACTTCTTGACACCCTGTCAATGCTGTTTTGGCGCGTCATATGGATGATTCCGGAGAAATTAGAAGCTTCTAAATGCGGCTGCGCCGCTTAAGCGTAGCGCGCTGAGAGCGCGTCTATCTTGGGTTTTTCAGACACCGGCACGATAAAGACGCCGTTCGATTTACGGGTGGGGAGACGCAGGCTCTTGCGTACGACATGAGCGACCCACTTGTCCGACACCGGCTGGCCATATTCGGCACCATGGGCTGCGTTAAAGCGGTCGGCGATGACGCCCATGCTCACGGGCGTCGCGTCAGATGTCGAGAACGCTTCTCGTAGGATGCCGAGTATGCGTGCTTCCACGGTGCCGCTCCTCCGATCTTTCTGTTCCGCTTGTTCTTGCACAAGCCGAGCGACAATCTCCGCGCGCTGATCCGTGTCGTCGACTAAACTCAAGAGTGGCAGAACGATCTGGTTCACTCTCGGTTCGACTCCCGTGATGAGCGCACTTGAGTCCGGCTTGGTTTCAAATAGATGGCAGAAGCGGAAATGAAGAAGGCGGTTACGCAGCGCTAGGGCTTCCTCTCTGAGGGCAGATGGCTGCGATATTGGAATGTCCGCCCGCATGGGACGTAGCCCCATATCTTCGGTGAGGAAACGACTTTCCAGTGCGGGATCGTCATAGCTTCCCCGCATGGCGATAATCTTCGGACCGAATACACGGAAAGCGCGCGGATTAAACTCTTTGTCCCGGTTCTGCATGGTGCGCAGCACCGGCATGCCCTTCACATTGCCATTGTTGAGTATCTTCACAATCTCGCTGGTAGCGTCGCTGAAGCGGAAATCCGCCTCGTCCAAAATCAGCGTGCCTCCAAACCGGTCGAGCGTGTGGAATATGGGCGAGACAGTTGAAGCACCGCTGGCGAAGAATGGGCGATAGCAGAGGGAACCGATTGCAAGTAGGCCACGGGTCTTGCCCGAACCGTAGTCACCGCGCAGACGCAGGTATGGCAGTTCGTTGAACGCATCGTGGACCCAGGTGAGAAGGATGTAATAAGCAGCAATCTTCTCGAAGGTCGGTGACAAGTCCACATAGCCGTGGAGGAACGCCGCGATATCGGTAAGAAGTTCGGCTTTATCGCCGTGGTGCTCGGGCTTTGAAGGCAGCAGGACGCAATCGTTCGCGATCAGGTTGTTGTTCGGCGAATACGGAAGCAGAGTTTCGCCGGTATGGATGCGTACTTCCTGCTCGACATTCCAGAGGCCGCCGTGGCGCGAGACAGCAAGCCCGGTCTTCCGTTTGTCCGGCTCATAAACCAATTCTACAATGGTGTCCTGCGCCACGCGCGCGACTGTGGGTATGCCGGTGTCCGGTTTTTCGATTCCATTTTGTTGGGAGCTCATGCCCGTATGATGTTCCAGCGACGTCCGATTCAATAGGCGGGACATTTTGACTGGCCGGCAATTTGTGCCGTCTTCAGATACCGCAACATCCGCGCGAGACTTGGTGTATGGAAACTGCGCAACGCGAGCGCCGGCCGGGAGACCTGATTGTCGACCGGTATATGCCTAGTGCTACTAAGGAGGAGCGCGAGGCGGCGCGCGCAAATCTCTACGCCTTCGTGGCGGTGTTACTGCGCTGCGCCACACGGCGCACAAACGAAGAGTACGAAAGCGAGATTCGCGCAAGTGAGCTTGGCGCGGTAGAGTCCGGCAGCGGTATCACGCCGCCCCCATGAAAACCGTATTCGCCTACATTCGCGTCTCCACCCAGAAGCAGGGTGTGCAGGGCTCCTCGCTCCAGGAGCAACGGGCGTCCATCAGCGCCTACGCCGCGCAACACGGCCTCACTATCGCCGAATGGTTCGAGGAGATGGAGACCGCCGCTAAAGGTGGCCGCCCGAAGTTCCGCAAGATGATCCAAGGTTTGGACACCGGCGTCGCCAGCGGCGTCGTCATTCACAAGATCGACCGTGGCGCGCGCAATCTTCGGGATTGGGCGGACTTGGGCGATCTTATCGACCGCGGTGTCGAAGTGCATTTCGCACACGAGAGTCTCGACTTGCATTCGCGCGGAGGGAGGCTTTCGGCGGATATTCAGGCGGTCGTTGCAGCCGATTTCATCCGGAACCTGCGCCAGGAGGTTAAGAAGGGCTTCTACGGCCGCCTCAAACAAGGTTTCTATCCGCTGCAAGCGCCGATTGGCTATCGGGACATGGGAAAGGCCAAGGTCAAGGAAATCGACGCTGTCCAGGGGCCACTCGTGCGCCAAGCATTCACGCTCTATGCCTCAGGAGAGTTCAATTTCGATAGGCTCCAGGCCGAGATGCACCGACGCGGACTACGCGGACGAAACGGCTGCAAGGTATCGAAAAACACGTTCACGGCGTTGCTGAACAACCCGTTCTATACCGGGCTCATTTTCATCAAGACAACCGGCGAGACTTTTCAGGGTGCCCACATGCCGTTGATCAGCAAGCAGCTCTTTGACCGAGCACAGTCGGTACTTCGCGGTAGCCGTCCAATGGCCCCCGGCTATAAGAACGACTTTCTGTTCCGGCGTATGATCCGCTGTACGCATTGCGGCCAACGCCTCATCGGCGAGCGTCAGAAGAAGAAGTACATTTACTACCGTTGCCATAATCGCGCTTGCGAGACGGTCTGTGTCAGCGAACGTGCGGTCGACCAAGCCTTTATGGGACTGTTCGACCTCCTGCGGCTGCAACCGGATGAGATTAGGGATGTCAGGGACGCTGTGGACGACATTCGCGGCACCGATACGGATGAGAAGGCCCAGCATGGGGCCGTGCTCAAGTTGCAGGTCGCCAAGTGCGATGAGCGCCTCTCCCGACTCACCGACACGCTGATCGATGCCGTCATAGACAAGGATCTGTATGGATCGAAGAAGACCGAGCTACTTGAAGAGCGCCGCGCCCTGCTCGACCAACTGGTGGCCGTCGACAGCGAACCCTCCAGAGGCGACCGCATCCTCCAAAACCTCGAACTCACAGATACCGCTTATATTCAGTACAAAGACGGAATCGATCCCGAAAAGCGCGATATAGTCGCTGAAGCCACCTCGAACTGCGTCGGGGTGTCAAACTACGTAGCAATTACGCTGAAATCTCCCTTCAAGGAGCTCGCCGAATGGCGAAAATCGAAACGTTGTGCGCTACATCAGGATAACTCTCGAACGAGAGCAATACAAATACTGAGGATTCTGAGCAGTCTTTCCACCCGGTCAATTAATACCGTCATGCGGAAGGTAGATGCAAAACGTGCTTGTCAGCTTCGCAGAGCAGCATAGTCCTTCGCACCACATCCCTGACGTCCCTAACATCCCGGATGCCGGTGGCTCGTCTTTGAGCACGGGCGCCCTTCAGCAAGCCCGTGCTCTTCATGACGGAGCCGCCGGTGTTGCAGAGGTGTTGACACGTTGGCAATTATTCCCGTCTACGAGCGCAAGCCGTTTTGCGAGAACATGCGGCAATGGAACCTCGGAACCGTTGCGCCATTTCGTACTTCGCCCGCTCCAATCATCGCAATGCGCATGTGCCGTTCGGCATCAAACAAGATGACCGACTTTCGCACATGTATGTGATCGGCAAGACGGGCGTGGGCAAGTCCACGCTTCTCGAAACGCTCGCATGGCAGGACTTCGAAGCGGGACGCGGGTTCGCGTTGGTCGATCCGCACGGAGACTTGGCGGAGCAGCTTGCCGACCGCATGAGAACCAGCGACCCCGAGCGTGTCGTGTACCTCAACGCGTGCGATCCATGGCTAATGTTCGGGTACAATCCCCTTCGGCGTGTGCGGGCGGACAAGATACCGCTCGCGGTTTCCGGCCTCCTCGAAACGCTCAAGAAGATATGGCCGGACGCATGGGGCGTGCGCATGGAGCATGTCCTGCGCAACAGCCTCTATGCGCTTCTTGAGCGGGATGGATCGACGCTCCCGGATATTCTCAAGTTGTATACCGACGAAGTCTACCGCAAAGAGGTCGTGCGCGGCATCCGCAACGAGGTCGTAAAGCGGTTCTGGGAGGACGAATTTGAACACTACCCCGCACGGCTGCGTGCCGAGGCGTGTGCGCCCATCCAGAACAAACTTGGCGCGCTCCTTTCCGACCCTACACTTCATCGTATTCTCGTTGCGCCAGAGATTGATCTTCATTTCCGCAAGCTAATGGACGACGGCATAGTCCTCCTCGTGAACGTCTCGAAGGGGCGGCTCGGCGAGGAGAGTTCGCTGCTGCTCGGAAGCCTTATCGTCTCAACGCTGGGCCTCGCTGCATTCAGCCGCGCGGAAGCCGCGCCAGAAACCCGCCGTCCGTTCTTTGTCTATCTCGACGAATTCCACAACTTCACCACGCTCATGCTTGCGAACATGATGAGTGAGCTGAGGAAGTACGGCGTGGGGCTCATACTAGCGCATCAATATCTGCACCAGTTGGAGCCGGACATTCGACACGCGGTTCTTGGCAACGCGGGCACCGTCCTATCGTTCCGTGTCGGCCCGGAAGACGCAACCTTACTGGCGGATGAATTCCAGCCGACGTTCGACGTGCTTGATCTGCTCAACCTGCCGAACCGGTCGATCTATCTGAAGATGATGGTGGATGGGACGCCGACGCGACCGTTCAGTGCGCAAGCGATGGATATTGCGGCGATCGAAGATGGTAGGTCCGAAGGGGCGTAGACGCGAAGATATTTAAAGCTTCGGTCAGTTGAGAGGTCAGTAAACACCTTTCGTTATCATTGTTCCCCGTTAGGACGCTAACGCAAAAAGTTTGCGAAAATCTCTCACCGGCTTTCCGAGATTGCCTTGCCCGCCGCGAACCACACCACGAATGCTCCATTTGGGGCGCTGTGCCCCTTTAACATTTTGGAGATCGGGGTTCTTTGCTACACCTGTCTGAATTAGGAAATCCTCGATTTCTCCAATTTCCCTTTTGTTGGCCCTTCCTCTCTGTGAGGGATGCACGACGAAGAACATTACCGGTGTGCCTACTGCATAGTCCGAGAAGCCGTTTTGATACTTGTGCTTGTTGGTGGGATTGAAAGTCTCTTGCTTAAACGTCTTCGTCGCCTTCCCGACGTAGATGGGAGTTAGACCGCGTCTCGTCTGGATCGCAAACACATAGCAGCCACGCTTGGGCCCAAGATCAAACGCTTTTGCGTCAATGGACCAAAAATCATCAAACACCAGTGTTCTACCGCCCTTACGTTTTTCAAACGAAATCGCAAATCGCCCTTTAATCTGAAACGACGCCATAACACCTCCCCTGGAACTACCGCAAAAAGTTATCATTCGGCGATACCTGAGGGCAATTGCTTCCGCTGCCAATCACTACAGCACTGGCAACTTCGACAAGCGATTGATGTTACAGCGGTCGAAGTCGAAAGGATCGAAAGGGCAGCCGCCCGCTGGAAAGCCAAAATCGCTCCGGGCGCCAATTTCGGATTTCTTATAGGTGCCATAGTCTGGGCTGTGCCTTCAGCGAAACCGCAGACGTTAATCAGGAATGCATCCATGCATCGAAACGCACCAGGAGAAGGCGAGCCGTTATGAGGACGATGTGCAGCCGAAAGGCGCTGTCGTCACCATCAGATAAACCGGGATGCGATCCTTGCGGATGTAGGCGCTTGGCACGACCGTTTATGAAGCCAAGCCCATTGTCATCCCATTCATTCAATTCGCGACTCAAAAAGCCCGCGGCAGCGAGTTTCCTCCGGCGCGCCTGACCACTCCCAACATTTTCCGCTGTTGGATCGATTTTGACGGCCATTTCGTCAAGCAGCGAATCAAAAAAGGTGCGGACCTGGCTATTGGCAGCGGCCCAATCTCCATCAGCGTTCGCATCGAACGCTTGCCGAAGATGACCCTTGTTGCAATTCGACTATCAAGCTAAACCAATTTAGTTTGGTTGGTTCGGCTACCTGGTCCGATTCCGAGCCCTTGCGATGTTACTGGCCGCCTTACCAATGGGGCTAGGGCGTCGCGGGCGCTTCGAATCACCCTTGTTACGCATCCAGCAACCGAATCAGCTATGCATGCTCGGCCAAGCTGCTGGGGATAAACATGGCGTGGTTCTTACAAACGCCTGATGCGGCCAGTCCGAAGCTACTCGCAAATATAATCCATGAATGTGGCCTCGCTTCCAAGGGAGGCGGAGCATTTGCGTTTGCATCGGCAATGGGTGTGAAGCTCTTACTCGCTGAACCCGCATTTCAAGCTTTTCTTGGCGGTGGAGAGTTCGTGATCGTTATTGGCCTCGATGCTATCACCGACACTAGAGCTGTGGACGAACTCAGAAAGGCGAGAGAGAAATATCCAAACTTTAAACCGAAACTATTTTCTCACAGCAAAGTCGGCACAATTTTTCATCCTAAGACGATTTGGCTCAAAACCGATGGTGGTGGTTGCATCATAACGGGCTCTGGCAATCTCACAGCGGCAGGTCTGAGGTCCAATTGGGAAGCAATGGCAATAGAGCTTTTGAGCGTTATAGAAATAGATGCAGCAGAAGCAGTGTGGGATGCGTGGTTGGCCGAACACGAGGAGAATCTTCTCGATCTTGATGATCCAGTCGCGTTGGAGAAAGCTAAGGCCAACAAGGTTCAGCGTATTAAAATAAAGAAGGCACTGAAGCTGCCAGAGATTGAAGATGAAGCGGCTGAAGTGGCCGTGGATATGGCCGAAGAAATTATCGAAGAGGTTACCCAAGACCTCTCGCTAAACCCGGTCTTGATTGCCGAAGTTCCCAGGAGTGGTAATCGCTGGCAACAAATAAATTTCGACGTAAAAACTTATCAGGAATTCTTTGGCGTTACGCTAGGTAGCGTAAAGAACGTACTTTTTCATTGCGCACTGGCAGACGGTTCTCTGTCAGCGCCTGAGCATCGTCAATCCGTTGCCGTTCAAAGTCACAATTACCGCTTTGAAGTGGGAGCGGCTCACGGATTGCCTTACCCGGATGCCGGACATCCCATCGTGGTATTTGAGAAGACGTCGGATTCGACATTCAATTATGTACTGTTGTTGCCAGGACAACCTGAACATATTCTGATTCAAGCGTACCTTGACGAAAAATACGCGAAATCAAATCACAAACGGCGCGTCACTATCACCTCTGGCGTTTTGCAAGAGGTGTGGCCGACTTCGCCTCTGTTTTTGTAGTGCTATGAACAGAGAAAAATCAGTTCGGCGTCGAAGGACGGATCGGCGTTGAACCGCGAGCTGTTCAATTTCATATGGCTGATGCGCCCGGCAGAAACGGCTTCCACGCTCGAGAAATATCTTCGTGCCAGCGACAATATCTGGTCTACCGTCAATACCCTGGGGCGCGCATTGCTGCTTGATGCATAAGGCGAGTACGAAAGAACCAAGGGAGCGTTCAAATCTCGTACCAATGCGAAAAGGCGCTCGAAAGCTGCTGGTGCCTGCGATTTGATGCAAAAGGGTGATTGGTGCCTGTCAAACCGATACATCCCCCGACTGTACTGCTCGCCATCCGTCCGAATTCGTGTAGTGGAAATTCCCGGATCATCCCACATGCACATAGTTTCGAGCACGTGATAGAAGCGGCTGTAGTGATCCCTAGTATATGGCGGGTCCGCGTATACGACGCCCACGCTGCTATCGAGAGAGGCTAGTGCATCCGCGAAATCCGCTCGGACAACTCTGTGTTTATGCTTAGTTCGTGGGAGTGCACGATACCGTTCAAGCCAGACCGAAAAGAGCGCCGCGAGGTCTAATTCACGGTCGCGTAAAATTTTTCCAATTAAATGCCGCTTAGGCTTGCTATCACTTCCTAACGGCCGAATGGGCTGCGCAAAGTGCTTGCCAACTGTATTAACGATTTCGCTCGCCGTGCTAACTATCGCGGCCAGGAAACAATCCCGCTCACTCGCTTCTTGTCGGTGCGCTGTAGTCAGCAATGCATCAAGCTGAACCGCCTGCAGGTAGGAGAAATATAGCCCTCCAAAATGGCGAAGCATTAGCGTTTCGCGGAACCGTGCTTTGTCGAAAGAGCCGAGTCGCTTGAAACCCTGCTTGTGGGCTCGCTTAAGGGGATCTGTGACCGGCTGAGGATTACTATGGAAAGCAAGTACCGAGGCGTTGTCGATGAGCTCACAGATCGGTGGAGCGTCACCCAGCTTTGCGGCAGTCAAACATTTCTTCTCGTATTCTATGAGCGGAGACGCCGCCTCAAGGCACTCCCGATAGGTAAGACCGAACGCTTGCTTCACAAAATTGCGCGCCGCGAGGTCTGAAATGTTCGCTGGCTGTAGAATTGCCGAACAGAGCACGCGCGAATATTCCTGAATATCGACAGCTATCACGTCGCGGGATGATGCCAATGATGCGGAGACAGTGCCTGACCCCGCGAAAAGGTCGCAGACGGGGCCGCGATTGGGATCAACTCGATCCATGGCCACCCGGAGAGGTTCAACTATACGAAGCTTGCTTCCAAGGTAGTGTATCGGCCGCCAAAGCGCGGGCTCGGACTCCGCCGCAACAAATTCATCGATGGGAAGCCGAAGCTGAGGCTTGTTCATGGAGTCCTAGACTAATATGATTCGCAAGATTAGGGCGTGTCGGTGGCAAAAACTCTTCTGTACGGCGAGATTTACATGCTGAAAGACCTTCGTGCCAATCTCGACACAGCGAATGGCGAAATAAGATATCACCTGTCGCACCAGCCTGGGGAAGATGCGCCCACACCCTCCGGGACCACTGAAAATTCGGTCATCCAAGGAGATAACTCCATTGCTCTTGCGCTGTTGAAACAAAGGTACGCAGGTAAAATTCGCTGTGCGTATTTGGACCCTCCATACAATAATCAGGAACGATATACGCACTATGCGGATGCGCAAAACCATGAAGATTGGCTGGACGACATTGTTACCTGTTTAAGGCAGATAAAGTCCTTGCTGAGCCAAGATGGCAGCGTTTGGATTTCTATCGATGATCGACAAGTCCACTATTTGAAAGTGGCCCTCGATGAGATTTTCGGTCGCGAGAATTTTGTCTCGACGATTATTTGGCAACAGCGGACTACTCGCGAGAACCGAAAGGTCTTCTCGAATAATCACGAATACATATTGGTTTATGCCGTTGACGTTCGCGAGTTTAAACGCACGCGCGGACTTCTCGAATGGGATGATACGGTTTTGAACCGGTTTAAAAATCCTGATGCTGATCGGCGCGGTCGATGGCAATCAGTTTCCGCCAATGTTCAAGCGGGCCACGCAACAAAGAGTCAGTTTTATGATTTGGTGGCGCCTAACGGTAAACGCCACAAACCTCCGAAGGGGCGATGTTGGGTTTACAACCAAGTTCGCATGAAACAGGAGGTCGCAAAAGCTAACGTTTGGTTTGGTAAGGACGGAAATGGGGTGCCGCGCCTGAAACGCTTCTTGAAAGAAGCAAAGCGAGGGTTCACCCCGCACACATTGTGGTTGGCTGATGAGGTCGGCACAAACGACTCCGCAAAGAAGCATTTGCTAGACATGTTTCCGAACCTGGCTCTTTTCGACACTCCAAAGCCTGAAGCTTTAATTCAGCGCGTTCTGAGCATCGCGAGCGAGCCCAATGACCTTGTGTTAGACGCCTATTTGGGTTCTGGGACGACTGCAGCCGTCGCTCACAAAATGGGAAGGCGCTATATCGGCATTGAGCGTGGCGACCATGCTGCCACGCATTGTGTCGAACGTCTTCGGAAGGTAATTGCCGGAGAGGAAGGTGGGATTTCAGGAAAGACTGGATGGAAAGGAGGCGGCGCATTCCACTTTTACACGCTCGATAGCAAGCGTGACAGAAATCGTATTGTTAGGCAAAAAGCCGCATCAACGAAGAAAACGAACAGCGGTGAAGTGACTGCTGCCGCTTGATTTACCTTATGCAAGCGCACGGACCGCAAATACGCCGGCTTTCATCGCTGCCCGGAGCGCAGAATTGGAAAACTCCGGATATGCGCCACGCCCTTCAGCTGTGTGCGTGTCGCGCGATTGGGGGGTGAGCTTCCTATTTCTCTACGGCGCGGCAGCAAGCATCACCTAAAGCCTTGCGCACGTTGAAGCTGGATTTCCACGCCAGTCATGCGCAACCGCCATTCACAGAGCGTTTCGCTTACTCCAAATATGGCGGCAATTTCCGAGGTCGTATGCCGGCGTGCCCGATAGTGAGCAAGAGAACCCCGGGGCACGAGCAGGGCGGCGCCATACCAATCAGCCTCCGATTCGTGCTCTTCGGAATAGTCACTTAGCAGGAGCATTCCAGTATTCTTCGAGACCTCGATCCGACTTGGAATGTGCCTTAGTGTCTGACCGGGAACATATTGAATCCGATGAATCATTTGTGATTCAAGAGAGGTGGCCCTGATTCGAGGATGGTCACCGATGTGGACGGCACAAAATCGTGGACGTTATGACCGCAGCCGATTGCGATACCCCAGCGACTTGACCGACGAGGAGTGGGCCTATGTGGCACCACAAATCCCTCCGGCCAAGCGCGGCGGCAACAAGCGCCATGTCGATGTGCGCGAAGTGATGAACGGCATTCTGTACGTTCTGAGTACAGGTTGCCAATGGCGGGCGATTCCGAAAGATTTGCCACCACGCAGCACGGTTTACGACTACTTCGAGCTGTGGAGTTGGGACGGCACTCTGGAGCGCATCCATCACGCGCTCTATGTGGCGTGCAGAGACCGCGAAGAACGCGAGGCCAGCCCCAGCGCCGCGATCATCGACAGCCAGAGCGTCAAAAGCGCGGAAAAAGGGGGGCGTGCATCGATCCACATGGCTTCGATGCGGGAAAAAAGGTCAAGGGCAAGAAGCGCCACATTCTCGTAGATACGCTCGGCCTTCTGTTGAACGCCGTTGTTCATCCTGCCGATGTCCAGGATCGCGATGGGGCGGCGCTGGTTCTCGACGCGCGCACGCGCGCGCTGTTCCCGTTCATCCTGCGCATCTTCGCCGACGCGGGCTATCAGGGGCCGCGCGCCGCATTGGCGGCAACTCAAAGCGGCGATTGGATCATCGAAATCGTCAAGCGCAACGAGTTGCACAAGTTTGTCGTCCTGCCGAAACGGTGGATTGTCGAGCGCACAATTGCATGGCTGAACCGCTGCCGCAGACTCGCCAAAGACTGGGAGAACCTCAATCGCAAGGCGCTCGCATTCCTGCGCCTCGCATCAATCCGCCTCATGCTCAGAAAACTATGCAATCCATTGTGATGTTCCCGGACAGACACTAAGTCCTAGGTGCTCGGGGGTAGGCGA
>Ga0209483_1001005_pt1 | contig 22557 bp, 20 predicted proteins | sample NGEPerA_FD_184508 | JGI IMG/M metagenome (GOLD analysis project Ga0209483, IMG submission 184508) | Arctic peat soil microbial communities from the Barrow Environmental Observatory site, Barrow, Alaska, USA - NGEE PermafrostL2-A... | ecosystem: Environmental > Terrestrial > Soil > Wetlands >... | reverse complement strand
ATGTAGTGCAGGCTGATGCGTTCCCCTTGGTCCCCTGGGTTGCCGCGCCGCCCATAACGGATCATGCCCCAAGCGGTCTCCTCGGCGGCGATCTCCGGCAAATCGTAGATGCCCGAATGCGAGCCGCCGACCTTGTGGACAAAGGCGACATGCACCTCGTCCATGCTGTTCTCGAAGCATTGCAGGTAGTTGCACGGCACCACCGGCGGCGCCTGGTTTTCGATGAGCCCTTGGGCCTGCGGCATCGGATAAGGCGGGAAGGCGGGCGGCGCGCCCTCGCCGAGATAGGCGAAGACGAGCCCCATGTATTCGCGCGTCGGATAACTCCGCATCTGCACCTTGCGGGCGAAGCTCGCCTCCTCGGCCGGCTGCTCGAGGCACTGGCCGTCGCAGTTGAACTTCCAGCCGTGATAGACGCAGCGGATGTCGTCGCCCTCGACCCAGCCGAGATGCATCTGCGCGCCGCGATGCGGACAGCGATAGTCGATGACCTGCGCCACGCCGCTCTCGCCGCGATAGAGCGCGAAATCCTCGCTCATGACGCGGATCGGCTTCGCCTGGCCTGGGGGCAGATCTGCGGCCCGCATCACCGGCATCCAGAAGCGGCGCATGAAGCGGCCGCCCGGCGTCTCCGGGCCGGTGCGCGCGAGGTCGATTTCCAGGCGCGGCGCGCGCCCCCGGGCGGTCCAATCCTCGGCAACACTCATGTCGTCCTCCCGGTCTTACGCTGCCGCCTTCGCCGTGGCGCCCTGCGGCGGATGGCGTCCCGCCGGGTAGGGGTAAGGTCCCAGCCGCAGGAAGATGACACAGGTGACCAACAGCATGATCTCATAAACGACAAAGATCGGCCGATAGGAGTGAAACCGGTCGAAGCTGAACCCGCTCAACGCCGGGCCGATGCCGACCCCGAACCCGAACATGCCGAACATCGTGCCGTAGATTTTGGCGTAGTTTCTCAGCCCGAAATACCGGCTGACGAAGAACGCCATCAAATCGATCTCGGCGCCGATCCCGAGCCCGCAGCAGATCGCGCCGATAAACGGCACGGCGCCGGCCGCCTGGCTCATCAGCAGGGCAAGGCCGATCATCGGCATGACGAAAAACCCGACCGCCACGTAAGGGCCCCAGAAACGATCGAGGAACCAGCCAGAGAGAATGCGTCCGGCGAGCAGCGCGATCCCGGTTCCCGACAATGCCGCCGTTGCGGTCTGCAGCGCGATGCCGCGGTCGGTCAACAGCGCGACGATGTGCGTGAGAGTGCCGTTGATCGCGATGACGTCGAGGAAAAACGCGAGGCCGAGCCCCCAGAACAGCCCCGAGCGGAAGGCTTGGCCGACCCCGGCGCCGGGCAGGTTGAGCGCGGCGCCGCGCGACTGGCCGCGCTCCGGCCGGGCCGCGAAATCGGGCGGCTCGCGCACCAACAGCGCCACCGGCAGGAACGCGAAGACCATCACCGCGATCGCCATTCCGAGATAGGCCGTGCGCCAACCGAAATGCCGGATCAGTTCGGCCGCGAGCTGCGGCATCAGCGCGACGCCGAGCCCGACCCCGGCCATGCCGATTCCCAGCGCCAACCCGCGCTGTCGGTCGAACCACTGTGCGATCACCGTCGAGAACGGGATCGGGCCGCCCACCGGCGAGGCAAAGCCGGTGACCGCGAAAATCAGCAAGGTGACGGCAAACGGATCGGCCTGGATCAGTGCGCCGGCGGCGATGCTGAGGGCGTAGAGGACGATGCCGGGGACCATGCAGCGCCGCACGCCCCAGCGGTCGATCATCCAGCCGAAAACCGGGCAGGCGATCGCCCCGATTGTCGCGTGCAGGGTCAGCGCCGAGGAAAAAATGCCCCGCCCGATCCCGAGATCGGCGGTGATCGGCTTCAGAAACACGCCGAAGGCGAAGACGTCGATCGGCCCGGCGCCGACGATCAGCGCCAGCACCGTCGCCGCCACGACCCACCAGCGGTTCGCGAAGATGCCGCGCATCGGCGCTCCCTCCAATCCTCGTTGCCGCCAGTTTGATGGCGGGCGCGTGCCGGCGCAACTTGCTAAGCTTCGGCCGGCGGACGGATCGACGGGAGAACGCGATGAAGGTCACGAGCCTTGAGGTGCTGCGCGCCGATGCCGGCTGGCGCAACTACTACTTCCTGAAGCTTTCGACCGATGACGGGATCACCGGCTGGAGCGAGTTCGACGAGGGCTTTGGCTCGCCCGGCATCAGCGCGGTCATCGAGCGCCTCACGCCCAAGGTCGTCGGCCAGGATGCGATGAACCACGAGCGCATCTTCGCCGAGCTTTACTGCTCGACGCGGCCGGCGGCGGGCGGAGTCGTCGCCGAAGGGCTGGGCGCGATCGAGAATGCGCTGTTGGACGCCAAGGCCAAGGCGCTCGGCGTGCCGTGCTATGCGCTCCTCGGCGGCAAACTGCGCGACCGGGTGCGGGTCTACTGGTCGCATTGCGCGACATGGCGGATCAACCATCCGCATCTCTTCAAGCCGGCGATCACCGACCTCGACGGCGTGAAGAAGATCGGCGCCGAGGTCAAGGAGCGCGGCTTCACCGGTCTCAAGACCAACATCTTTCTGCACGACGTACAGCCGTTACACGGCTGGCGGCCGGGGTTCGGCGTGCCGTTCTACCCCGAGCTCAATGTCGAGAAGCGGGTGCTGCGCAACCTGGCGACCCATCTCGAGGCGATCCGCGACGGCGCCGGCCCCGATGTCGATTTGCTGCTCGACCTCAACTTCAACGCCAAGACCGAAGGCTACCTCAAAATCCTCCGCGCAATCGCCGAGTTCGACATGTTCTGGGTCGAGATCGACAGCTACAACGCCGAGGCGCTCGCCTATATACGCAGCCACAGCCCGCACCCGATCAGCTCGTGCGAGACCTTGCTCGGCGTGCGCGAGTTCCTGCCCTATTTCCGCGCCCAGTCGATGGATGTCGCGATCGTCGACGCGGTGTGGAACGGCGTCTGGCAGTCGATGAAGATCGCCGCCGCGGCCGAGGCGTTTGAGGTCAACATCGCGCCGCATAATTTCTACGGCCACCTCGCCTCGTTCATGAACCTGCATTTCGCCGCCGCGGTGCCGAATTTGCGGATCATGGAGATCGACGTCGACCGGCTCGACTGGGACAAGGACCTCTTCACCCACGAGCCGGTGTTCGAGAACGGCTACCTCGCAATCCCCGACCGTCCCGGCTGGGGCTGCGAGCCCAACGAAGACGCGATCCGCGCCCATCCCCCGAAAAGCGCCGGCGGACTGATCGGCTACCGGCAGGCGACGTAACACCCTCCCACGCCTTCGGCGCGGGTCCCTCACCCTCCCGCAAGCGGGAGAGAGAATAAGAGGGCAGCGAAAACCCTCTCCCGCTTGCGGGAGAGGATGGCGCGCGAAGCGCGACGGGTGAGGGTCAGCCCGTCTTCAGCACCCCAGTTGCGTCGCCAAATCCTCGAACCCCTCGGCGGCGTAGGTGAAATCGTGCTCGGCCTTGAAGTCGCGCGCCTGCTTCGCGCCGTGCTCGTAGGGGCGGGCGATGTAAGCCGTCTTCATCCCGTGCTCGGCGGCGCGGACGAGGTCGTTGTTGTGCGCCGCGACCATCATCACCGCGCCCGGATCGCCCGAGCCGAGGAACTCGATCGCCGACCGGTACATCTCGGCGTCGGGTTTGTAGTGGCGCACCAGGTCGGAGCCGAGCACCGTGTCCCACGGCAGGCCGCAATGCTTGGCCATGTCGGTCAACAGCCGCACCGTGCCGTTCGACAACGTTGCGATGATGTATTTGGTCTTGATTCGCGTCAGGCCCGGCGCCGAATCGGGCCACGGCGTGAGCCGGTGCCAGGTCAGGTTGAACCAGGTTTTGTCCTCTTCGTTGAGGCCCTTGATGCCGAACTTCTCGATCAGCGCGTCGAGCCCCATGCGGTGCAGCGCGTCGAGGTTGGTCCACGGAAGTTCGCCGGTGCGTACCCGGTTCATCGACGGCGCGTAGGCGCCGCGCCATTCGTCGGCGAATTGCTGCCAATCGACGCCGGTGATGCCCTTGCGCCGGCCGAGCTCTTCGCCGTCGGCGGTAACCGCCGAGCGCCAATCGACGACGGTGCCGAACACGTCATGCACCAGGGCCTTGATCTCGCTCATCTACCGTCTCTCCGCAATTCGCGGCGCAGCATCGGGCGCGGCTGTCATGCTGTAAAGCATCCGCTATCGCATATCGGGTCGCATATGCGTACATTCTTGGCTCGATTCCTTCAGAGTTCGCACCGCCATGCCCGAAGACTTCTACCGCATCAAGCGCCTGCCGCCCTATGTCTTCGCCGAGGTCAACGCGCTGAAGGCGACCGGGCGAGCCGCCGGGCATGACGTGATCGACCTCGGCATGGGCAACCCCGACGGGGCGACCCCGCCGCACATCGTCGCCAAGCTGGTCGAGGCGGTGCAGAACCCCAAGGCGCACGGCTATTCGGCGTCGAAAGGCATCCCTGGCCTCAGGCGGGCCTATGCCGGGTATTACGCCCGGCGCTTCGGTGTCGAGCTCGACCCCGAGCGCGAGATCGTCGTGACCCTCGGCTCGAAGGAGGGGTTCGCCAACCTCGCCCAGGCGATCACCGCCCCCGGCGACACGGTGATCGTGCCGAACCCGAGCTACCCGATCCACTCCTTCGGCTTCATCATGGCCGGCGCTTCGGTGCGCAACGTGCCGATCGGCCCCGGCGTCGATTTCCTCGAGGAGCTGAAAAAGGCGGTCAAGCACTCGATCCCGGCGCCGCTGGCGATCGTGCTCAATTTCCCGGCCAACCCGACGGCGATGACGGTCGACCTCGATTTCTACGGCGAGATCGTCGATTTCTGCCGCCATCACGGCATTTGGGTGCTCAGCGACCTCGCCTATGCCGAGATTTATTTCGACGACAAGCCGCCGCCCTCGATCTTCGAGGTGCCGGGGGCCAAGGATATCGCGGTCGAGTTCACCTCGCTCAGCAAGACCTATTCGATGGCCGGTTGGCGGATCGGTTTCGCGGTCGGCAACCAGCGGCTGATCTCGGCGCTGACCCGGGTCAAGTCGTATCTCGATTACGGCGCCTTCACCCCGATCCAGGTCGCGGCGACAGCGGCCTTGAACGGGCCGCAGGAGTGCATCGCCGAGATCCGCCAGCGCTACAAGGCGCGACGCGACGTGCTGGTCGACGGGCTGAAGCAGGCCGGCTGGGACATTCCCGCGCCGGAAGCGACGATGTTCGCTTGGGCCCCGGTGCCCGAGGAGTTCAAGAGCCTCGGCAGCCTCGCCTTTTCGAAGCTGCTCTTGGAGCGCGCCAATGTCGCGGTGTCGCCGGGGGTCGGCTTCGGCGAGCACGGCGAGGGGTTCGTGCGCATCGCGCTTGTCGAAAACCGCCAGCGGCTGCGTCAGGCGACGCGCAACATCAAAGCCTTCCTCGCCGGCCGCAACGACACCGCCGACATCCGCCGCGTCCAGCGGCTGCAGGCCGCGAAATAACACCTCGAGTGGATAATGCCGACTTATCAAAAATGTCCAGGGTGCGGAAATACAGAAAAAGGATATTCAGTGTACCAGTGCCGCAACTGCGGGAAGTTTTATTGCCTTACGCTTACTTTTGCAGGCTTTGGTCCTGCTGCCGGCTGCTACCCAAAAGGGCATAAATGTTACGAGTGCGGCCATGACAAATTCCGCCAGCTTGGTCACACAGGATAAACATTTGCGAGACTGCTATCGATTGACTCGATCGGCGCGGCTTCCTATGTTCCACGCCTTGTGAGGAAACCTCGCCATGAAGGTCGTCAATTCGCTGAAGACGTTGAAAAAGCGCGACAAGAACTGCCGCGTCGTGCGGCGCCGCGGTCGCGTCTTCGTGATCAACAAGGTCAATCCGCGCTTCAAGGCGCGCCAAGGCTGACGCCTGGAATCGTGGCGCGGCACCGCTTGGCGCCGCGGCAATCTCGATCAGGTTAGTAAGCCGTGTCGGCGCGAGATTGCGCCGCCGCCCTCGCGATGACAGACTCCGCCCATGCGCATGCCGCCGCCCGATGCCGGGGTGATCGCCCGCCGCGCCGCGATCGCGGCGGCGTTGCGGCGGATTGTGGCGCCGGATGCGGTCATTGAATCCGCGCCCGAGCGGCGGGCCTACGAAAGCGACGGCCTCACCGCCTACCGCCAGCCGCCGCTGGTCGCGGTGCTGCCCTCGACGGTCGAGCAGGTTGCGGCGGTGCTGCGCTACTGCAAGGAGCACGGAATCAAGGTGGTGCCGCGCGGCGCCGGCACCTCGCTGTCGGGCGGCGCGTTGCCGCTGGCCGACGGCGTATTGCTGGGTATGGCGAAATTCAACAGGATCGTCGAGATCGATTACCCGAACCGCTGCGCGGTGGTGCAGCCGGGGGTCACCAATCTGGCGATCAGCCAGGCGGTCGAGGCCGCCGGGTTCTATTACGCGCCCGACCCGTCGAGCCAGATCGCCTGCACGATCGGCGGCAATGTCGCCGAGAATTCGGGCGGCGTGCATTGCCTCAAATACGGCCTCACCACCAACAATCTGCTCGGCGTCGAGATCGTCACGATCGACGGCGAGGTCATCCGCATCGGCGGCAAGCATCTCGATGCCGAGGGCTATGACCTGCTCGGCATCCTCACCGGCTCGGAGGGACTGCTCGGAATCGTGACCGAGGTCACCGTGCGCATCCTGCGAAAACCGCCGCTGGCGCGCGCCGTGCTGGTCGGCTTCGCCAGCACCGAGGATGCCGGCAACTGCGTCGCCGCGGTGATCGGCGCCGGCATCATCCCGGGCGGCATGGAGATGATGGACCGGCCGGCGATCCATGCCGCGGAGGCCTACGCCAAGGCCGGCTATCCGCTCGATGTCGAGGCGCTGTTGATCGTCGAGCTCGACGGTCCGGCAGCCGAGGTCGACCATTTGCTCGAAACCGTCGAGAGGCTGGCGAGCGAGAACCGGGCGATCTCGCTCAAAATCAGCCGGAGTGAGGGCGAGCGCCTGTCGTTCTGGGCCGGGCGCAAGGCGGCGTTTCCGGCGGTCGGCCGCATCTCGCCCGATTACTACTGCATGGACGGGACGATCCCGCGCGGCCGGCTGGCCGAGGTGCTGCGCGAGATCGCGGCGCTGTCGCAGCTTCATGGCCTGCGGGTCGCCAACGTCTTTCACGCCGGCGACGGCAATCTGCATCCGCTGATCCTCTACGACGCCAACCAGCCGGGCGAGATCGAGCGGGCCGAGGAATTCGGCGCCGATATTCTCAAGCTTTGTGTCGAGGTTGGGGGTGTGCTGACCGGCGAGCACGGGGTCGGGGTCGAGAAACGCGACCTGATGGGCGTGATGTTCAGCGAAACCGATTTGGCGCACCAGGAGCGCCTCAAATGCGCCTTCGACCCCGACGGATTGCTCAATCCCGGCAAGGTGTTTCCCGTGCTGCACCGCTGCGCCGAGTTGGGCCGGCTGCACGTCCACCGTGGGGCGCTGCCGCACCCCGAACTGCCGCGGTTTTAACAGCGCCCATTGCGAGGCGCCGTTTAAGCGCCGCGGCGATCTCGATGGGATCGGGCAGGCTGGGCGCGAGATTGCTTCGCTGCGCTGGCGATGACATCGTGCCCGTATGACCCGCTTCATCCCGACCACGATCGACGAATTGTGCGAGGCGATCGGCGCGGCGCTTGCCGCCGAGGAGCCGGTCGAGCTGGTCGCCGGCGGCACCAAGCGCGGCCTCGGCCGGCCGTCGCAGACGCCGCATGTCGTCGAGCTGACGCGGCTCTCCGGCATCCGCGATTACGCGCCCAACGAGCTGGTGCTGACCGCCGGCGCGGCGACGCCGCTGACCGCGATCGAACGCGCGCTCGCCAATTCGGGCCAGATGCTCGCCTTCGAACCGCCCGATTGGCGCCGCCTGATGGGTGCGGTGCACGGCTCGCAAACCCTGGGCGGCGTCCTCGCCTGCAATCTTTCCGGCTCGCGGCGGATCAAATCCGGCGCGGCGCGCGACCATTTCCTCGGCTTTCAGGCGGTGAGCGGCCGCGCCGAGGCGTTCAAGGCCGGCGGCAAGGTGGTGAAGAACGTCACCGGCTACGATCTGCCGAAGCTGCTGGCCGGCTCCTACGGCACGCTGGCGGCGCTCGCCGAAGTGACGGTCAAGGTCCTCCCGCGACCGGAAACCGCCGCGACGGTGCTGGTCTGCGGCGTCGCGCCGGAGGGTGCGGTGCGGGTGATGGCGGCGGCGCTCGGCTCGCCGCACGAGGTGTCGGGCGCCGCCTACCTGCCGCCCGGCGCGCCGCGGCTCGCTTCCCTGCCGGCGAGCGGCGTCGTGGCGCTGCGGATCGAGGGGCCCGCGCCGTCGGTCGCCTATCGCCGCGAGGCGCTGCTCCTGGAACACGCCGCCGCGGGCGAGATGTCGGAATTGGGCGACGTCGAAACCGCCGGATTATGGCGCGACATCGGCAATGTCGCGCCGCTGGCAGATCTCGCCGACCGCGCGGTGTGGCGGCTTTCGGTCGCGCCCGGGCGCGGCGCCGAAGTGGCGCGCACGATCGCCCGCGCGATCGATGCGGTGTGGTTTCTCGATTGGGGCGGCGGCCTCGTCTGGCTCGCGGCGGTCGAGCCGGGCGACGCCGGCGCCGCAATCATCCGCGCGGCGGTCGGCGGCCAGGGGCATGCGACGCTGATCCGCGGTTCGCCCGGCCTGCGCGCCGCGGTGCCGGTGTTCGAGCCGCAGCCCGCCGCGCTCGCCGCCTTGTCGCGCCGCGTCAAGGAGGGCTTCGACCCGCGGCATATCCTCAATCCCGGCCGCATGGTCGAGGGCGTCTGAGTTGACGGCAATGACCCCGTTTTCGTTCGTCATTCCCGCGCAAGCGGGAACCCAGGGCAAACGACGAAACAGTTGCTTCTGGACCCCCGCTTTCGCGGGGGTGACGAATAAGCCTGGGGCGAAGGCGTAGCGATGCAGACCGACTTCACCCCGGCGCAGCTGCTCGATCCCGACACCGCGCAATCGGAAAAGATCCTGCGCGCCTGCGTCCATTGCGGGTTCTGCACCGCGACCTGCCCGACCTATGTGCTGCTCGGTGACGAGCTCGATGGGCCGCGCGGCCGCATCTACCTGATCAAGAACATGCTCGAAGCGGGCGGCCCGGTGGCGGCGGAGACCGTCACCCATATCGATCGCTGCCTGTCGTGCCTCGCCTGCATGACGACCTGCCCGTCGGGCGTCAACTATATGCACCTGGTCGACCACGGCCGCCGGCATATCGCGGAGCATTACCGCCGGCCGCTGCGCGAGCGTCTCTTGCGCCGCGTACTCGGAGCGGTGCTGAGCCGGCCCGAACGGTTCCGCCGGGCGCTGGGCGCGGCGCGGCTGGCGCGGCCCTTCGCGGCGCTGCTGCCGGCGCGGCTGCGCGCGATGCTGGAGCTGACGCCGCGCTCGCTCCCCCGGCAATCGCCGGTGGACCGGCCGCAGATCTTTTCGGCGGCGGGCGAGCGGCGGATGCGCGTCGCGCTGCTGGCGGGCTGCGCGCAGCAGGTGCTGGCGCCCGAGATCAACGAGGCGACGATCCGGCTCTTGACCCGGCACGGCTGCGAGGTCGTCGTCGCCGAGGGCAGCGGTTGCTGCGGCGCGCTCACCCACCATCTCGGCCAGGACGCGCCGGCGCTCGCTTTCGCCCGCGCCAATATCGACGCGTGGGAGTTCGCTGGCGCCATCGGCGGGCTCGACGCGATTGTCGTCAACGCCTCGGGCTGCGGCACGATGGTCAAGGATTACGGGTTCATGCTGCGCGAGGATCCGGCCTATGCCGAAAGGGCGGCGCGGGTCAGCGCGCTTGCCCGCGACATCTCGGAGGTGGCCGCGTCGCTCGGCATCGAGCGGCGGACGGCGGACGGACAGGGGCTGCGCGTCGCCTATCATTCCGCCTGTTCGCTTCAGCACGGCCAGAACCTGCACCGGGAACCCAAGGCGCTGCTCGCCGCCGCCGGCTACGACGTGGTCGACATCCCCGAAGCGCATCTTTGCTGCGGCTCGGCCGGCACCTACAATTTGCTGCAGCCGGAGCTGGCAGTGGCGCTGCGCGAGCGCAAGCTCGCCAATATCGCGCTGACCGGCGCGGACATCGTCGCCGCCGGCAATATCGGCTGCATCACCCAGCTCGCTTCCGGCGCCGGCCTGCCGCTGGTGCACACCGTGGAGCTCTTGGATTGGGCGACCGGCGGGCCTATTCCCCGCGTCCTCGGCGGCGTCGCGCCGCCGCCGGGATAACGACCGTCAGCGCCAGCGCGCTCGCGCCGATCAGGGTCGGAACCATCCAGTCCGAGGCGCCGCGCATCGCCCGCTCGCCGGCGGCGCCGAGATCGACCGCGGCGACGGTCAGCGGCAACTGGCCGAGCAGCGACCCCAGCGCATAGTCGCCGAGCCGCAGCCGGGTGAGGCCGAGCGCGTAGTTGCTCAGGCTGTGCGGGATCACCGGCACCAGGCGGACCAGGGTGACCGTGCGCCAGCCGCCGCGCTCGGCGCGTTCGAGGAGCGCGGTGAAGCGGCTCCAGCGCGCGTGCTGAAAGAAGCCGGCATGGACATAGCGCGCGAGCAGAAACCCGGCGACGGCGCCGATGACGCTGCCGAGCGCCGACCACAGCAGCCCCCACCACACGCCAAAGACGATGCCGGCGGCGAACCCCAGCAACGAGCGCGGCACGAAGGTCAGGCTCGCGACCAGGTGCAGCGCGAGGAACACCAGCGGCGCCGCGGGGTGTGAGCGGATCAGCGCCGTCAGCGTCAGCGGATCGAACTCGCCGCGCCACCGCCATGCCGCGGCGATCCCGGCGACGACCAGCCCCAGCACCAGGGCCTGCCCGGCGCGGCGCAGATTGCCGATGGCCGGCGGGCCCGAGATCTTCGTCGCGCTGCGGGCGTCGCTCATGACACCGGATCGGCGGGCGCCGTAACCGGGCGGGAGGCGGCGTGTTCGTGCCGCGGCGCGGTTTCGCATACCAGCTCCGGCACGGATTGGCGGCGGCGCAGCCACCTCACCCCGAAGAGATCGCCGATGCCGACCCACAGCCGGTCCCAGGTCCCGTATTTCGAGGCGCCGCGCTCGCGCGGGCGGTGGTTGACCGGCAGCGACCGGACGACCCCGCCCTCGCGCAGCACCAGGGCCGGCAGGAAGCGATGCTGGTGGTCGAAAAACGGCAGGTCGAGATAGAGCGCGCGGGGGAACAGCTTCAATCCGCAACCGGTGTCCGGCGTGTCGTCGTGCAGCATCGCGCGGCGCACCGCGTTGGCGATCGTCGACGAGCGGCGCTTGGTCCAGCTGTCCCGGCGGCGGGCGCGATGGCCGGCGATCAGCAGCGGCGGCGCGGCCGGCGCGGCCCCACTCTCGTACCCTTTGGCGATTCGCCACAGCGAGGGAATGTCGGCCGGGTCGTTCTGCCCGTCGCCGTCGAGCGTCGCGATCCACGCGGCGCGCGCCGCCCTGACGCCGCTGCGGATCGCCGCGCTCTGCCCGCAGCTGCAAGTGTGGCGGACGAGGCGCAGCCGCTCATTCGCTGTCTGCAGCCGGGCGATCTCGGAGGCAGTCGCGTCGGTGCTGCCGTCATCGACGTAGACGATCTCGTACTCGACGCCGCTGCCGTCGAGCGCGGCGCCAATCTCGGCGACGAGCGGCGCGATGTTGCCGGCCTCGTTCTTGACCGGGATGACGATCGACAAATCCATCGAGCCGCTAGATACCCACTGTTTAACAACTCGTCACTCCCGCGCAGGCGGGAGTCCAGGGGCAACTTGTCGCCGCTCGCCTGGATTCCCGCTTTCGCGGGAACGACGATAGAAAATCAAGCCGACGACGAGCGTCCCGGAAGCCGCCGCATCAAGCCGTCGCCAGCGCCGCCTTGATGCTCTTGTGGAAGTGCTGCAACGCCGGCTCGTTGCGGCCGAAGGTGATCGCGTCCTGCGCGCCCGAGCCGAACCCCTTCTGCATCCCCTCGCAGGTCGGGAAATCCTCCATCTCGACCGTCGCCATCAGCAGGTTGAAATTGCGGTCCCAATGCTCCTTGGCCCGCAGGTTGTCGACCGGATCGGGGATGTAGAGCGAGACGTACATCACCGTCTCGTCCACCGTGGCCCCGGGGAAGAAATGCCAGGTCTCGACATGGTCGCGCTGGTAGGTGAAGACCGTATTCGGGAACAGCACGCAGATGACGACGGTGTTGTCGAAGACGTCCCATTCGCTTTCCGGCAGCTGGCGCAGGCTGTCGAAGGTCTTCCGCGCGGCCAGCATCCGGTGGTTGGGGCCGAACGCGTCGAAGGTGCAGCGGTTGCTGTAGAAAATCGGGTCGACCGTGGTGGGATGCAGATGCTGCAGGTGGTAGGTCTCGCCGAACGTGTCGACGCCGAGCTTCCAGTTCATCTTCCGGTGCAGCACGCGGGTTTCGTAATGGTGGTAGGTGTCGAGCCCATAGGCGGCGAGGTCGCCGGCCATGCCGCCGAGCATCTCGTCGACGTCGAACCTGGCTTCGGGGTCGGGCGAGACCCAGATCATCCCGTATTTCTCGATGACCGGCAGCGGCCGCAACCCGTGCGTCTCGCGCGCGGCGGCGGCGAAGGAGGGTTCGTCGGGCCGGGCGATCAGCGCGCCGTCGAGCCCATAACACCAGCCGTGATACGGGCAGCGGAAATCCTTTTCGCCGCTGCCGGTGCCGTGGGCGACGCGGGCGCCGCGGTGGCGGCAGACATTGAGAAAGGCGCCGAGCTTCCCGTCGCGGCCGCGCGCCAGGAGGATCGGCACGCCGGCGTAATCGTGCGTCATCCAATCGCCGGGGTTGGGCAGCAGCGCCGACAGGCCGACATTGAACGCGCCCTTGCGGAAGAACAGTTCGCGCTCGCGCTCGGCCTGCTTCGCGCAGGTATAGTCGGTGACCGGGTTGCGGTAGATGCCGTCGGCCAGCGCGGTGGTGCGGTTGCTCAGATAAACGAGCAGCTTGCGTGCCTCGACGATCTGGTCTTCGCGCCGCATGGCCTTGCCTCCCTTGCCGTCCTGTCCGAGACAAATACCAGAAAGCGGTGCGCCCTAATAGCGCAGCCGGTAATAGGCCAGCCCGATCGCCTCGTGCAGCGCATGATAACTGTCGAGCAGCGCGCTCGTCCGCGGCAGGTAATCGTCGATCCGGTCCGCTTCGTCGTAGGTGCGCGGCGCCGGCCAGGGTATCGCGTGCAGCCCGGCGCGCTCGAATGACCATACCGCCCGGCGCATATGCCAGGCATGGGTGACCAGCACGACCGTCGTCACCCGGTGCGCTTGTAGCAGCTTCGCGCTGTAGAGCGCGTTCTCGTGGGTCGTGCGCGATTGGTCCTCGGTCCAGGTCACCGGCACGCCGAAATCCTCTTCGAGCGCCTGCTTCATCAGGATTGCCTCGCTGGCGTGCGCACCGCCAACCCGGCCGCCGCTGACCGCAACCCTCAGCTTGAGCCGGCGATAGGCTTGCGCGGCGAGATAGATCCGCTGCAGCGACCATGGCCCCAGCGTATCGGGCACCTCTGCGCCATTGCCGCGTTGGACGCCGCCGCCGAGGACGACGATCGCCTGCGCGGCGGAAAAATCGGGCGGCCCGGGCGGCGCGATCTCGACGTCCTCAAGCATGCGCGCGGCGACGACCGGCAGCGCCGCCACATAGAGGAGGGTCGTCGTGATGATGATCGCGACCGTGACGCCGACCCGCGGATGCCACAGGGTCAGCCACGCCCCCGCCGCGCTCAGCAGGATCAGGACCGTCGGCGGCACCAGGAAGTCGTAGGGGACCAGACCGGACATCTACACTGTCATGGCGAGAAGCGCGCAGCGCGACGAAGCAATGACAGTCGATTATTTTCCGCGCACGTAGTTGCGGCAGACGAGCCGCAGATGGTCGCGGAAATGCGGCCGCAGCTTGCGCGTCCATGCGCTGTCGGCGGCGTTCTTCCACGCCGTCGTCGCCTGCACGTCGGGCGCTTCGAGATGGTAGAGCGCGACGTATTTGCGGTTGGCGCCACGGGACAAGCCCGTGGGCTGAAGGCCCACGGTCGCGCGGAAGCGGCGCGCCATGATGACGCCCGGCACCGCAGAAAGCTGCGGGATGTGCTCGGTGTTGTACCATTCGTTGAATTCGGCCTCGATCTCGGGCGCGCAGTTCATCGCGTTGAGCAGAAAACCGCCGGCGCCCTCGGGCGCGATCTGGTCGCCCGGCAGAACCTGCTCGCCCTCGAAGCGCATCAGCCGCTCGTAGCGGCCGCCGAGCCGCTTCGACCATGGCGACAGATTGGCCCCGCCGATCGCCGTGTAGCCGGGGCTTTTCAGCACATCGACGGTTTCGAGGTCGTAGGTCGCGACCGAAATCTTGCGGTCGGTCGTACCGATCCAGCGCTGGCAGCGCAGGAAGCCGGGGCAGGCGACGCGCTCCGGCATGTGCTCGGTGTCGTACCAGTCGTGGAATTCGTCCTCGGCGGCGTTCGCCATGTTCATCGACGCGATCAGGATGCCCTTTGCCATATCCGGCTCCTCTGGCTGCCGGCAGCCAGTCGACCAGACTCGGCGGGCTATTTCAATCTCGCTTTCGGCCCTTGCCGGGCCGGCGAGATCGTGCCGATCGCGATGCCGCCGACGATCAGCACGACCGCGATGCCCAGCGGCAGGGTCGGTGCCTCGCCGAGCGTTACGGCGGAGGCGGCGATGCCGATCACCGGCGCCGCTAAAAGCCCGAGCGAGGTCGTCACCGCCGGCAGGTTCTGTGCCGCGACCGCCGCCGCCCAGAACGCGAGCGCCGTTCCCGGCAAGGCGCTGTAGAGCATCAGGCAGACGAGGCTCGCCGGCCACTCGTTCGCCGGCCGCCCGTCGATAGATAGCGCCAAGACGCCGAGGATCAGCGTCGCCAGCGCCATCTCCCACGGGATCAGGTCAAACGGCTTCGCCCGCCACTTGTGCGCGCGGATGTGCAGGATGCTCGTTGCCCACAGCAGAGCCGCTAGCAGCAGCGCGCCGTTGCCGACCAGCCCGTTCCGGTTGTGCCAGTCGAAGGCCAGCGGGTTGAACAGGACCGCAAGGCCCGAAAGCCCCAGCGCCACCCCGGCCGCGCGCCGCGCCGTCAGCCGCTCGCCCAGGAACAGCGCCGCGCCGGGCGTGATCCATAGCGGCATCGTATAGCCAAGGACGATCGAACGGCCGACCGGCACGAACAGCAACCCGACGCTCGTCAGCACCGCATATCCCACCATGTGGAGCAGGCAAATGCTCAACAGGACGGGTAGATCCTCCCGGCTCGGCACGACCAATCGCCGCTGCGCCGCGGCAATCGCGAACAGCGCCACGCTGGCGATCGCCGAGCGAATTGCGACAGTGGAGAGCGGCGGCAGGTGATAAAGGATTGCCCGGTTGACTGGCCAGCCGATGCCCCAGGCGCTAACCGCCGCGGCGAGCGCCAAGAAGGTCGCGGCGCGCGACGGCAGCTGCGCTGGGCCGGCTGCGACGGCGGTGCGATCGGAGACGCTCACAATTCGATGCTAACGGGCCGCAGGTCCGCTCGAAAGCTCCAGTTAGCCGAGCTCCACCGGACCAGTCGGGCGACTCACACCCCGCTATAGACCGGGATTACCGCGCCGCGCGTCGCGCGATTGTCGGGCGAGGCGAGAAACGCGATCAGTTCGGCGAGCGCCGCCGGCAGGACCCAGCGGTCGTGCGGCGCGTCGGGCATCGCCGCGCGGTTGGCTGCGGTGTCGAGGATCGACGGGGCCACCGCGTTGACCCAGATCTCCTCGCCCGCCAGCTCCTCGGCGAGCGCCTGGGTCAGGGTCGCGACCGCGCCTTTCGAGGCGGCATAGGCGACCATGCCGGCGCCGAGCCGCGGCTCGATCCCCGGCCGCGCCGCGACGTTGACGATGCGGCCGCCCTTGGCGCCGCCCGGCGCCGGCATCGTGCGCGCGCGGATCGCGCCGATCGCCGCCCGCGAGCACAGGAAACACGACAGCGTGTTCATCCGGAATTGCGCCTCGAAATCGACCGACCGCGTCTCGGCGACCGGCGCCATCGCGAAGCCGCCGGCGATATGGATTGAGGCCCAGAGCGGCGGCAGGCTCGCGTAGAACCGGGCGACCGCGGCCTCGTCGGCGAGGTCGATGCCGGAGGTGACGCGCACATCGGCGTCGTTCCTATGAGCGTAATGCTCGAGCTCGGCGGCGACGAGGTTGGTCACGTGGCAGACGGCGCCCGTTTCGCGCAGCGCGGCGACCGCCGCCGTCCCGAGCGCCCCGGTCCCGCCGGTGACGACGACATGGGCTCCCGAAAACGCGACCATCTTGTGGCCTCTCAGCTTTTGTGTCCTGCAAGGCTGTCATCACGAGCGGAGCGACGCAATCTCCTTCCTTCTGGCCATCTCTACGGCGGGAGATCGCCCCCGCCCTTCGCGCTCCTCAGCGATAGCGTCGTGGTTAGCTCAGCGTGCCTTCGCTGACCGCGAGGTCGTCGCTCCGCGCGGCGGCGACCTCTAGGATGATCGCGATGCCCTCGACGATGTGCTCCAGCGCCATCGACGGGATGGCCGGCAGCCGCGCCGCCTGGTTCGGCAAATAGGGCACGTGCAGGAAACCGCCGCGAAAACCAACGCCCCCCGCCGCGGCCTCGTGCATCAGCCCGTAGAAGACATGGTTGCAGAGAAACGTGCCGGCGGTATTCGACACCGCGGCCGGGAGCCCGGCCTCGCGCAGCGCGGCGACCGCGGCTTTGATCGGCAGCGTCGCGAAATAGGCCGCCGGTCCGCCGGCGACGACGGCGCGGTCAATCGGCTGGTTGCCGTCATTGTCGAGGATGCGCGCGTCGTCGATGTTGATCGCGACGCGCTCCAGCGACAGCTCGGCGCGGCCGCCGGCAAGGCCGGTGCACAGCACGATGTCGGGTTTGGCGGCGGCGATCGCGGCGCGCAATGCCGGCAATGCCGCGCCGTACGCCACGGGAAGCGCCTGGGTCGCGATGTCGAGCGCTCCGAGCCGCGCCGGAAGCCGGCGCAGCGCTTCCAACGAGGGGTTGAGCCGCTCGCCGCCGAACGGCTCGAACCCAGTGACGAGCGCCTGCATGCCGACCTGCCCGATGACGATGCCGCCGCGATCATCGGCGGCATCGCCGACGCGCGTCAATCGCCCGCCGCGTCGCGCCGGTGACGGCGGGCGCTGATGACCCGTCGCGCCGACGCGGCGGCCGATCAGGTCGTCACGATCGGATATTTCGCAAAGATCGCCGCGGCCTGCTTGAACGCCTTCTCCGCCGCAACCTCGGCCGTCACCCCGTTCTGGATGATGTCGGCCCAGGCGATCGGCCAAACATGCGTGCTCTGCACTTCGGCATAGGCGGGGTTGAACGCCCAATAGGCCGGCAGCGTTTCGCCGAGGACGGCCTGCTCGGTATAGGCCTTGCGGTGCGGGTCGGCGAACCACCAGGGATCGTTCTTGACGACCGAAGGCATGACCGGGATGTTCCGCCCCAACCCGACCTTCATATACTCGTTAATGACCGTCGGCTGGATAAAGTACTTCAGGAGATCCTTGGCCACGTCAACGTTCTTCGCGCCCTTGGGGATCAGCTTGTTGGTCACGGTCAGCTGGCTGGGGATCGGCTTGCCGTCGTTGCTGAGCGGCAGTCCCAGCGTGACGATGTCGTCGTAATCCTGCTTGTTCTTGATGATCGCGACCTCGGTCGAGATCGTGCCGTCGAGGTCCATGATGACCTGCTTGGCGTGAAAGGCGTTGTTGTCGTCGGCGTCGTTCCAGTTGAGCGCGCCCGACGGCACATAGCCGTCCTTGTAGGCGGTGGTCGGATAGGTGAGCGCCTTGATCACCGCTTCTTTCACCTTCGGATCGTCGGGATGGAACTTGCCATCCTTGGTGACGATGTCCTTGCCGCCATACGCAGCCAGGAAATAATGGAATACATTGTTAGGGTCGACGCCGTTCGTCGTGACCTGGAGTCCGATGCTGTAGACACTGCGCAGCCCTTGAGCGCGCAACTTTGCCTGCATCGGCTTGAAGAAATCCCAAAAAGCATCCCAAGTCTTCGGCGCGTCCGCCAGCTTATAGCCGGCCTTCTCCACCAGCGAATTCCAGACGTGGAACGGTAGCGTCGCTCCAACATAGGGCACGCCATAATAACTGCGCCGTTTCGAGACGCTGTTGTAGCAATCCGCCGAAAGCAATGCCGTTTCGCTGTATTGCGCCTTCTGGGTCTCGACGACGTCGCTGACATCGATAAGCTTATCCTGATAGGCATAGAGCGCGACGATCTCCGACTGGTTGGCGGTGATCACGTCCGGCACGTCACCGCTGGTGATCGCCGAGATGATCTTCTGGCGCTCCGGCGCGTAGGGAATGATGCTCAATTCGATCGTGTTGCCGCTGGCCTTCTGGTAGTCGTCAATGACTTTCTTGGTCGCGACATCCTCTTCCTGGGCAAAGCCTTGCGTCCACCACACGGTAGCGGTCTTGGCGTCGGCGTTGGCGATATAGGGGCGTCCGAGGACGCTTACGGACGCGAGGGCTGTGCCACTGCGCAGCACCGACCGGCGGGTCAGCCGCATGACGTGTCTCCTTCTGTTCGCGCGCCCCGATCATCGCCGGAGCGTCAGACGCTTGTTAACCTGCTGATGATAAGCCAACAAGACAATCGCCTCAAACGATTATCTCTAACTCCTTCTATCCCTTGACGCCGCCCATCGTGAGGCCGGCCGCCATGTAGCGGCGCAGCGCGTAAAAGATCGCGATCGGCGGCAGCGAATAGATGATGGCGAGCGCCATCATGTTGTTCCACGGCGCCTCGTCGGCGTCGAAGAACTGCTCGATCGCCACCGCAACGGTCCAGTTCCGCGCCGATGACAGCAGCAGGTATTGGTAGAGGTACTCGCCCCAGGCGAGGAGCAGCGCGTAGGTGCCGATCGCGGCCAGGGCCGGGGCCGTCAGCGGCAGGTAGATGTGCCAATAGACCTGGAGCGGCGAGGCGCCGTCGATCCGCGCCGCCTCGTCGAGCTCCAGCGGGATGATCGTGGCGTATTGCTGCAGCACCAGCACCGCGAACGGGATCGCGAACATCACCTCGGCCGCGATGACCGCCCAGACATTGTCGGAAAGTCCATAGCGCTGGGTCAGCCGGACGAACGGGATCGCCAGCAGCGCCGCCGGGATGGCGTAGACGAGCAGCGCGGTGTTGGTGAGCGCCCGGGCCTTGGTCAGGCGCATCCGACCGACCGCGAAGCTCGCCAGCGAGGCGATCAGCACGGTCAGGACCATGGTCAGCAGGCCGACATAAAAGCTGTTGCCGAATTGCCGCCAGAAATTTTCGAGATACCAGTGATCCTCGGTCAACACCGCGCGGAAACTGTTGAGCGACGGCTCGTCCGGCCAGATGATTCCGGTGAACTCGGTCTCCCCCTCGTCGGGGTCGAGGGCGATCAGCAGCATGTTGTAGACCGGCAGCAGCGCCCAGATCAGCAGCACCAGGCCGAGCAGCGCGGAACCCGCTTCGACCAGGATGCGGCGCAGCCGGCAGCGCGGCCGCCGCCGCACCCCGCCGCCGTTCACAACTGCACCTCGCGCAGGTCGATCCGGCGCATCAGGATGACGACGATCGGGATCAGCACCGGCAAAGCCGAGATCGCCACGGCGACGCCGAGCGCGGGGTGGCTGCCGTCGAAAGCATAATGGATGCTGAGCGTCGCCAGCACTTCGGTGGAGCGCGCCGGCGCGCCGCCCGACACCAGCTCGACCGCCGCGAAGTCGCCGATGATCCAGATCGCCGCGAGCGCGGTACAGATCAAATAGAGGTTGGTCAGCAACGGCACGGTGATGTGGAGGAACCGGCGCACGACGCCCGCGCCGTCGATGTCGGCTGCCTCGTAGAGGTCGGGTGGAACGGCCATCCGGCCGGCAAGAAAGATTAGCGTCCAGAACGGCAGCCACTTCCAGATATAGGAGACGGCGTCGCAGCCGAGCGCCAGCCAGCGCTCGTTGAACCATTGCGGTCCCTCGATCCCGAACAGCACCCATAGCGCGCTGTCGAGAAAGCCGTAATCGCCGATCAGCATCCAGTGGAACGAGACAAAGGCGGGGATCGCCGGCAGCGCCCACGGCAGCATCCAAACGACGAGCAACGCCTTGATCCACCAGCGGCGCCGCATGAAAAAGCCCGACAGCAGCAGGGCCACGAACATCATCGTGTTGGCGGCGAAGCCCGCCAGCAGCGCGGTATTGAGCGCCGCCTTGGCGTAATGCGGATCGGCGATCAGCGCGGCGTAGAGCGAGAAATCCCCACCCAGCCAGAGGGCATAGAGGATGGGGTAGGCGGCAAAGGCGAGGACCATCGCCGCGTAGGGCGTCACGAAGGCAAGCGCCCAGCCGAGCTCGGAACCGTGCAAATGAGGATGCCACCGCGACGGCGGCCGCCGATCGACCGCCGCCGGTCCGGCCGCGAAGACCTGTTGTCTCGTACTCATCGCCGCCGATCATCGCGAGTTTGCCGCGCCGCCACAATCGGGGTTCCCGACAGTCTCGCCCGTCCGGTGCTCGGCTGGCTGCGCACGACTGGTCAGGACGCTCGATTTTGCGGCGGCGGCGGCATAGAGTGGCGGCAGCCTCGAAGCTGCGGACCAACGTCGATGCCGATCACCCTGGAAGTCTTCACCGACTACGTCTGACCCTGGTGCTACCTCAGTACCGTGCGTATTGAAAAGCTCGAGGCGGCGTACGAGATCGACACCGTTCTGGTGCATTTCCCGCTGCATCCCGATACGCCCGTCGAAGGGCGCGAGATGGCGGGCTTTTATGCCCAGCGCGGTCTCGACCCCGAGGCGATGTACCAGCGCATGAAGGGGCTGATGGACGCCGAGGGCCTGCCCTACGGCCGGCGCACCCACACCTACAACAGCCGGCTCGCGCAGGAATTGGGCAAATGGGCCGACACCCAGCCCGGCGGCGGCGCGATCCACGACAAGCTCTACCGCGCCTATTTTGTCGACGCGCGCAACATCGGCGATCCCGATGTCCTGGTCGAGATCGCCGAGGGCGTCGGGCTCGACGGCGCGGAAGCCCGCAAGGTGCTGGAGGAGCGCCGCTGCAAGGACGCGGTCGACGCGGACTGGCAGAAATCCTCCGCCTACGGGGTCACCGGGGTGCCGACCTTTGTCGCCGCGCGCCACGGCGTCGTCGGCGCCCAGCCCTACGAAGCGTTGGCGCAGCTGGTCGAAAAGGCAGGGGCGGCCAGGCGAGGTTAGGTTGCTTTCGGGCGGCTCGCCGCGAGCGCCGCGACGATGCTGAGCCCGCCGAGCGCGGCGAACAGCGTCAGCGAGAGCTGATAATCGCCGGTCCGGTCGCGCAGGATGCCTGAAATCAGCGGGCCCGTGGCCTGCGCCACCACCTGCGCCGACAGCGCGACGCTGCGGATCGCGCCGAAATGGGCGCGGCCGAAATAGTCGGCCCAGGCGACCGGCAGCAGCGTCAGGATGCCGCCGACCCCGAACCCGAACAGCGCGGCGGCGAGGTAGGCCTGGCCGGGCGTCGCGATCGTCTTCATCAGAAGCGCGCTCGCCACGAAGCACGCGCCGATTGCCGCGAGCGGCCAGCGGATCGGCAGGCCGCGCGGCAGCAGGCCGCAGGTGAGGCTCGCCGCGGCCGACATCAGCGAGAACGTGCTGACGATCGTCGCCGCGACACCGGGGGCGATGCCGCGCTCGATCAGGTGCGGCGCCTGGTGCAGGCTGATGCCGGCCTGGATCGGGTAGACCAGGACGGTGTAGAGCAGCAGCAGCCAGAACGCCGGCATCCGCGTCGCCTGGGCGCGCGAAAAATCCGGCTCCGGCCGCGCCGCCACGGCGGCTGTCGCACCGGGCGGCGCCGGGCCTCGGGCCTGTCCGTCGGGGTGCAAGCCGACATCTTCCGGCCGCCGCGCCAGCAGGAGCCACGTCGGCAGAAACCCGACCGACAGGGTCAGCACTCCCAGCGCCAGCCATCCCGCGCGCCAGGAGTAATGCAGCATCGCAGCCTGGGCGATCAGCGGCATCGCCACCAGCCCGGCCATCTGCGCCAGCGTCGCCACCGATGTGGCGAAGCGGCGGCGCGCGACAAACCAGTTGTTGACCGCGCCGTAGATGCCGAGATCGAACGGGCTCGCCCAGTTCATCCGGGCAAGGCAGAACAGCAGGTAGAACATCGCCAGCGAGTTGGTCAGCGACAACAGCATCAGCGCCGCGCCGGTGGTCAGCACCGCGAGGCACAGCACCAGCCGCGAACCGGCCCGGTCGAGAAACGGGCCGATCAGCGGCGAGATCACCGCCGCCAGCACGCCGCCGAGCGATACCGCGCCCGACAGCGCGGTGCGCGACCAGCCGAAATCGTGGATCAGCGGGGTGACGAAGACCGAGAGCGTCGCCACCGCCGGTCCCTGCCGCGCGAACCCGGCGAAGCACAGCACGCCGAGCACCACCCAGCCGTAAAAGAACGGGGTCCGCACGGCCAGGAACGCGGGCAGCCGGGGTGGGGTCACAGACGGGAAGCCCCCACCC
>Ga0209483_1001004_pt1 | contig 22568 bp, 27 predicted proteins | sample NGEPerA_FD_184508 | JGI IMG/M metagenome (GOLD analysis project Ga0209483, IMG submission 184508) | Arctic peat soil microbial communities from the Barrow Environmental Observatory site, Barrow, Alaska, USA - NGEE PermafrostL2-A... | ecosystem: Environmental > Terrestrial > Soil > Wetlands >... | reverse complement strand
ACTAAGACCCCGGCCCACCCGGTCAAGCGCGGCGGCGAATCGAATGCGCGAATTCGACGGCCGAGGTTTTCCCTCGAGGGTCATGGGACGGCGGTGCCGGTGGCGCGCGACAGCGTCGCGGTCGAGACGTTGACGTCGTAGACCGCCTGGAGCGCGAAGGTGCGCATCTTGAACGACTGCAGGAGCGCGTCCGAGAAGTCGCGGGAGTCGGCCAGGCCGAGCGCGAAGTTCTGCGAGACCGCCGCCACCCAGGCCTTGCCGGCCTTCTCGCCCTTGCGCACCTCGTCGAGGCGGGTCTCGGCCTCCGACAGCTCGAGGAAGGCCTTGGCGACCTCGAAACCGACGCCCCCCAGCGCCTCCTGGCGGCGCGCTTCGATCTCGTCCGCCTCGGCGCGCGCGCGATCGCCGCGGGCCAGCTTGGGACCGAAGTCGAGCGGCAGGCGCATGGCCGCCGCGATGCCGCCGCCGTACCCATTGAAGGGGTTGTTGGAGAAGGCGCTGGCGGGCGAATCGATGGTGGGCGCGTAGGCAAACGAAAGCTGGCCGATGAGTACGAGGTCTGGATAGAGCTTGCGGTGCTCGAGAACGGCCAGGGCCCGCTTGGCCTTCACCGCGTAGTCGAGGGTTCGCACCTCCGGCCGTGATACGCGCGCCTGCTCCTCGTAATACGCCAGGGGTCGCTGCGGAACCTCCAGCGCGTCGAAGTCTTCATCGTCGACCTCCAGATCCTCCGCCGAATCGAGGTTCAGGAGCGCCCGCAGCCCGCTGCGCGCGACCCCTTCCAGTCGCTTGGCCTCGAGGTGCCGCACCTCGATCTCGGTGCGTACGGTTCGCAACCGCAGGCGATCGCTCACCGTGGCGTTGCCGCTCCCGTCCGACAGCTGCTTTTCGATCTTCTTTTGGGCGCTGTCGAGGTAGCCCTCGCCCTCTTCCAGCATTGCGCTCAGCTCGCGCGCCAGCTTGAGCCCCCAGTAGGCCTTGCGCACGTTGAGCTCGACCTCGGCGCGGGCACCCGCTTCGCGCCCCGTCGTTACGATCACGCCGGCCTCGGCCGCGGTGACGCCGGCGGAGATCTTCCCGAAGTCCCAGATCGGCTGGACCAGCTTCAGGTCGGTCCGCGAATAGGCGCCCGCGAAATTGGTCAGGTAATTGAGCGCCCCGTGCGACGGACTGGCGTTGGTCTGGATACAGTTTTCCTCGCGCGTGGTCTGGTCGCCAGAGATGACGGGGTTCGTGCCGCCGGGTTCGCATTCCACCCGCGGCACCGGCGCCACGAAGGACGTCAGGTCCCCCTGCGGGAACCAGTTACGCTTGGCCTCCAGCACCTGCGCCTGCATGGCGTGCGTCGCGGCGTCGCCGGCCCGCAGCCCCGGGTTCTGCGTGCGCGCCAGATCCAGCAGCTCGTTGAGCGTGTACTTCTTAGCGACGGCGGCGGTGGGAAAGGCCGCCGACAACAGGCCGCCGAGCAAAGCCAGACCGAATACGCGTGCGATCATGCCGCGCCACTATACAGGACCCGGGCCGAGTCCGGTTTGACCTCGGTCACTCGGGGTGGTACCGGCATGAGATGCCAGCCACCGACACCCGCAGCGCGCGCGACACCCGAAGGTCGCGAAGCTCGCGCAAATCGCCCGGACAACCCAATCGCGCCGATCGTGCCGATCGCGCGGCGCGCCGCACGCCCAGCGACTCGCGCGTCGAGACGGCGCAGCTGGTGCTGCCCGGCCTCACCAACACCCACGGCACGATCTTCGGCGGCTTCCTCATGCAATGGATCGACATGGCGGCCAGCATCGCGGCCGCGCGCCACTCGGGTGGACCGGTGGTGACCGCCTCGATGGATCGCTTGCACTTCCTGAGCCCCGTGCAGCTCGGCGAGGTGGTGTTGCTGCAGGCACAGGTGAACTTCGTCGCGCGCACTTCGATGGAGGTCGGCGTGCGCGTGCTGTCCGAGAACCAGAACAGCTTCGAACGCCGCCAGACCACCCGCGCCTACCTGACCTTCGTGGCCGTCGACGAGCACGGGCGGCCGCGCCCGGTCCCGAGGCTGCACCCCGAGACGGCCGACGAACGCCGCCGTGAAGGCGACGCCCGGCGCCGCCGGGCCGTGCGGCTGCGCGAGCGGCGCGCTATGACGAAGGTCTGATGTCCACCACCGACGATGTCGATCGCCTGGCGCGGGACGCGGTGCTGCTGGTCGGCGAAGGCCGTGAGCTCATCGTGGCCACCGGCGCCGACCGGGTGCGCTTCCTCAACGGCGTCGTGACCGGCAACGTGGGCGGCACCCCTGTCGGCCGGGGCTGCCACGCGGCGCTGCTGACCCCCAAGGGCCACGTCGTCAGCGAGATGTGGATCTTCTTGCGCGACGACCAGATCTGGATCGCCGTCGATGCCGGCCAGGCCGGGCCGGTGGCCGCGGCGCTCGCGCGCTACGCCATCATGGACGACTTCGCGGCGGCGCCCCGGCACGACTTCGCGTTCCTGTCGCTGCTCGGGCCGGCCGCGCCCGCGCGCCTGACCGAGGCCGGATTGGACGTCGCGGCGCTGGCCGCCGGCCCGCCATTGGGTCACGCCGACATCCGGGGCCTGTGGCTGGTGCGCGTCCACCGGCTGGGCGTCGGTGGATTCTGGTTGGGCGGCCCGCCGGCCGCCGTGTCGGAGGCGCAGGCCCGTCTCGAGGCCGTTGGTGTCGCCCAGCTCGAGCCCGCCGCCGCCGAGGCCGCGCGCATCGCCGCCCACGAGCCGCGCTTCGGCGCCGAGATCACCTCCGACTATTTCCCGATGGAGGTCGGCCTCGACGACGCCATCGAATACGGCAAAGGCTGCTACCTGGGACAGGAACCGATCGTGCGGGTGCGCGACCGCGGCCGCACCAATTGGCGGCTGGCCGGCCTGGAGATCGTGGGCGCCGCCGATCCGCGCCCCGGCGATGCGCTCGAGAACGACGCCAAGCCGAAGGCCGGACGCGTGACCAGCGTCGGGCGATTCGCCGATGGGCGGGGCGTCGCGCTGGCGATGGTGCACGTGAGCGTCCCCAGCGGCGCCACCGTCCGGATCAAACCCGCCGCTTCGGACGCCTCGGCGCCGGACTCTCCGGGCGGACCGAAGGTGGGGGGAGACGACCCCCGCGACGAACCCCGCTCCATCGAGGCGCGCGTCAGCGACCCGCCATCAGCTCGCTGACCGTGACCATCTGATACCCCGCCCCGCGCAGCGCGCCCATCACCGCCGGCAGCGCCTCCAGCGTCCAGCGCTGCCCCTCGTGTAGAAGCACGATGTCGCCGGGACCGAGGCGATCGGGCGCCAGATTGGCCACCAGGTCGGCGACCGAGTTGGTGCGGCAGTCGTTCGAGTCCACCGACCAGAGCACGGTGGTGTACCCGGCGCGCGCGCAGCGGCCCACCGAGCGCGGCGACACCTCGCCGCCCGGCGGCCGCACCAATGGCCGCCACTGGCCGCGCGGCAACAGGTCGGCCGTGTGCGCGAGTTCCTCCCGCAGCTCGCCGGCCGGCAGCGACGGAAACGGACGGTGCGTGTAGCCGTGGCCCGCCGCTTCGTGGCCGCGCGCGACGATCGCCGACAGCGCCGCACGGTGCTCGACGCAGGTCTGTCCCACCACGAAGAAGGTCGCCCGCGCGCCGAAGGCCTCGAGCACGTCGAGGTAGTCCGCCGTCAGAGCGCCGGGGCCGTCGTCGAAGGTCAGCGCCACCCGCGGCCGGTCCGTGGCCCCGCGCCCGATCAGGACGGCGTGCGGCAACACCCGCACCGCAACCCGGCGCGCCAAGCGCCGCAACCCGCGGGCCGGACGAATGGGGGGCGCCGGCACCGACTGCGCCTACCCCGGTCCGCGGTGCAGACGGACCTCGGAATAGTCGGGGTGGCCCGGACAGCTCGGCGGGTTGAGCTTGCGCAGCGCGAGGCGCACCGCGCGCGCACTGGGAAAGCGGGCTTCGATGGCGTCGACCATCGATCGCGCCAGCGCTTCGAGCAACCGGTGCGGCTCGCCCACCCCGATGCCAACCACCACCTCGGCCACCCGGCTGTAGTCGACCGTGTCGGCCAGCCGATCGCTGCGCTCGGCCACTTCGGCCTCGAGATCCAACTCGACGTCGACCTCGAACTTGCGCGTGCTGCGCCGCTCGCCAGCGGTCGCGCCGTGGCGGCCTTCGAACCCGATCCGACGGAGGGCGATCGTCAACATGCGCGGATGCTACTAAGGAGAGGACCCGGCGGTTGAAAGCCGTTAGCCGGCCGATCCGGCTTTGCGCAGCGGCTCGCGCTCGGCCGCGTCGAGGCGCTCGGCCTCGGCGTCCTTGCGCAGCTTGCGCTTGATGATCTCACGCTTGACCGGCCCGACCTGATCGATGAGCAGCCGGCCGTTCAGGTGATCGGTCTCGTGCTGCAACGCGCGCGCGTAGAGCCCTTCCCCCTCGGCCTCGAAGGCGTTGCCGTCCAGATCGAGCGCGCGGACCCGCGCCCGCAGCCCGCGCTTGACCGGTACGAAGATGTCCGGGAACGACAGGCACCCCTCGTCGCCGGTCTGCGCCTCCGACGAGATCTCGACGATCTCGGGGTTGATGAACACCTTGGGCGGCGAGCCCTCGGCCCCGCCGGCCACGTGCCCATCGACGATGAAGAGGCGCACCGGGGCCGCCACCTGGATCGCCGCCAGCCCGGCGCCCTCGGACGCGATCATGGTCTCGGTCATCTCGGCCACCAACTGACGCACATCGTCGTCGACCCCGTGCAGCTCGACCGAGCGCTTGCGCAATTGGGGGTCGGGAAAACGGACGATCGGTCGGACGGCCATGGCGACCTTAAGATGCCATTCGACCACCGATCCCGCAACCGGGACGGCTTTTGGAGTAACGTCCCCGGCCCACCCCCATCTAACCATTGCGATGAACCTCATTCGATACGCCGAGGCGGATCTGCCGACCGCGCACGGGCCCTTCCGCCTGGTGGTCTATCGAGACGCCGCCGACGCGCACAACAATTCGCCCATGGTCGAGGAGCACCTGGCCATCGTGCGCGGCGACATCGTCGGCGTCAGCAACGTCCTATGCCGCGTGCACTCCGAGTGCTGGACTTCGGAGGTGATCGGGTCGCTCAAGTGCGATTGCCGCGAGCAGCTCGACGCCGCGCTGGAACGGGTCGCCGCCGAGGGGACCGGCCTGGTGGTCTACCTGCGCCAGGAGGGGCGCGGGATCGGCCTCGGGAACAAGGTCCGCGCCTACGCGCTGCAGAACGACGGCGCCGACACGGTGGAGGCCAACCTGGCGCTGGGGTTCGAGGCCGACGCGCGCCGCTACGATCTGGCCGCCGCGATCCTGGAAGATCAGGGGGTGCGTTCGATCCGGTTGCTCACCAACAACCCCCTCAAGGTTGCCGGGCTGCGCTCGGCGGGCGTGACCGTCGCAGAACGGATCGCCCACTGGGTCGGCGAGAACCAGCACAACGCCTCCTACCTGGCCATCAAGCGCCGCAAGATGGGACACCATCCCGACCAGCCGGCGCAGCTCCACGCGCTGTCGTCGGCGCGCGCGAGAAAAGGCTAGCGGGCGGCCGACAAGTTCGGCAGGCTGCGCGCATTCCAGTCCCACCCACAGTCGAAGAGATCCGCGCCGTCCTCGGCGAGGTGCCCGATCCGGCGTTGCAGGTCGATCTGGCGTCGGCCGGCATGGTCACCTCGGTCGAGGTGGAGCCGAGCGCCACCGGCGCGGGCGAAGCGGTCGCAATCGTCGGCATCGAGCTGACCACCCCCGCCTGCCCGTCGAAGGACGCGATCGCCAAATCGATCCAGGACGCCGTCGGGCGGCTGCCCGGCCTGGCGCGCGTCGACGTCCGCTTCACGGCGCGGGTGCTGGGTCGCCCCAACCACCCCTCGAACCCGCGGCTGCCCGGCGTCAAAAACATCATCGCGGTGGCGGCCGGCAAGGGCGGCGTCGGCAAGTCGACGGTCACCACCAACCTGGCGGCGGCGCTGTCGCGGCTGGGCGCCAGCGTCGGAATCTTGGACGCCGACGTCTACGGCCCCTCGATCCCGCAGATGATGGGGCCGCCCGAGCGCGCCGCGGTGGTCGATACCGGCAACAAGATCGTCCCCGCGCTGCACCATGGGATGCGGGTGGTCTCGATCGGCTTCTTCGTCGAGCGCGGCGGCGCGGTGATCTGGCGCGGGCCGATGGTCCACAAGCTGCTGCAGCAGTTCATCGAGGACGTCGATTGGGGTGAGCTCGACTATCTGCTGGTCGATCTGCCGCCCGGCACCGGCGACGCGCAGCTCTCGCTGTCGCAGCTTCTGCCGATCACGGGGGCCGTGATGGTCACGACGCCGCAAGAGGTTTCCATCATCGACGTGGAAAAGGCGCTGTCCATGTGGACCCGCGTCGAGGTGCCCGTGCTGGGCCTGATCGAAAACATGAGCGGCTTCGTCTGCCCGAGCTGCGGCCACCACGAGGAGATCTTCCTGCGCGGCGGCGGCCGGAAGCTGGCCGAGCGGGCCGGCATCAAGTTCCTAGGCGACGTGCCGCTCGAGCCGGCGGTCAGCCGCGCCGGCGACGACGGCACGCCGGTGGTGGTGCGCGACCCCGGCTCCAAGGTGGCCGAGATCTTCTCGCGCATCGCGGCCGACGTGGCCTGCCAGCTCTCGGTCAAGAACGGTCCGGCCGCCGGCCCCGGCAAGCGCAGCGCCAAGCTGACGCTGATCCGCTGAAACGCCTGGTCTGATAGGCTTTGGCCGTCATGAGCCCCCCGCGATCGGCGCTCGGCGGCCTGGTCCTGCTTGCGGTGGGCCTCGCCGCCTGCCAGCGACAACCCGAATCGGTCTACCTGTGGCCGTTCGTGTGGGAGGACGCCGCGCCCACCGTGTATTACGACGCGGGCTCGGAGGCCGCGCCGATCCCGCCGTCGGTGCCGAACCCCGACGCCGGCGCGCCGCTGGCGGGCGCCCCCTACACGATCGTCGTGCTGCCCGACACGCAGTTCTACGCCGCGTTCTATCCCGATCTCTTCACCGCTCAGACGCGCTGGATCGCGGGCGAGCGCGCGCTCGGCAACCTGGCGTTCGTCCTGCACGAGGGCGATCTGGTCGACACCGACGACGAGGGGCAGTGGTCGGTGGCGGCGCGCAGCATGGGCCTGCTCGACGGCGTCGTCCCCTACGTCATCTCGACCGGGAACCACGACTACGACTACGGCGGCGACGGGTGGACCACCACCCGCAGCACGCTCATCGATTCGTATTTCCCAGTCTGGAAATACGCACAGTTCCCCTGGTTCAAGGGGACCTTCGACCCGGCGCACATCGAGAACAACTACGCCCTCATCGACGTGCCGGGCGGCGGCGGACAGTGGCTGGTGATCTCGCTGGAGTTCGGGCCGCGCGACGCGGTGTTGGCCTGGGCCGACGGCGTCGCCAAGCAGTACCCGAACACGCCGGCCATGCTGGTGACGCACGCCTATCTCTTCGAGGACAACACCCGTTACGACCACGTCGGGCATCCGGGACAGTCGTGGAACCCGCACGACTACCCGATAGCTTCGGTGCCCGGGGCGGTGAACGACGGCGAAGAGATCTGGCGGAAGCTGGTGCTCGGCAACAGCAACATCCAGTTCGTCTTCTGCGGTCACGTGCTCGACCGCGGCACCGGTCGCCTCACCAGCACCCGCCCCGACGGCACCACCGTCAACCAGCTCCTCGCCAACTACCAGGTCGAGGACATGGGTGGCGGCGCCTACCTGCGCGTCATGCAGTTCTTCCCGGCGGCCCGGACGGTGCACGTCCGGACGTACTCCCCCTACTACGACAATTTCAAGACCGACCCGCAGAACGACTTCGAATTGGCTTACTAGATCGGGGACGTCGATTCTTGCTTTCGGGGGGTCTGGTGGGGGGACTGTCCCCCCACCCGGCGCGTGAGCGCCTCATCGCCACTCGCCTTGGCGCCAGACTTGGCGGTTGCCTTCGCGTTCCCAGTGGGGGCCGCGCCAGACGTGGCCGCGGTGCTCGTGGTCCCAGCGGCCGCCGACCCATACGTAGCGGCCACCGCGCCATTCGTGGAAGCCGGGGATCCAGACGAAGCCCGGGCGCGGCGGCGGCATCTGCTCGACCTGCGGCGGCGGGGGCGGCGGCGGCGCGGCGCCCTGGTAGTAGACCGGGCCGCCGGGCGGCCCCGCGGGCGTCGGAGCGGCGTCGACCCACACGCCGGGGATCCAGACGTAGCGGCGCCCCTGCATCTCCCAGCGGCCGGGCTGCCAGCGGCGACCGGGCTGCTCGCGCTCCCAGTGGCCCCGGCCCCAAGCCCAACGGCCGCCGCGCCACTCGTAGTTGCCGGGGACCCAGACGTGACCGCGCCGAACCTCCACCCGCTCCTCGACAGGCGGCGGCGGTGGCGCATTCGGATCGCCGTAGGCCTGCGCGACCTGCAGGCGGGTGGCGGTGAATTGGTGAGACGGCGAGGCCGCCGGTGAAAGAACGGTTGCCAGCAACGCGAACGGGAGGGTGAGGGCCATCATGGCTCGGCAGTCTACCGCCGACCCCAATTCCTGGGGATAGCCTTGATCACGCCGCGCTGCAGGTGCCCGCGTGCGACGCCTGAAATCGCGGACAGGCTAACGGCGGCCGCGCCGTCAGGGCTTCGACAAAAACCGCGCCAGGATGGTCTTCACGCCCGTCCCGGGGAACCGCATCGTGACCTTGAGGTCGGCGCCGCCCCCCTGCCACCCGCGCACCTCTCCCACCCCGAACGAGGGATGGCGCAGCTTGACCCCGACTTGCAGGCCCATCGGCGACGAGGTGTCCTCGGCTTCGTATTCGACGACGATCTCGCCTGGGGTATGGGCCGGCCCGCGCGACGGCGCCGGGCGCGCCGGCGGCAGGCGCGGGGGCGCCGGTTCGTCGCGGCTCCAGCGGCCGCCCCACGGGCCGCGCCCTTCGCTCGAGCCGTAACTGCCGTACTCCGCCGGGCGCGCCATCACGATCGCCTCCACGCTCTCGGCCGGCAGATCGCGCAGGAAGCGGCTGGGGATCCCCGGCAGCTCCTGCCCCGACAGCCGGCGTCGCCGCACGCGCGACAGGTGCAGGTGCGTGCGCGCGCGGGTCACCGCCACATAGCAAAGGCGCCGCTCTTCCTCGACCGCCGAGTCGTCATCGACGCTGCGCGCGTGCGGGAAGATCCGCTCCTCGAGCCCGGTCAGGAACACCACCGGGAACTCCAGCCCCTTGGCGGTGTGGACCGTCATGAGCGAGATGGCGCCTTTTTCGGGATCGTAGCCGTCGACGTCGGAGGCCAGCGCGACCCGCTCCAGGAAGCCGTGCAGCGAAGGCTCCTCGGCCTCGCGCTCGTACTCGCGCATCTGGGCCACGAGCTCGAGCAGGTTCTCGATCCGCCCTTCGGACTCCAGGGTCGCCTCGCCGGCCAGCGCGTCGCGGTAGCCGCTCTCCTCGAAGATCTTCTCGGCCAGCGAGGCCGGCCCCAGCGTGGCGCCCTCGGTGCGCAGACGGCCCATCAGCTCGACGAAGGCCGCGACCTTCTTGCGCGGGCCCGTCGAGAGCAGCTCCCCGTCCTGCACCACCAGCTCCAGCGCCTGCCAGGCCGAGATCTTCCGCCCGTTGATGAGCTCGCCGATGCGATCGACGGTGGCGGCGCCGATCCCGCGCGCCGGTACGTTGATGATCCGCTGCAGCGCCAGACCGTCGTCGGGGTTGGCCACCGCCCGCATGTAGCCGATCAGGTTCTTGATCTCCGCGCGATCGAAAAAACGCGTCCCCCCCACCACCGAGTAGGGAAGATCGCGGGCCCGGAGCGCGTCTTCCAGCACCCGCGATTGGGCATTGGTCCGGTAAAACACCGCGAAGTCGCGCGGCGCCAATGAAGTGGACAGTGCCGCCTCGATGCGCGAGGCCACGAACTCGGCCTCGTCGCGCTCGGTCTCCCCCTCGAAGGAGATGATCGGATCGCCGTCGCCCGCCTCGGTGAACAGGCGCTTGGGCCGCCGCTCGCTGTTCTTCTCGATGATGGCGTTGGCGGCGCGCAGGATGTGGCCGGTCGAGCGGTAGTTCTGCTCCAGCTTGACGCTCCCCGCGCCCGGGTGATCTTTCTCGAAGTCCAAGATGTTGCGGATGTCGGCGCCGCGCCAGCGGTAGATCGACTGGTCCTCGTCGCCCACGACCGTGATGCTGCCGGTGAGCCGGGAGAGCAGCCGCACCAGCCGGTACTGCACGTGGTTGGTGTCCTGGAACTCGTCGACCAACACATGATCGAAGCGCTCGGCGATCTCGGCGGCTGCGGGCGTGGCGCCCGCCACCAGCTGCAGCGTGGACAGCAAGAGCCCGCCGAAGTCGGTGGCGTTGGCGGCGGCCAGACGCTCTTCGTAGAGGCGGTAGGCCTTGCCCACCACGTCGTCGAAGTAGTCGCTGGAGCTGAACGAATCGGCGGTCAGCCCCTGGTTCTTGGCCCGGTCGATGGCCGACAGCACCTGCCGCACCGGGAACATCCGCTCGGGGACCTCGAGGTCGGTGAGCACCCGCCCGAGGAGGCGCTTCTGATCGTCGTCGTCGTAGATGACGAAGTCTTTGCGCAGCCCGACCGCCGTGCCCCACTGGCGCAGGATCCGCGCCGCGGTGGCGTGGAAGGTGCCGACCCACAGGCCGCGGCTGCCGATCCCCATCCGCCCGTAGAGCAGTCGATCGACGCGCTCGCGCAGCTCGCCGGCCGCCTTGTTGGTGAAGGTGACGGCCAGGATGCGGCGCGCGTCGGCCCCCGTCGCCACCAGCCGCGCCAATCTGTAGGTGATGACGCGCGTCTTGCCGGATCCGGCGCCGGCGATCACCAGCAGCGGCCCCGGCGGGTGCAGCACCGCCTCGACCTGCGCCGGGTTCAGCTCGCGCGCCAGCGCCTCGGGGGAGAACGGCTCGGCGGGGCGGGGGGTCGCAGCGCGATCGCCCCGGTCCGCGCGCTCCGACGGATCGGACTTTCCGGGGGACGACATCTCCATCTGGAATAACTCTGTCACGTTCGACGCGCGGTCGGCGCCGAGACCGCGACCGAGGCGCGAAAAAGTCGTTCCAGCGCGGCGGCCGGATCGTCGCAGATCCCCGTGTGGGGCGTCGACGGCTGAACCACGGTGCTCCGCGGCGCCGACAGCCAATGGAACCGCTCGGACACCGACAGACCCGCGATCGGGCCGGCGGCGGGATCACCGGCGCAGATCGCGCGGATGGCCTCCAGCTGCCCGGTCACGGCGTCCAGATCCACCGCGGGCGCCAGCGCACGCAGGCGCGATTCGTCGAGCGCGATCGTGCAGCCCAGGTAGGCGGCGGCCGGCGAAAACAGCACCACGCCGGCGTTCATCCGCTCGTCGCGATCGACGCGCGGCACCACCTGCACGATCAGGTAGTCAAACCCGGTTTGCGCGGGCACGTTCCGCATCCTCGGTGATCCGCGGCAGGGCCGAACGCCGCGCGCGCAGCCAAACGCGGTAGGCCTCGCGCAGCGCCGCACCGCCCGGGCCCTCCAGCCACTCTTCGGGAACGGCGGCCACCGCGCGCGCGATCGCCGCGTCGTCGAGCGCGACGCCCAGCGCGGCACCGGCCTCGGCCAGGTGATCGGCGAACGGGAGCAGCACGTGCTCGGCGATGCGCGCGAACGGCCGTGCCGCCGAGACCGCCGGATCGCCGCCGTCCGCGGCGCCCGACCACCCATGGTGCCAATAGAGCGATGCGCCGTGATCGATGAGCCACAGCTCCCCTTGCCACCAGAGCAGGTTCGGGTTGCGCGCCGTGCGATCGACGTTGGCGACGAAGGCGTCGAACACCGTCAGCGTCGACGCGAAATCGCCCGCCACCGGCCGGCGCGCCGCCACGTCGTAACCGATGGCGCCCGCCAGATAGCCCATCGCCAGGTTGACGCCCGCGCTGGCCAGCAGCACCTCCCGGATCTCCTGGTGCGGCTCGCTGCGCCCGAAGTTGGCGCCGATCTCGATGAGCGCCAGCTCGGGCATCCGCAGGCCGGCCGCGCGGGCCAGCTCGCCCGCGATCACCTCGGCCGCCAGCGCCCGGCTCCCCTGCGCCGCGCCCCGAAACTTCGCCACATAGAGCGCCCCGTCGTCGGCCTCCACCACCGCCGGCACCGACCCACCTTCGCGCAGCGGCGTCACGTACCGCGTCGCCGTCAGCCGGCGCAGCGGTTCGGGCGATTGGGCGGCGACCGGGATTTCCACACGGCTACTCTACTTGCCAAACGAGGATATGTCATGCCATATATGTCAAGATGCACCGGACGACGATCTACTTGGACGAGCATACGCGTGAGCGCCTGGAGAGCCTGGCCGAGGCATCGGGACAGACGCAGGCGGCTGTCATCCGCGAAGCGATCGCTGTCTATTCGTCCACCCGCGGCAGCCGGCGTGCGCCCCGGAGCGTCGGGATGGGCGCGAGCGCCAGCGGAGATTTGAGTGAGCGGGCCGAGGAGCTCCTCGAAGGATTCGGCCAAGATCGGTGACCGATCGGTGACCGACCGGTGACCGACCGGTGATTGTCGTGGACACCGGCGGCGTCCTGGCGCTGCTCGATCGGAACGATCGGCACCACGCCGCCGTGCGTCTGCTCTTCGAACGGGAGGGCGGACGTTGGATCCTTCCGTGGGCGATCTTGCCCGAGGTGGACTACCTCGCGGAGCGAAACCTGGGTCCCGACGTGGCCCGCGCATTCGTGGAAGACCTGCGTGACGGCCAGTTCCGGCTGGACGCCAATGCCGCGCGTGATCTTCCTAGGGCTGCCGCGCTTCTCGCCCGCTATCGCGATCTGCGCATCGGATTGGTGGATGCCGTGGTCATGGCCCAGGCCGAAAGACACCGGGCAGAAGCGATCGTCACGCTGGACGCCCGACATTTTCGAGCCGTGCGTCTCAACCTACCCAAGCCGCCGCGCCTGATCCCCCTCGACGAATCGCCGTAGCGACGCGCAACTCATGACGCGACGGATGCGGTGCTCTTCATACACCTCGGGTGCTTTCACGTTTTGGTACCTATGCCGCCTCGCGAGCTCTTCGTGGTCGCCTGCACTGGGAAGGTCACCTTGCCGCGGGGCGTCGGAACCGCGTTTTGTCATCGTGAAGTTGCTCCGCTGAGCGGCGACTCGCTGCTCTCAGCCCACGACGGTGATCTGGCGCTTGTCGAGGAGCGTCGCGATCTGGGCCACCACCTCGGATTCGGGCTCGGTGCCGCGGATGCGGAGATCGCAGGCCTGGGTGCTGGCGTCGGCGGGGTCGATGTCGATGAGCAGCATCGGCGCGTCGGGGATGAGCGCCTGCACCGACGTCGCGTCGGCCAGGCCGATGGCGTTGGTGGTCGACACCACGATGAGGCCGGCGTTGAGCAGCAGGTGCACCACCTCGCCGAAGCGGCGGACCAGCTCGGACTGAGCGGCGTCGACCCACAGGTCGTGGTCGACGCCCAGCAGGACGTTCTGCCCGTCCAGCATGTAGCCGCTGCGGCCGGCGTCGAACAGCGCCCGCTCGAGCGCGCGCGCGTAGCGCTGCTTGCCGGAGCCGGCCTTGCCGACGAACATCACGAGCGCCGCGCGGTGGCCGCGCCGGCGGGCGCGATCGGCCGGCGTCACGCCGCCCGGCACCCAGTTGAAGTCGCGCACGCGCGCCTCGGCCCGCAGGTCGCGCTGATCGTCGGCCACGCCCGCGGTGATGATGCCGCCGCCCGCCACGTCGTAGCCGTCGACCAACACGAAGCGCCCGGTGGCCTCGCAGTCGGCGGTCAGATCGAAGGCCACCGGCTGGCGCACCTCCAGGATCACGTCGGCGACGTCGTTCCTGTCGACCTGATTCTTGTTCAAGACGCCGGCGATCGCGTCGGGCGAAGGCGAGCTTTGCTCGCCGGAGCCCATCGCGGGGGGGCGTGGGGACCCTCCCAGGGTCCCCATACTTGCGTCGATCACCTTGTTGATCGTGTGAAGCTGCACCGGCACCGCGGCGGTGCCCAGCTTGAGCTTGTAGTCGCGACCGGTTGTGAAAGGCTTCTTGCCCAGCCAGATCAGGTTGGCGCGGACGCGGGTCGAAACCAGCGGCGGCCGCTCGACGTGGCTCATCACCTCGCCGCGGGTCACGTAGATCTCTTCGGTCAGCGTGAAGCCCGTCGACCAGCCGGCGTCGACGGTGGTGCGCGGCGCGCTGTGAAAGGCCTCGATGCTGTGGATGGTCGACAGCTTGTTCGACGGGGAGAACACCACCTTGTCGCCGACCGAGACCTGGCCGGCCTCGATCCGCCCCGCGAAGATTCGCCGGTCGTCGCCATGCTTGGTGAACTTGTAGACCGCCTGCAGCGGCATGCGCAGCGGCTGCTCGATCTTGGACGGCGCCTTGGGCAGGTTGTCGAGCAGCTCGAGCAAGGTCGGCCCGTCGTACCAGGGGGTGGCCTTCCCGCGGATGGCCAGGTTCTCGCCCGCCACCGCCGCCACCGGCACGAAGGCCCGCGGGCTGACCGCGCCGATCCCTTCCAAGAAGGCGCGGTATTCGAACTCGATCTTCTTGAAGTGGTCCTGGCTGTACCCGACCAGGTCCATCTTGTTCACGCAGACCACCACCTGGCGGATGCCCAGCATCGACAGGATGTAGCCGTGGCGGCGGCTGTTCTCGCGCACGCCTTCCTTGGCGTCGATCACCAGCACGGCGGCCTCGGCACGCGCAGCGCCCGAGATCATGTTCTTGAGGAACTCGATGTGCCCCGGGGCGTCGATGATGATGTAGTCCCGCTTGGCGCTCTTGAAGAAGCAGCGCGCGGTGTCGATGGTGATCCCCTGGTCTTGCTCGTCGGAGAGCGCGTCCAGCAGGAACGCGTACTCGAACGGCTTGCCGGTCCGTTCGCACTCGCGCCGCACCGCCTCCAGCTTCCCCTGCGGCAGCGCGCCGGTGTCCGCCAACAGCCGCCCGACCACGGTGCTCTTGCCATGATCGACGTGCCCGACGATGACGACGTTGAAAGTTTCGCGCTGAGCATCCATCTCGGTCTTCATCCTATCTGTTTTGGCTTCGATCCAAGCACCGGGAGGGCGAGCTTTGCTCGCCCGGCTCGCTCCCAAAGCGGGGGGACCCGAGGGGGGCGAGCCCCCCCTCGCCGCATCACATGTAGCCGTCGCGGCGCAGCTCTTCGAGGCCATGCTTGCCGTCTTGCAGGCGGCCCGAGCGCTCCGCGATGTTCTTGAGCGATCCGCTCTTGAGCTCGGCGATGATGTCGTCGACGTTCTTCGAGGTGCTCTTGATCGGCGATTGGCAAGGCCCACAGCCGAGGCTGCGGTAGCGCGTCCCGGAGCCCTGGTCGTAGTACAGCGACACCGTCGGGATCGACTCGCGCTTGATGTACTCCCAGATGTTGAGCTCGGTCCAGTCGAGCAGCGGGTGGATCCGCACGTGGGTGCCGGGCGCGAAGTCGGTCTTGAACTGGTTCCAGAACTCGGGCGGCTGATCGCCCACGTCCCACAGGTTGTTCTTGTCGCGCGGCGAGAAGTAACGCTCCTTCGAGCGGCTCCCCTCTTCGTCGGCCCGCGCCCCCACGATGACGCCCGTGTACGGCTGGCGATCGGGATCGGTTTCGTATTTGCCGGTCTCGAGGTCGAGGCGCCTGCGCACCCCCGTGCCGTGCAGCGTGGCGCCCAGCGCCTCGGCCTTGAGCTTGCCGCAACAGGCGGTGCGCGCCTGCGCCTGTTCCTCGGCGGTCATCTTGGGATTGGCCGCCAGCTTGTGGGGGAAGGTGTCCTTGGCCGCCAGCGCCTCGACGTTCTGGCCGACCACCATCTGCAGCTTGTATTCCATGGCCAGGCGATCGCGGTAGGCGATCATCTCGGGCAGCTTGTAGCTGGTGTCGATGTGCACCAGCGGAAACGGCACGTGCCCGAAGAAGGCCTTGCGCGCCAGCCAGAGCAGCACCGTCGAATCCTTGCCGATCGACCACAGCATGCAGAGCCGTTCGAAGTGCCGGAAGGCCTCGCGCAGGATGTAGACGCTTTGTTGTTCGAGCTGTTCTAGATGATCCATGGGTCGGTCGGGTCGGCGCGCCCCGTCGGCATATCGGCGAATCGCGGCCGGGCCTTAATCTGCCACCGTCAGTTGGGCGCCGCCAGCAGCTCGCGCTCGGCCTCGCGCAGGGTTTGCTTCCATTCCGGATCGCCGGGAACCGCGGCCACCGCGCGCCGGTAAAGCTTGACCGCGTCCCCGATCCGGCCGAGGCGCCGCAGGTGGTCGCCGTAGTCGATCAGCGTCTGGTGGCACCCCTCGCGATCGTGCTCGAGCGCCGACAGAAACAGCTCGGTGGCGCGCGCCGTGTTGCCGGCCAACCCGTGCTCGAGGGCCGCCTGGTGCAGCGCCCAGTGGTCGTCGGGCTCGAACGCCAGCGCTTGATCGTAGGCGTCGGCCGCGTCGCTGTGGCGCTCCATCTCGGCGTAGATGTCACCGCGGATGGCCGCGATGAAGAACGGATCGCCGCCCCGGGTCCCCGCCTCGCCGATGGCGTCGAGCGCCTCCAGCGTGCGCCCCTCTTCCAGCAGCACCTGGGCCAGCTTGGCGTAGCCGAGGCCATAGGTGGCATCCATGGCCACCACCTGGCGGAAGGCCGCCTCGGCCTCCTTGAGGGCCCCCGCCTCGAGCTCGGCATCCCCCAGCTCGCGCCAGCCGTCGACCAGCGCCGGGTTCAGCTCGGTGGCACGCCGGGCGGCCGCCACCGCGTCGGGCGCCCGCACGGCGTTGAGCGCCTCGGCCAAGAAGGCCTGCGCCGCCCCCAGGCCGGCCAGCGCCGGCAACGCCAGCGCCGCCCGCGCGTCCCGGGCCGCCACGTCGGCCTGCCCGCTCTCCAACGCCTCGCGCGCCGCCTGCAACCGCCGCAGCCCGTCGCGCAGCGCCTGCGTCGGCGCGAGCAGCTTGGCGAGATCGCGATCCTCCGGATCGAGCGCCCGCACGACCCGCAGCGCCAACGCCCCCACCAGCGAAGTTGACGTCGATGAAGTTGATGACAATCGCGTGGGTACCGGCGAGCTTTGCTCGACGGGACCCGTCGCGGGAGGTGTGGAACCCTTCGAGGGTTCCACGGTTGTTAGCGGCTCCGCCAGGGCGGCCAGCGCCTCGCCACGCCAGAAGGCGGCCGTCGCCACCATCGCCTCGCCGAGCAGCGCGCGCGCCGAAGCCGCCGTGGCCGCGTCGCCCCGCTCGGCCGCCAGCACCGAGACCAAAGCCGCCGCGTCGAGCCGCGCGTCGTCGTCGCGGGCGCCGACCGGCTCCAGCGCGATGGCGTCGCTGAACGCCCGCAAGGCGCCGTCGTCGTCGCCGGCGCGCACCGCCCGCATTCCGATGGCCAACATCAGAGCCGGCGTGGGCGGCGTCGCCGCCAGCAGCGCCGAGGCCAGCGTCGCGTCGATCTCGGCGGCACGCCCCGCCGGCTCGAGCAGCTCGGCAAAATCCAACCAGTGATCGGCCAGGCCCGGATCGCGCTGGCAGCGCGTCTCGGCCAGCGCGACCGCCGCCTCGCCCGTCACGCCGCCGGTGGCCAGCTCGGCGCACAGGACGTGCAAGAACCGCAAGAACGACGTCCCCACCCGATCGACCCCGCGCTCGGTGACCTCGACGACCGGCCACTCGCCGTCGCCGTTGGCCTCCTCGGCGTCCAGCGCATACCGCCGCCCAGTCCGATCGGCTACCGGCCACAGCCCCGGCGGCCAGGTGGACAGGCCCGGCGTTCGCTTGGTCCCGGTGACCCGCGCCACCGACTCGTCGACCGTCAAGAGCCGCGCCTCCGGCCCCAGCAGGCCCCCATCGTGGGCCGTCAGAAAGGCGGCCAGCCCCGGCGGCGGCGCCACCCCCATGATGGCCTGGAAACGCTGCAGGCCGTCCGCGCCCAGGCCCTGGAACAGGACCGTGTCGGGCAGCGCCGACACGACGCGTTCAATCTCCCCAATCAGGGTCCGGGCCGGCTCCTTCATCCGCACGGTTTAGACCCTCCCCCCAGCACAATCAAGGCCCGGCCGAGCTTTCTGGCAAGGTTCCAAACAGGGCGGGGAGTCCGAAAACGTAGGCCATAACGCAGAAAAAAAGCTCGCCCAAATCGGCCATCCCGTGAGAAACTTGAGGAGGTTTAGCTCCACACCATGGGAAAAATCCTCCTCTGCGACGATGAAGAATCCCTCTGCCGGAGCCTGGGGCGCATCCTGCGCTCGGCCGGTCACGACGTTGTCGCGCTCGATGGCCCGGCCGGCTTGGTGCGCCTGCGCGAGGAGCGATTCGATCTGATCCTGACCGATATCCGGATGCCCGAGGTGGACGGGTTCGAAATCCTCGCCGCCGCCCGCCTGCACGCGCCCAGCACGCCGGTCATCGCGATGAGCGGCAGCGCCGAAATTCCGGACGCGGTGCGCGCCATGCACGCCGGCGCGCGCGACTTCCTGATCAAGCCGTTCGAGGTGCGTACCCTCGAAGAGGCGGTGGCCGCCGTGCTCAAACCGGCGCCGCCCGCCGAGCCGCAGACCGACGCCATCGCCTGGCGCGACCAGCACGCCCCCTGGCTGCTCGGCAACGATCCGGCCATGTTGCCGGCGCTGCGCCTCATCGCGCAGGTCGCCGACACCAGCTGCACGGTCCTCATCACGGGCGCCTCGGGCACCGGCAAAGAGCTGGCCGCCCGCTCGCTGCACGCCGGCTCGGCCCGCAAGAACAAGCCCTTCGTCCCGGTCAACTGCGCCGCCATCCCGCCCACCCTGGTCGAATCCGAGCTGTTCGGCCACGCCAAGGGCGCCTTCACCGGCGCCTCCAGCGCGCGCGTGGGCCGCTTCGCCCAGGCCGACGGCGGCACGATCTTCCTCGACGAGATCGGCGAGATGGAGATCGGCGTGCAGGCCAAGCTGCTGCGCCTGATCCAGGACGGCGAGCTCTACCCCGTCGGCGAGGAGACCCCCACCCGCATCGACGTGCGCATCCTGGCCGCCACCAACCGCAACCTGGAGCGCGAGGTGGCCGCCGGCCGGTTTCGCGCCGACCTGTTTTGGCGCCTCAACGTCATCCCCATCGAGCTGCCGACCCTGGGCCAGCGCCACTCCGACCTGCCGCTGCTGGCCGAGCATTTCCTGAGGCGCAGCAACGAGCGCCACAAGCGCCAGGTCGAAGGGTTCGATCCGCAAGCCATGGCCGTGATGGAGGCCTACCCGTGGCCCGGCAACATCCGCGAGCTGGAGAACATCATGGAGCGGGTGGTGGTGGTCAAGGCCAAGGGCGTCATCACGGTGGCCGATCTCCCGCCGCAGATCCGCGCCCCGCACGACGCCACGCCCCGCCACACGTCGGTCCCCGGGCTGCCCAAGGACGGCACCGATCTGCGCGCTATGCTCGACGCGGTCGAAGAGCAGATGATCGGCGAGGCGCTGGAGCGCACCGGCGGCAACAAAAACCGCGCCGCCGAGCTGCTGGGCCTCAACCGCACGACGCTGGTCGAGAAGCTGCGCCGCAAACGCGTGGCCTGACCGCGCGGCCGGGTGGAAGCGGACGATCTCCGTGAACGTCCAGCTCTTCGGCACCAAGAAGTGCCCCGAGACCCGCAAGGCGGAGCGCTACTTCAAAGAACGCGGCGTGAAGCTGCACCTGGTCGATCTGGCCCAAAAAGGGATGGCCGCCGGCGAGCTGCGCAACGTGGCCGCCCGCGTGGGCGGCATCGAAGCGCTCGTCGATCGCGCCGGCAAACGCTACCTGGAAAAGGGTCTGGCCTACGCCGCCCCGACCGGCCCGCGCATCGAGCAGATGCTGGTCGACGACCCGCTGCTGCTGCGCACCCCGATCGTCCGCAGCGAAGGCCGCGCCACCGTCGGCTACGCGCCCGAGATCTGGAAGACCTGGCTCGGGTGAGGGTCATTTACCATGCAATTGACCCACGAGTAAGACCAGCCCCGAAGGGGGTGAAGCGGGTCTGTCAGCGGCTCCAGAGGCTGGCGAGATCGAGCTCGATGGCGTCGAAGGGCTCGGCGCGAACGGGAGCGTCGCCGCCATGGGTCGCGACCACCCGCCAGCTCCCGCCGTCCAATCGGTAGACCTCGAGCGTCTTAATCCGCGGATCCACCAGCCATAGATGGCGAACGCCGGCGTCGGCGTAGTGCCGCATCTTGCGCGTTCGATCGATTGTGGCGGTGGCCGGCGAGAGGACTTCACAGACCCAGTCGGGCGCCAGCTCGAAGAACGACACATCGGGCATCTGGGGCATTCGCTCCCGGCGCCACCCGGCCAAGTCCGGAACCATGACCTGACCTGCGACGTGCAGCTCGGGCTCGAACAAGAAGATCCATCCTCCTGGGCCACCCCGGCCACGGTCGAACGGCCCTCCGATTTCGATGCCGAGCCAGCTGGCCGCACGCGCGTGCAGCGACGCGGGGCGCGGGCTGACGACCAGCTCGCCGTCCAGGATCTCGCCCACCACGTGCGGTGGTAAGGCCTGCAGATCTTCGTAGGTCGCCGACTTCTTAGCGAGCACCGGTCGAGTTTACCTCGGGAGGCCGGCCGCTGCCCGGCTACGGGGGTGTGCCCGAGATCTGGGGAAGATTCACTCCGCGCAAGTTGGTTTGACATGCATATGCATGTATATCAAAATCTGTAGATGCGAACGACGCTCGAGATTACCGATGCCCAGCGGGCCAGGCTGCTGGAGATTGCAGCCCGTCGCGGTGAAAAGGGGTTCTCCCATCTCGTCCAGGACGCTCTCGACCGTTACCTAGCCGACGAAGACAACCGAAAAGCTCGGATCGAGGCCGCGCTGAGCCTTGCGGGTACCCTCGACGATAAGGCCGCCGAGGCCCTCGAGAGCTCGGTACGGCAGCTCCGGAAGACCTGGCGATGACCGTCGCCGACTCCGACGTCCTGATCGATTTCCTACGCGGGCACGAGCCGGGCCGGAGCAGGATCGCACGGGAGCTCTCGACGGGACGTCTCGCCACCACAGCGATAAACGCCTTCGAGCTACTGAGCGGGGCACTGGCCAAGCGGGATCAGAAAAAGGTCGCCACGCTGCTCGAAGCGGTGCTGGTGCTCCCGGTCGAAGGACGCGCGGCAGAAATCGCCGCGCAGATCCGTCGCGGCCTCGAAGCGGACGGGAAAGGGATCGGGATGGCGGACTATCTGATCGCAGGCGTCTGCCTCGCGCACGGCGCCACCCTGCTGACCCGCAATCTCGATCATTTCCGCCGCATCCCTGAGCTGCAGATCGGCGCCTGACGGTCGTCTATACTGCCGGCCATGCCGCTGGTACACGTCAACCGCCGGGCCGGGCGACCGCGCGAAGAGAACGCGGGGGTGCTGGAGGGGATCCACGCGGCGATCGTCGAGGCGTTCAAGACGCCGATGCACGACCGCACGCAGCTCCTCTCCGAGCACGACGCGGCGCACTTCGAGATCCCGGCCGACCGCACGGCGGCCTACACGCTGATCGAAATCACCGCCTTCCCGGGCCGCTCGGTCGACGCCAAGCGCGCGCTCTACCGCGGCATCGTGGCGCGGCTGGAGGCGATCGGCATCGCGCCGGCGGACGTGCTCATCGTCCTGACCGAACCACCGCTGGAGAGCTGGAGCATCCGCGGCGGCGCGGCCGCCTGCGACGTCAAGGTCGGGTACAAGATCGACGTGTAGGCTCGGGGCGGGGGCGGGCTCGTCGTCCGAACCGGCACCGTTTGCGCGACCTACATTCGAAGCGTAACCTGGCCGTGATGAGCTGGCACGATCGGATCACCGTGAGCCCGGATGTGCGGAGCGGCAAGCCGTGCATCGCGGGGACGCGGATTACCGTCTACGACGTGCTGGAATATCTGGCCGGCGGGATGACCGAGGACCAGCTCCTCGGAGATTTTCCGGATCTTTCGCGCGAGGGTATTAGCGCCTGCCTCTCCTTCGCCGCGGCACGCGAGCGGCGTCTCGCTTCCAGCTCGGCCGCGTGAACTACTGTTCGATGAGAACCTGAGCCCGCGATTGCCGGGGCTCTTGCGCGGGGATTTTCCTGGCAGTAGCCACGCCCGCGACGATATCGACGTGTAGGCCGGTCGGTCGGGTCTTGATCGTTACTGCTTTTGGCAGCAACCTCACGGGCTTCACGAATGACGTTTCTGTGTGACATCGAGAAGGGGCGGAAGGGTGTAAGCCCTGGAAAAGCCGAGCAGATCGCCAAAGCGATCGGCGTGCCGTCGGCCCTGCTGGTCCGGCTGTCGATCGAAGAGAGCCTGCAGGCGGCGGGGCTCAATTACTCGGTCGAGATCAAGCCGGCGGCCTGATGCCCCTTTCGGCCGATGCGCGGCTGGTGCCGCGGGCGGATGTGGCGGCGCGGGAGATCGACGACGGCGCCGTGCTGGTCAATATGGGCTCGGGCGCCTGTTTCGAGCTGAACCGACTCGGGTTCGAGATCTGGAAGGCGCTGGGGCCGGGTGCGACGGTGGGCGCGATCTGCCAGGCGCTCGGCGGGCGCTACGCGATCGACCGGGAGATCCTGGCGGCCGACGTGCGGAGCCTGGCCGAGGCACTGGCGGGTGCGGGTTTGGTCGATGTGAAGTGAGG
>Ga0209483_1001003_pt1 | contig 22644 bp, 22 predicted proteins | sample NGEPerA_FD_184508 | JGI IMG/M metagenome (GOLD analysis project Ga0209483, IMG submission 184508) | Arctic peat soil microbial communities from the Barrow Environmental Observatory site, Barrow, Alaska, USA - NGEE PermafrostL2-A... | ecosystem: Environmental > Terrestrial > Soil > Wetlands >... | reverse complement strand
GTTGGCGTGGACGGCGTGATCGAACGCGGCGGAAATTGCGGCGCCATCGGCGGCGGTGCCATCTGTCTTGGCGCGGCCGACGAAACAAAGGGAGCGGGCGTGGCCGGCGCGGGTGCGAGCGGCGGCGTGGCCGGAGCCTTGAGTGGCTGCGTGGTGAAACTGAAACCGCGTCCGCGTTCGGCAAACGGCCCGGAAATTTCCGCGGCCACCTCCACTTTTTTCACCGCGCGACGGGCGAGCAGCACGGGATTGATGCGCGGCAAAATTTCATGCAACGGCAGGCTGACCAGCTTGTGGTCGGGTTCGCCGCCGCAATTCACAAAAACTCCCGGCGCGAGCTGGCGCAGTTCGCCGAAGGAAATTTTCACCGCGCCAAACGCGAGCTGGCTGATCACGGTTTCGGCCTGCAGGCGGATGGTCAGGCCCGCCGGCGGCGTGGCCACCAGCTTCGCCCGCAAATCCAGCGGCAGGGCGGCCAACACCGAAGTCAGCGGCAGCTCAATCTCGTCGGCACTGGCTGCTGGAAGCGCGGCGGAAGAATCCAATGCCGGCGTGGACGCGGCCGGCGCGACGGGTGCCGGCAATGGCGCGGCGGAGGCAACTGGACGGGCCAGGTCACGGTCGTCCATCTGTCGCAAAAGGCCCCGGAGGAAGCCAGCAAATTTTGATTTTACCGAGATTGCCATGACTGTATTTGTTTTGTTTCGTTTGCCTGCACTGACAGGCATCATCCGTTTAAGCAGAAACCGCGCCATTTCCCATTTTCAATTTTCAATTGCCAAGTGGAAATTGGAAATGGGCAATTGGCAATTGGAAATGGCGCGGTTTCTGTAGTTCACGCTCGCCTGAACATTGCAAAATCAGGTTTGTCCCACGGGTGGACTGGCGGCCGCCGGTCTGTCTCATTTGCGGAGAATAAACTAAGCCCTGTTTCGTTTTCACTTCATTAGGTTCTGCGGATGGAAATGCGGCGGAAGAATCGGGGAGCGCGACCGTCCCGGTCGCCGTCATCAGCGCCGCGAAATTTTCTTTTGGTCGGGGTTTTTGTCCGTGCATGTTGCGTTCGGCGAGGACGCCGAACGCTGCGACCGGGACGGTCGCGCTCCCCAACGCGCTCGCCTGAACATTGCAAAATCAGGTTTGTCCCACGGCTGGACTGGGGGACGGCGGTCTGTCCCATTTTCAATTTTCAATTTTCAATTTGTTTGCAGCAGCGGACAGTTCGTTTGGCAATTGAAAATTGGCAATTGGCAATTGGAACGCGGCTTGCTAACACTTTGGCGTTGTTTTGCGCTTGTATTTATCCGCCATCGCGGTTAGCGATTAGCAGCATCTGGAATGGACGCCCGGCATAAAATCCTGATTCTCGACGACGACGCAGACTGGCTCGCGCTCTGCCGGGAAATGCTTGCGGCCTCGCCGAGCCGTCCGGAAATCCTCACCGCCAACACCGCCAAACGCGCGCTGGCCCTGCTCGAGACCGAAAAAATCCGGCTGCTGATTTCGGATTTGAAAATGCCGCGCATGGACGGCCTGCAACTGCTTTCCATCGTCCGCCGCCGCTTTCCCGAAACGCGCACCATCGTGTTGAGCGGGCTGGAAGATGAGGAATATCGCTCGCGTGCTTATGCGCTGGGCGTGGATTTGTTCTGGCTCAAAATCGAGATGCAGCGCAATGCCCAGTTGTTCATCGAGTGCCTCGAATCGCTCCTCGGTCAGGCCGACCGCGATGGCGATACGGGCTTTCGCGGTATCCAGAGCAAGAGTCTCATGGACATCATTCAGATGGAATGTCTGACGCGCAGTTCGACGGTGTTGCGCATCACGCGCGGGCCGCTCGTGGCCAAATTGTGGATTCAGGACGGCGAATTGATTGACGCGGAGGCCGAGGGCGCGCGCGGGGAAGCGGCCTTTTACCGGTTGCTGGCGTGGAAAGCCGGCACGTTTGAAAATCTTCCCGCCGAGATCAACCGGGAGCGCACGATCCAGAAACCGGTCAACGCGTTGTTGCTCGAATCGGCGCAAGCGCTCGATGAAGCGGCCGATCCGGGCGTGGAACCCGATTCGGTCGAGAGCCGGCTGCATCGCAAGACGATGTGGAAATTGTCGCAGCTCACGCGCGAGGGCGCGGAGTTTGTCATCGCCGTGCCGCTGGCCGGCCAGGGCGAACCCGAGGCGCTCGGCACGCAGGGCGTTGCCGCGCTCGCCAAGTGGACGCGGTGCGCCGCCGAAATCGCCCGCCGCCTCGGCGACCGTCTCGAAGCCGGCCCGCTCTCGCACGTCGCCGGCCAGAATTTGGAACGCCAGGTGCTGATGCTGGCGCGTGGCGACCGCGCATTTCTGGTCGGCTGGCCGGCGGAGGCCGCCGAAAATTTGCCGGAAAAAAGCCGCAAACTCGTTGCGTCATGGGATTCTTAAAAAAATTATTATTCGGCGGCCCGGCCGCCGTCCAGCAACTGCCCACCGGCACCATCACGGTGGACCGGGCGGGCCATATCATCACCTCGACCGTGTCCTCCTCGTATCCGAAAAACATGCTGCACGGCATCGGGCGCGACGTTTTGGAACTGCTCCGCGAAGCCCGCGCCGCGCAGATGCCGCTGGCGGAAGTCAGCCTGCATTTCGGCAGCCTGCGCATCACCGCCCGCGAACTGCGCGGCGGCGCGATCATTTTTCTGTTCCCGCAAACCGCGTTGTTCCCGACGCCAACTCCCGCACGCCCATGACTCCCAAGGACATCAATCAGCTCATCACCCAGATCGAAACGCACATCGAATGCTGGAAACAGTTCAACCACTTCATCACCATCGCGCGCGCGAAAAAATTCGGCCCGGCGGACGACAACCATTTCCTCGAGATCAAAAGCATCATCGTGCAGGAACTGGAATTGATCTATGCCTCCGTCGAAGTCCAGTCGCCCACGCGCGAGGAGGTCCACACGCTCATCGGCAACGCGCCGTCGCTCCGCTATTTGAGCGAGATGAGCGAGGGCGCGCTGCGCGGCCTCGAAAGCCAGTGGCACAAGATTTACATCGGCTGGCACGCCATCCTCGGCCAGCTCAAGGTCAAGCAGCGCGCCGAGGAGAACAAAACCTTCTGGGGCGGGAAAAAATAATTCTTCCGCCTTTGCCAGAAATGCAATCGCCCGGCCTCGATGTCAAAGTCGGCTATTCCAATCCGGTTGAACCTGCCCAGGGCAACAACGCCGTGCAAGCCGCCGCTGCCACCACGCGACGGTGGTTTAACCGAAACTTTTGAAACGTCAAGCCGCAGTCAAAAGTCCCGGGCTTTTTTTCCTTTTCAGAACAGGTCGCGCAATTGAATTCCCAATGCCTTGGTAATTCTTGCGAGGGCGTCAACGGAGACATTCTCCGCACCGCGTTCGATATGGCTGATGAAAACTGTGCTTAACTCGGCTTTTTCGGCCAGCTTTTCCTGGCTCAATCCTACCCGCTTGCGGTAATAACGAAGGGACTCGCCAAGTTTTTCGCGGTGTTTCGGAAGCGGCACAAATTGCATCAGAGCAGGAGCCGCCCGAATGGGCTATAAAGTATATTTAATGTTTTGCTTGTATTTTTTTATTGGACATGAGAAAGCTTTCTCTAGCCGAAGGTGGCCATCAGAAGTTGATTCAGGCCGCTAAGTTTTCGGAGAACTCAACGAAACCTATGAAGAGCATCAAGCGCACGATCCTCACGGCAGCCATCCTGCTGTCTGCTTCCACCACTCAAACCTTCGCCATCGAAGGACTGCAAATTTCACTTGTCTGCAGCAATGTCGTTTTGTCTTGGCCAAGCGATCCCAGCGAAACTTACATGGTGCAATATCGCCAAACGCTCAATGCAACTGACACTTGGCAAACGGTGGCTTTAGATTTGCCGGCCGACCCGACAACCAATGTCACTTTTTTTGTCCACACGAATGTCGTCCAAAATCCAAGTTGCGGGTGCGGCGGCAGTTCGTTTGCCGCCATGAATGCCAGCCGAACTCTGGCGATGAGCGCCACTGAACCCATTGCGCCAGTGCCGATGGCAATACCGGCAGACGGCTCTGGCGGGGCAGTTCCGCTCGCGCTTTACCCGCCCGGTTTCGATTTGACCGGTTTTCTTATCGTTGATCCGATCAGTGGCGAAACGGTGGATGGCGCCGGATATTCAGTTCAAGCATGGTCGCCTTTAAGAGCAATGGACGATGATTCTGGCGGCGGTTTGTCTCCAACGCCATTGGGCGGCCCGGTTCCTGATGGCGACTCCGGCGGCACCGCGCAAGAGCCGGAAACAGGATTTTATCAGGTGGCCAGAATCGGTGTGCATATTATTGGACTCGATAATTTCACCAACCTCATTTCCAACACCATTTCAATTCCGTTTGAAGCGGCAAATGAAGTCGGCTCTCTGCATGATGTGATTGTGCTGGTTGACGGCGCTCGCTATCGCGGAGCAGAGCCTTTGGTGGCTCCGGGAGTTCATGGAACAATCAACTTGGACACTTCATTTCTGGAAAATGGAAACCACACGGTTCAAGTCGTCGGAAGCTGGCTGAATCCCGACGTTACGGACCCGAACAATCATTTTTTTACCAGATACAGCGATCCATTTACGCTTTCAGTCTCAAATATCATTTGCTACCCAAATTGGGAGGATGAAATCGGTGAACTTGGATTTGCCTATTATTCCTTCGAGACGACTTGCACCAATTCAACCTGGCAAATTGACATTTATGACGTGAGCAATCGGCTTGCAAGAACCTTGAGTGGCAATACTGGCGATGGATTTGTTGAAACGAATTGGGACTTGATTGATCTTAACGGCGTGACGCGAGCAACCAATGATGATGACACGGCATTTTCGTCCATAATTACCGTGGGCGATCCGACCACCAAAGCCACGCCCGGCCAGAAGAAAACCATCGTGTATCCAAGCCACGGTCAATGGGCGATTGCCTATCAAGATATGTTTGGCAACTTGGCCAACAGCAACATTGAGTTCCAAGCCATTTCTATGTTTGGCAGCATGGCCGCGCAATTCGGTGGTGCATATTCAGTATTCCCGACACTCGGTCATCCCGAATACGGGCAGACTTTTCCGATGCGCTATCCCTATACGAATGATCCAGCGCCTCCGACGCCACTGCAAATTATCGCAGACGAAAAAGCCTTGGTGGGACTTTTAACAAACAATGCGATCCGCAACTTTTATTATGGAGGACATTCCGGCCCAACAGACATTGCCACCGTTGATGCCCTGCGAATTTCCATCGCGCTTAAAAATCACTATTATCGGTTTGTGTTTGTTAACGGCTGTTCATCCGCCAACGGCAGCCTGCCGCCAGCCTTCGGCATAAATTTGAATTCATCGCAGCCAGCGAGTTATTTTCAAACGCATGGAACACGGCCCAGGACTTTTCTCGGTTACGATCAGGACGTTTTGTTCTCTGAATATGGATACTTTATTGACCCTGAAACGGAGGCGAATCGTCCGGGTCGCATACCAAGTCGGATCACAGATTTTCTAAACAATTTTGAGTTTTACTGGAATTTCAATTACGACGTATCTACAGCCATCTACGATGCCGAGAACGACACGCCTGATCTCCTCTATGGTTGGGCTGATGGACCCAATTTAAACCTTATTGGCTATCCTTGGCTGCACATTGACGAATATAACTACCAATCTGACTGGTCAAATTAGGATTAAAATATGTGGGAACTGGTTCAAGTAACCGCGCAGTATTCCCATGCTGTGCTGTTGGCTATTCTGCCTTTCGTTTCGGATTTCTCAAAGCAACTGGATTTGCCGGTTCCCACGCCGATAACCGCAAGTCAAGTGAGTGAATTCAAATGCGATCCCCGCCTGGGACGAACCGGCGGGGCGTTGACTCTGACCAACGGGTTTCAATTTACCTTTCTCGATGGCCGAGTCACCCTGTATCGCTCGCCATGGAGTTATTTTTCGTTGCAAGACACGGATTTAATTCCTCAATTCTATGGCCCGGTGAAATTAACAGAAACACAAGCCCTGAACATTGCGCTTGGGGTGATTAAAAAACTCGGCTACGAGAACAGTATGTTTAACGCGGACAGTCCGCCGCTGGTCACGCTGCCGACAAAAATTGGGACGAACTATGTTTCGCGTTACCTTTTTCGCTGGCTTGATCCAAACTGGCCGGAGCCCAAGGAGCCAGGATCAATTGTTCCTGCGTTGCTTGATGTCGAAGTGAACGCATCCAATGGAGCAGTCGAAATGGTGGTCATCTCCGGTCGCGATACTCGGCGACCTTCTCCAAAGGTTGATGTGGTTCCTCCTTTGTTGCATCCAAAGATAACATCAGTTAACCCGCTTGGGACACCGACGAGTCCCGTCAGTAAAATCTATGCGGTTGCTTTTCTTAACGCCATTCTACCACAGCTTTCAGATTTTATCGCCAAGGCGGGTTTGAATATCCCCATTCCGGTAACAACCAACCAATTGATTGCAACAAACTACATTTGTCGGATTTTAGAAGGAAGGCCAATAGCTCAACTTTATTTGACGAATGGAGATCGCTTCAATTATGAAAAGGGGTTCTGCGCTTTTTACGCCCACGACGCAATGGATAAATTTCCAGAGGACGGCAGGACCGGGGACTTTTTTGGCCACCTCAACATGACCACCAATGAAGCGATTTCGCTCTGTGCGGCAGTGATAAAAACAATGGGCTACACGAACCAACTCCCGGCCCCTTTGATCAGTCATGGCTTCGGGAGCGGGACGCTGGCATGCACGCGATACACTTATTATTGGAGACACCCTGGCAATGACTTCCCGTTTGCTTCGTTTGAAGTGGACATGGAAACCAAGACCATAAAATCCATTTTTCTTAAAGGCCCGGCTTTTCAAAAAGCTCCGCCGGAGATCGCCTGGCCACAACAAAGCGAGCCGTGAAAACCGTTACCATTGAACGCATCGAATCTGTCATCCACAAAAACGAAAATGCCAAAGCAGAGAGGAGCCGTCTGGGATTTTGATTTTTCCATTGTCTTATCTCATCCTGAAACATTCTGGGCGGAAAAAATAATTCTTCACCATTCGCCGGGATTGTGGTTTGGAAAGGCTTCAGGCAGACTTCGCCGCCATGCTGAATTATTTTCAAATTTTGATTCTTGCGATCATTCAAGGCGCGTGCGAACTGCTGCCCGTTTCCAGTTCCGCGCACGTCATCGCGGCGGAAAAAATCATGGGTTGGTGGAGCGGCAAATCCATTGATCCGTCCAGTCCTGAAATGGTGATGCTCCTGGTCATGCTGCACACGGGCACGATGTTCGCCGTGATCGTTTATTTTTGGAACGGCTGGAAGCGCGATTATTTTAATTCAAAGGCGCAGTTTCAGTGGTTTGCCATCCAAGTGATTCTGGCGACTATCTGCACGGGCATTGTCGGTTACGGACTGAAAATTCTCATTGAAAAAATTTTCATGCGCAACACGCCGCACGCCGAAATTGAAAATTTATTTTCCAATCTGCCGTTGATGGCCGGCGCTTTGGCCGCCGTTGGCGTTTTGATCATTGTCGCCGGCTGGCGTGAGGAAAAAGTGCCACGCCATTCAGAAATCCAGCCGCAGCATTCTTTCTGGATCGGCATTGTGCAGGGACTTTGCCTGCCGTTTCGCGGGTTTTCACGATCCGGCTCCACGATTTCCACGGGGTTGCTGCTCGGCTTGCCCAAACAAAAACTGGAAGAATTCAGTTTCGCGCTGGCCGTGGTTTTGACACCACCGATCATCGCGCAGGAAGCGCATCGTTTGGTGAAGGCTCACGCGTTGAGCGGACAAAATTCCGTGCTGCCGCTTTTTTTGCCGGGGCTGGTCGGAATGATTTTGAGTTTCATCGCCGGACTGCTCGCGTTGAAATTGCTCTCGCGCTGGCTCGAAGGCGGACGTTGGAAATTTTTTGGCTTCTACTGTTTGATTGCCGCCGCCGCCGTGCTGGCCATCCATTACAAAATAAAATAATCGCGCCGGCAAAAATTAAATACGCTGGCAAAAATCAACGCTTCGCTTTCAGGAATTTTTTGCGGCGAGAATTTTTTGCGCCTCGCCCAGAAGCTGGCTGGGGCTGAACGGTTTTGCGAGAAACAAAACTGCGCCCGCAACTTCGGCTTCAATTTTAGTGAGCGCCTGACCTTTGGCCGAAAGCACCACGACCGGGATGTCGCGCGTCGCCGGATTTTCCTTCAACTGCCGGAGCGCGCCCAGCCCGTCGAGGCCGGGCATCATCACGTCCAGCACGATGAGCTGCGGCTGTGCGGTGGCCGCCGTGGCGAGCGCCTCCTGGCCGTCCCGGCAACTGACGACGGCGTAGCCGCCTTTTTTGAACGTCATCTCCAGCAGGCGGAGCATATAAGCTTCGTCATCGGCGATGAGAATTTTTTGCGTAGTGGTTGGGTTCATGTTTGGTGCCTGATTAAAACAAAAGTCTGGTCATCCGACAACGCCACGTCGCCGCGATAAGCCGTGAGCCGGTCGAGCAAAAAAAGTTTTCCCGTTTCCACGTCGCTGGTCTGGGCGGCGGCCTCGGCCAGCAACCGCCGCAATTCTTCTTCGCCCAGCAGTGCGCCGCCGGCACCGCGCGACTCGCTCAAGCCGTCGGTGTAAAGCAACGCCGCCGCGCCCGGCGGCAGCGCATGGACGTTTTGCGGATAGTCGGCGCACGGCTCAATGCCCAGCGGAATACCGGCCTTGCCGGGCGCGCTGGCTTTCGCCTCGCCGCGCTGCCAGACAAGCAACGGACAGTGGCCGGCGCTGGCGAAAATCATTTCGCCGCGGCGCGGGTCGAGATACACGAGCTTCGCCGTGATGAACATGTCCACGCGTGAAAGGTCGGGAAACAAAATTTTATTTGCCGCGCCGAGCAGCTCGCCCGGCTGCGAAAACAATTGTGGCATCGAGCGGACCGTGCTGCGCAAAACCGCCGCGAACAGCGCCGCCGGCACGCCTTTGCCCATCACGTCCGCGATGACCAGCAGCACCGCGCCGCCGCCCGCCGGAATCGCGTCGTAAAAATCGCCGCCCACCTGCAGCGCGCTCTGGCACGCCGCCGCCAGCGCGAACGGCGGGCACGCCGGCAGTTGCGCGGGCAGCAAAGAGCGCTGGATTTCCGCCGCGATTTCCAGTTCGCGCCGCGTCACGCGCGTGGCCGTGCGTTCGTCGAGCAGCCGCGCGTTGACGATTTGGATCGCCAGAAAATCCACGAACGTGTGCAGCAGATTGACCTGCGCGGCGGTGAACGGCTTGTCCGCCGCGCGCCGGCCGAGCGTCACCGTGCCGACCAGATGATCGGCCAGATAAAACGCGTGGCAGATGCCGTTGCCCACGGGCATGGCCGCGCGCAGCGGATCGCTTTTGTCCAGCGGCTCTTCGGGGCTGAACCAGATGTCCTGCCGCGTCCGCGCGGCGCGCGTCTCCACCGACTTCAAAGAATCATCCGCGAGCGCGACCGGCGCGAGCGGCGCCGGATTTTTTTCCGGCAGCACCAGCAGCGTCTCCAGTTTTTTTCCATCTGCCGCCAGCAGCCGCAGCACCGCGCCGTCCGCCTCGGCAATCTGCGCCAGATCGCGCAGCAGCCGGTGGGAAAATTCCTGCAAGTCTGTGTTCGCGCCCAGTTCGGAGCTGTAGCGGAAAACGGCGACCAGGCTTTCGTAATTTGCCGCCAGCTCGGTGGTCATTTCCGTCAGCGCCGTTTCCGCGTCGGCCAGCCGGCGTTGCAAATCACCGATGTCCGGCAAAATGGTTGTCCCGGCGGAACGCGCGCGGCGCAGCACCAAAACATTTTCACACGGATGGCGCAGATAAAAAAATTCATCCGTGAGCGACTTCATCAGATAAAGCCCGCGCCCGCGCTCGGCGTCGGCGTCGGGAAGTTTGATTTCGGCGGGCCAGTCGAAGCCGGCGGTGTGGTCGGTGATGCGCGCTTCAACCTCGCGGGCGCCGGCGGAAACATCAATGATCACGGGCAGTTGACGCGCGCCGGGTGCCGCGTATTTCACCGCATTGTTCGCGGCCTCGATGAGCGCCAGTTCCCACGCGCCGAGGTCGGCCTCCGGCAAACCGAGTTCGCCGAGCCAGCCGCACACCCGCGCCACGCCGGCGCGCACGGCGGAAAATTCGCACGCGGCTGCCACCCGCAGCGCCGTCCGGTGCTCGGAGCGCGCGGTGGTGGGTGGACTTTGGTTGGCGGCGTTCATGGATTCAAATTTTATTGGGTTTCTCAAATTTTGAAAGGCTGCAAATGCGGCGACAAAGCGGCCGTAAAAAAGCCTGGCGACGAATTCATTTTTGAAATGGCGCGGCATTGCGCTAGACTGCGTGAATCAAGAAACAAATATGAATTCAAAGTGCTTCATGGCCGCCGTCGCGCTGGGCGCGCTGGTATTCAACGCCGCCGCGTGGGATTACGAAGGGCATCATGCGGTGAACGAACTGGCGCTGGCGTCGCTGCCGGCGGATTTTCCGGCGTTCGCGCTGACGCCGGAAACGCGTGCCCGCATCGCGTTTCTCGCGGGCGAGCCGGACCGCTGGCGCAGTGAAACCAGTTTGAAAAACGGCACGGGCCTGGCGCTCGGCCATGCGAACGGGCCGGACCATTACCTTGATCTGGAGGACATCTATCTTTACGGGCTGACGCCGGCGACGCTGCCGCCGTTGCGCTATGATTTTGTGGCGGACATCGTGAAGGCGCGCGCGGCGCATCCCGAAAGATTTCCGGCGATTGACTCGGCGCGCGACAGCGACCACACGCGCGAGTTGAGCGGTTTTTTGCCGTGGGCGATCACGGAGAATTACGAGAAGTTGCAGTCCGGCTTCAGCACGCTCGCCGCGCTGGAAAAACATGGCGGCACGCCGGTGGAAATTGAGAACGCGAAACAGAACATCGTTTATGTGATGGGCGTGATGGGCCATTTCGTCGGCGACGCCAGCCAGCCGCTGCACACGACGATGTATCACCACGGCTGGACGACGAACGACAATCCGAATCATTACACGACGTCGTTTGGCTTCCACGCGTGGATTGACGGCGGATTTTTCCGCAAGACCGGCGGCATTGACGAGAAAAAACTGGCCGCCGCAATTCATCCGGCGGAAAAAATCGCGGCGGCGGCCGATCCGAACGGCATTTTTCACACGGCGGTGAATTTCATCGTCGAGCAAAACAAGCTCGTGGAGCCGCTTTACCGGCTCGAAAAAGCAGGCAAGCTGTCCGCCGAGGGCGACGCCGGCGCGGCAGGACGTGCGTTTCTCGAAGCCCAGCTTATGAAGAGCGGCCAACTGCTCGGCGACCTCTGGCTGACGGCGTGGCGGACCGCGCCGGAAGACACCTATCTCGAACGCGAGTTGCAACCGCGCGCCGCCGCGGCGACGGCACCGAAATGAATTCCGCCATCGCCACGCGCATCGCCGCCGCGTTCGGCTTGCTGGCGGTTGTGCTCGGCGCATTCGGCGCGCACGCGCTGAAAAATTTGCTCGCGCACAACGGCACGGCGGCGGTCTGGGAAACGGCGGTGTTCTACCATTTCATCCACGCCGTGATGCTGTTCGTCCTCGCGGAGCGAAAAACTTTTCCCGCCGTCGCGTGGTGGAGTTTTCTGCTGGGGATTTTGATTTTCTCCGGCTCGCTTTATTTGCTGGCGGTGACGAATGCGCGCTGGCTCGGCGCGATCACGCCGGTCGGCGGCGTCGGTTTCATCATCGGCTGGGGCGCGCTGCTGCTGAAAGGCCGCGCATCCGGCGTTTGACTATTGCACGCGGGTTCACTAATTTCGACGTTTGTTAAACCAACAACTGGAATCCAAACTCATTTATTTTTATGGCCGCCAAATCTGCTGACAAGTCCGTTGAAAAATCCACCGTCGAAGCCAAAGCCGCCGCGACGCGCGAACGCGAACTCGACGCCGCGATTTCCAGCATCCACAAAGCTTACGGCGATGGCGCGATCATGCGCCTCGGCGACGCGCGGGCGCAGGTGAAAATTGACGTCATTCCGACCGGCGGGCTGGCGATTGACCTCGCGCTCGGCGTCGGCGGCATTCCGCGCGGCCGCGTCGTGGAAATTTTCGGCCCCGAATCTTCCGGCAAAACCACGCTGATGCTGCACGTCATCGCCAACGCGCAAAAGGCCGGCGGCCTCGCGGCGTTCATTGACGCGGAACACGCGCTCGATCCCGGCTACGCAAAAAAACTCGGCGTGAATCTGGATGACTTGCTCGTGTCGCAGCCGGATTCCGGCGAAGAGGCGTTGACGATTTGCGAAACGCTCGCGCGCTCGAACGCGCTGGACGTGATCGTCATTGACTCCGTCGCCGCGCTCGTGCCGAAGGCGGAACTCGAAGGCGAAATGGGCATGGCGACGATGGGCATGCAGGCGCGGCTGATGAGCCAGGCGCTGCGCAAGCTCACCGCGATTCTTGCCAAGTCCAAGACGACTTGCATTTTCACCAACCAGTTGCGCGAAAAAGTCGGCGTGATGTTCGGCAGCCCCGAAACCACGCCCGGCGGCAAGGCGCTGAAATTTTACGCCAGCGTGCGCATGGACATCCGCCGCCGCGACCAGTTGAAAGATGCGGCGGGCAATGTTTACGGCAACCACACGCGTGTGAAGATCGTGAAGAACAAGGTTGCGCCGCCGTTTGCCGAGGCCGAGTTCGACATCATCTACAACCACGGCATTGACAAGGAAGGCAGCATTCTCGACGTGGGCATCGCGTGCGGCGCGGTGGAAAAAAAAGGCGCATGGCTGCAATTCGACGGCGCGCTCATCGGCCAGGGCCGCGAGGCGGCGAAAAAGGCGCTGGAAGAAAAACCCGAACTGGCGGCTAAAATAGTCGAGGCCATCATGGTGAAACGCGCGGCGGCGCCGGTAGAGAGCAAGTAGTCCAAACCGCAGTCTAGGTTGGAATAGTCAGCGAAAGTAAAAAATAAAAAAAACTTAAATAATTGATTTTCAAAGGTTTTATGTTCTTTACTTTTCGTCTTTTTGGACGATCATAGCCTCGTAATGAACGACGTTTTCCACCAGATGTTTATTGGAATGGGCTCCATGATTCTGGCGCCTTTTGGAAAGTTTCCGCGCCCATCTTTTCGTATTACTTTGCCGCCTGAAAGTTCCGCGCAAGCAATCGGATTTGATTTCTCACGAGTTGCTAACGACCTAAATCATTCAATTGATAAGGTTCAGAATGAAAAACAACTCGAACTGAAATTGAAGACGTGAGCGCGGACAGCCAAACCGAAATTTCTCATTCCCCGGCTCCTCCTTCAAAAAAGTTGGAGGGAAATTATACGCAGATAAATGTTCTTTTCCCTTCAAGTCAAGTTGAGCTGCCTGCCGCAGATAAATTCAAGGCGTTCCCGCCAGAAGCTCAAAGCGCCATTCTTGAGGCATTTAAGCTTGAACAGTTGGAACGTCATGCTTGGTTAAAAAATCAACAAGCCAATGAACACTGCTTGAATATGCAAAGTGGTCGCCATAACTTCCGCTGGCGGCTTGTCGGAACAATATGCGGCATGGTCGTTTTGATTGCCGCACTTGGATTTGGAAGCTGGTTGATTAAAAATGGCGCTTCTGGTGCTGGCGTCTTTTTATTGATTGTGGCTGTTGGCACAATGATTGGCAGTGCGATTTACGGTCAAAGCCAAAGGGATCCTAACGCTCCGCCAGAAAAGCTCGAAGAAGATTCAACTAAATAACTTCTGGTTTAAAATTAAGACACTATTTGACCGCTGCACTTGCTTTCCGTGCCGCGCCAATCCATGCTATGATTCATTTTCAACCCCGCGTGTCGGAGCATTTTTTACATGAGCAACGTTTCTGATCTCGACCTCAACTTGGAAAACCTCTTCCAGCCCGCGTGGGCGCAGGGGAAAACCGAGTCCAACAAATTTGCAAAGTTCACCGGCAACGAAGGCGTCAAGCCCGAGCGCCGTTTCAACGACAAGCCCGGTGAACGCCGCGCCCCGCGCCGCGATGGTGCCGGCGGCGGCGGTGAACGTCGCGGCGGTCCGCCGCGTGGCGGCTCCAAGTTTGGCGACCGCAAAGGCGGAAGTTTCCGTGGCGGCGACCGGCGTGATGAGCGCCGCGAGCGTCCTGAACCGCCCGCGCCGTTGCCGGAGTTGAACGTCGCTTTCATTCCGGAAGAACGCGGCGTCGAGCAGCTCTCGCGGCAGATCAAGGTCACGGGCCGCGCGTATCCGCTGTTCCAGATCGCGCTGCTGATTTTGCAGAAGGCGGAACGCTATTCTGTCCACCTCACCAAGAAAAAATCCGACGGCGCGGCGCAGCCGTTGTTCCTCTGCGCGCTCGACGATTCCCCGTGGACGAGCGAGGACGAAGCCGTCGCGCATGTTCTCAAAAATCATTTCGCCACGTTTTACCAGGCCGAGCGCACGGCGACGGAGCCGCCCAAGGGCGTCTATACGTTCGTCGCGCAATGCGGTTTGAGCGGCGCAATTCTTGGGCCGCCGAATTATCACGATTACCAGAACCAGTTGCGCAAGCTGCACGCGGAAAAGTTTTCGCGGATGCCGTTCGATGTGTTCAAGACGCGCGTGAAAATTGTGAAGGACGAGGCGGTCGTCAAAAAATGGATCGAGGAACAAAGTTTCAAGACCGAATATGTCTGTCTCAACGTGCCGGAGCCGCTCAAGCTGGCGACGAAGGAAGAAGTCGAGAAACATTTCCGCGCGACGCACAAGGATTCCATCATCAAGCCGGTCGAGACGCTCACGGTCGCCGGGCTGCCAAGCCGCAGTCTGCGTTGCGGCGGATTGCAGCAGCTCATCCGCCAGGAATGGGAGCATCAGAAATTTTTCCCGCTGCCCATCGCCACGAAGTTGAGCCAGCAGTTCGCACATTACGGCCTGCAATTTTTCAAGGTCAACAAGACCGTCACGCACGTCAGCGTCGCGCGGCCGCAATACCTTGATCTCGAAACCACGCCGGTTTCGGAAAACATCCGGCGCATTGTGGAGTTCGTCAACGCGAACGCCAAATGCACGCGGCGCAAATTGATCGAGGCGCTCGCGCCCACGCCCAAGGTTGCAAAGGCCCCGGTTGCGGAAATTCCCATCACGCCCGCCCCGGTTGCCGAAGGCGAAGGTTCGTCCGCACCGGCACCAGCACAACCGGCCAAGTCCGCCGCGCCTGCTGCGCCCGAAGCCACGCCGGAACAAACGGCGATCATTGTGGATTTGCACTGGCTCATTCATCAGGGTGCCGTGCTGGAATTCGCCGATGGCCGCATGGAAACGGCGAAGAAACCCGCGCCCCGGCCGGTGAAGCTGGAAAAGAAGCCGGTTGTGGAAAACCCCGCCGCTGAAGGCGTCACTGACGTGGCCGCCGAAACCGTGCCAACAGCGGCAGCTTCTGTTGAGCCGGCAGCGGAAATTTCCGAGCCTGCCGAAACGGTTGCGGAACCTCCTGTGGAACCGCCTGCTCCCGCCGAAGCCGCCGCGCCGGCGACTGAAGTTCCGGTATCGGGTGAAACAATTTCTCCAGCAGTCAAGCCTGCGCCTGCTCCGGAAACGATTCCGCCAACTGAAGAAGTCTCAGCGCGGTCATAAATGATAACACGCAAACGAAATAAATGAGCAAGCGTCGGCAGCGGAACGAGCGCGACTGGCCGGACTGGGAAGATTTGCCGGGAAACCGCCGCCATTATTGGTTCCGCCGCCAAGGCCGCGAATGGGGCTGGCAAATTCTGTTCAAGGAAGTAATTTTTGATCCGAAAACACAGCTTGAAGAAACCGCGCGGATGTGGCAGGAAATATACGACAACGATGGCAGACTCGTTGAGCGCCATCAAAAATATCCGGCGGACACCGGACATCAAAAGTTATGACGACCAAAGCGGATTGCGCGAAAAAGATTGCGGCTTATCTGGCCAGCGAAATTTCCCACGAGGAATTGCTCAAGTGGGCGGACGCCGCCTTGGTCGAGGAAGATTTTCCCGAAAAGGGCGGACGCAAACTTCTTGGCGTGCTGTCGGATTTGACCGCTGGTCGGACAACCGGTTATTTGTCCCAGATTGAAAGTTATCAGGCGATGCTTCACGAACTTGGCTTTCGGATGGAAACCCGCCTGGTTGCCGCGTAAAAGTGGTAGCGCGGACGTTTCGCCTGCCGCATCGGGCGACCCGCCCGATGCAAAACTTCAAATGCCCTTCATCAGATTTCCAACGTTCGTTTTAAGACCGTCTGCAACCGCCTGAATTGTGAACAGCGTCGGATTTTCCACGCCACGTTCAATGCCGCTCAAAAAAGCCCGGTCAATGTCGGCTTTGGCGGCGAGAGCTTCTTGGGACAATTCCCGCTCCAGCCGCAGCTTCCGAACCCGTTGACCGAACTGTTTCGCAATGTCATGGCGCATTGGCCGGATTTTAGCCGGAAACCCCGGTGACTGATGTAGGCTATAGACCACAGAGCGTGCTTGACGTGTGCGCTGTATTTTGACAAGATTAAATGCAACAACTCGAAAGAAAGAAAATCTATGAAACAGAAACTTCTTCAAGCGATGTTCGCGGTGCTTTTGATTGCGAACGCAAACGCTCAAGTGAACAGCGGCAGCAATGGCAGTGATGGCGCGTTCAATCCCACGACGAACATCGTCATCAACATGGCCGACCATCCGAATGGCATTTACCAATTCACTTCTGTCAACATTTCCAACGGCGTGACGGTTACGTTCATTCCGAACGCGAACAACACGCCGGTCATCTGGCTGGTGCAAAGTAATTGCGTGATAGACGGAACAGTTGACGTGTCGGGAAAATCCACAATCCCGGCAAACGGTGCGGCCGGCGGTCTGGGCGGCCCGGGAGGATTTCGTGGAGGAAATGGTGGAAATGATGGCAATGGAGGTCAAGGCCCTGGAGGTGGATTGGCCGACGGTAGTGGACAAGCTGCGGCATTCGGCACCCTGCCCACTCTGTGGAACGGAAGTTTCTATGTAACAATTTCCAACGGTAGCTCAATTTACGGAAACCAATTTCTCCTTCCCCTTGTGGGTGGTTCTGGTGGAGGAGGTTCAACAAACAGTCAGGTGCAATTCTAATTGCGGCATCTCAGTCAATTAGCTTGAACGGCATCATTCAAGCATCAGCAGGCAGCGGCGGCACGATTTCTTGTGGCTACGGTGCTTGCACTTACGGTGGTGGAGGAAGCGGCGGGGCTGTAAGGTTAGTGAGCTCGCAACTGCTCGGGTCTGGTGGCATCTACACGTCTGGTGGTGGAGGCGCGATCAGCGAAACGGGTGGCAAGGGGCGCCTGAGAATTGACGCTTTGGACAATAGTTTCGGAGGATTCATTTATGGAGTTGTTAGTCAGGGTTTCCAGCCCATCATCATTCCGACGACCGGACAAGGAGCGCAATTGACAGTCACGAGCGTTGGCGGAGTTGCCGTTTCCGCGTCGCCCACGGGCGCGTTGTCCACGCCGGATGCCGTGCTGTCCGCGCAGCAAAATAATCCCATTCCCATCGTCGTGAGTTGCGCCAACCTGCCGTTGAACACGCAAATCACCGTGAGCGTGAAGCCAGCGAACGGTTCTGCGGTCAGCGCCACAGGTCTTAACAATACTGGCACACTGTCGTCAAGCACCGCCACAATTTCAATCGTCATTCCGCGCGGCGGCGGGCTGATTTACGCCATAGCAGCAACGGGGAATTGACCCTCACCCTTGATCCCTCTCCCATCCGATGGACGAGGGAAAGAAAATGAAAGTTTGATGAACGCTCGCCCTCATCCCGGCCTTCTCCCCCAGGAGAAGGAGAAATGCGCCCAGCGTCTTGGCGAGGCGGATACGGCGGGTAGTCGTGCGGTTTTATCTGCGAAAGAAAAAGAGGCGGCAGTTGCAAGGGTGACGAAAGAATTTTCGAGACGCGCCAATGCTGTTCCTTCTCCTGGGGGAGAAGGTCAGGATGAGGGCGGACAAAAACACCATCTGTCCGTTTCCCGCGCCCGCGCGTTGCGGAAAAAAGAAACCTGGGCGGAAAAACTGATGTGGAGCTGGCTCCGCGACCGGCGTTTCAGCCATTACAAGTTTCGCCGCCAGCATCCAGAAGGCATTTACTTTCTGGATTTCTTCTGTGAGGAGGCAAGTCTGGCCGTCGAGTTGGACGGTTCCGGCCACGGGTTTCCTGACCAGCAACTTCACGATGCCAAGCGCGCGGCATTTCTGACTTCACAAGGAATCAAGGTGCTGCGTTTTTGGAATTCCCATTTGCGACGCAACGCACAAAGCATTCGTGACACGATTTTCAATGTGTTGCAGGAACGCGCGCCGCATCCACTGCCGGACTATACGCGTCCGATGAAACTTGTCGCGGAAGCGAGGAATGAATTGAGATGAACAACCGCCCTCATCCCGGCCTTCTCCCCCAGGAGAAGGAGAACAGTCGTCCGTCTTTTGACGGTTCGTGCGGTGGCTGGATTGTTGCCGCGTTTGCTTGCTTGATGCTCTTTTCGTCGGCTGCTTTTGCTGATGACGTAATCACAAACGTCATGTCGCCGATTGCAAGCTACCAATACCCGAATAATTTTAGCAGCGAATCACTCACGAACGGCGGCGTCATTTCACCATTCGTCAGCTATCAGTATTTGGAGAATTTCAGCACCGCAGCTTTGACCAACGGCGGCATCATGTCGCCGATTATCAGCTACCAGTATTACGAATGGCCACGCAACGGCATCCTGAATCTTCAATACAGCAAGACGGTGAGTTATTTCTGGCAGTTCGGGAATTCATCCGGCCCGCTGGTTCTTCATGGTCGTGTGACGGGCGCAAATGGAACTCCAATTTCCGGCGCGACGGTTGCGGCAATGATTTATTTAAGCCCGGTGGCACAAGCAGCCACGGATGCGAACGGAAACTACCAAATGCCGTCCTTGAGCGCGGGCGCTTATGATTTGTCTGCTTGGGACGCCACGCACCAGACTTCGATGCGTGGTTTGACGTTGAATGCGAACACGGTGGAGCAGGATTTTCAATTGGACCTGCTGCCACCAACCCCGGCCATGCAACAGGTGAACCGGTCAGCGACGTTTCAGTTTCCGCCCATCGGCTCTTTGGGTGAAATGTTGGAGATTTTTAACGGAAGTCAGTTTGTTGCCATTGACCCAACACACATGCCGTCACCAAATTTGATGACGATACTAATGACACACGGATGGAACAGTGATCCGACTGCCTGGGCGCAAAACATGGCTTCAAACATGATTGTAGAAGGAGTCAGCGCAAACTTGCTGGCATTCGACTGGCGGTATGCCGCCGCATCGCCATATCCGCCGGAAGAAGACACGCCAGCGGAGGGCGTTTTTTTGGGGCAATCGTTACAAACGGAACTCGGCGCGAATTATTCGCAACCGATTCATTTCATCGGCCACAGTCTTGGCACAATCGTCAATGCGTCAGCGGCGAACTATTTGCATGGAGATCAAACGGCGCAACAAGGCGCATCGCCAACTCCATGGAAAACAATACCGATCCAAGTCACGTTGCTGGATGAGGCGGAGGCGGCGAGCTTGGTGGGCGGGATTGAAGCATACTTTGACGGGCTGACGGTTTTCCTGATAAACGCTGGCGTGCCGCTCGCCAGTCCTCCCAGCGGAGCTTCACAAGGTTGGAAATCTCCAATCCCGATTCACTCCACTTGGGCGGATAATTATATCTCGAAATTCGGTTTTTATCATTCGGATGCGGTGAATGTCGAGTTGGACAAAGCGACTTTTTTAATTTCCGGAGCGGCGGCGCAACACGCTTATTCGTATCAGTGGTATGGAATGACGGTGACGAATCCCGCCGACTGCATTTTAGGTTTTCAGCGGAGTTACGAAGCACGCGCGGCAAATTTGTCAGCATTTGATTTCCCGCCGTCCGCTTCAGATTTTCCGGCGGGTGTTTTGTATGTTCAATCGCTCGTGGCGTCGGATCAACTGGCATTGACTTATCAGCCGACCGTCAGCCAAACGATTGGCAGCCTGGCCAGTGATGTTGTGCAAGGCGTGACGACCGCAGCGCAAACGGTCGGGAATGTCACCACAACGATTGAAAGCACGGCACAAAATGCGGCGCAATTAGTCGCGCAGGGATTTGATTATGTGAGCGGAGTTGCATCGCAGGATGGTCAAGCGGTTGTGAATTTTTTCGACACATCCGTTTTGCATCTGACTCTGACAACTACGCCGCCAACCACATCGAATTTGCAGGTGCAGAATGGTTTGGTTCGTCCGATGGGAACTCCCCATGACAACACCGCGTCTAACACGCCGCCGATGATCTGGCTGCCGGTTCAAATTCCCGCCAACGCTTCGGCGATGGCGTTTGATTTTACCGTCAGCGGCGATCCGATGGATGACTGGCTGGTGTGCGGCATCGAGACGAACAATTTATTTTCGCTCGAAGCAAAATATATTCCTACGAACCAAATTTCCGCGAGCCGGTTGATTGACATGACGGCGTGGTCGGGCACGACGAACGAATTGTTCTTCGGCTTCATGGGCGGCACGTCAACGAATGCAACCCTGCAAATTGACAACATTCGGTTTTACAGCCTGCAAGCGCCATCTTTGCAAGCGCAGTTCTCCGGCGGAAATTTAATCATCACCTGGCCGCTGTCAGCGCAGAATTTCACCCTGCAAACGACAACCAATCTCGCCGACCCGAATTCCTGGACGACGCTGACGAACAATCCGGCAATTGTGAATTTGCAGAACGCCGTTACCAATCCGGTTTCCGGCGGCGCGCAGTTTTATCGGTTGAAAAAATAACCAGCAGCGACCGCTGCAATTCATTGCTTTCCTTAATCCGCCGAATTGCTAACCTGTTTCATGCCTTTCAGTAAATTAGGCCTTTCGTCAGTCATGTTGGACGGCGTCAAGGCGATGGGTTACGTGGATCCGACCCCCATCCAGCTTCGTGCCATTCCGCTGATTTTGTCCGGCAAGGACGTTATCGGCAGCGCGCAGACCGGCACCGGCAAGACCGCCGCGTTCGCCCTGCCGATTCTTTCCACGCTGGGCAGACATCATCCCGCCGGCCCGCGCGCACTTGTTCTGGAGCCGACGCGCGAACTCGCTTCGCAGGTGGAAACCGCCATCCGCGATTATGCGCGCTTCACGGATTTGAAAGTCACCGTCGTGTATGGCGGCGTCGGTTATGGCAAGCAAAACGACGAACTGCGCGCCGGGGCGGACGTCGTTGCCGCCACGCCGGGACGCCTGCTGGATCATCTCGAACAAGGCACGGTGCGGCTGGACAAGGTGGAATTTCTCGTCCTTGACGAAGCTGACCGGATGCTCGACATGGGATTTCTGCCCGACGTGCGCCGCCTCGTGGAAAAATGCCCGCGCAAACGGCACACGTCGCTGTTTTCCGCGACGATTCCGCCGCAGATTGAAACGCTCATCCAATGGGCGATGCACAATCCTGAAACCATCGAGATCGGCGCGCGCCGCACGCCCGCCGAGACGGTCAAGCACGTCATCTATCCCGTGTCCGACATGCAAAAGACGGATCTCGTGCTCGAACTTTTGAAGCGGGTGAATTACAACTCCGTGCTGGTTTTCTGCCGGACGAAACACGGCGCGGACCGCGTCGCGGGTTTGCTCAAACGCGCGAACCATGCCGTGGCCGTGCTGCATTCCAACCGCACGCAAAAGGAACGCGAGCAGGCGCTGGACGGTTTTCGCAACGGCAAATATGAGGTGCTCGTCGCCACGGACATCGCCGCGCGCGGCCTCGACATCGCGGACGTGAGCCATGTCATCAACTATGATGTGCCGCAGCATCCGGAGGATTACATCCACCGCATCGGCCGCACCGGCCGCGCGGAACACACCGGCGACGCATTCACCATCATGGTGGCCGAGGATGCGCCGCACGTTTTTGCCATCGAACGTTTCATCAGCCAGAAAATCCCGCGCGTGAAGCTGGAAAATTTCAACTACACTTACACCGCGCTGTTTGAAGAAGCCAAGCCCGGCCAGACGCCGGCCGGTTTCCCCGGCAAAGTGCGCGGCGGCCGCGTCCACGGCGGCTACCACTTCGCGCCCGGCGGACGAAGAAGGTAGCTTTCAAAGCGCCCGGATTGCGGAAGATTGAATGCGAAATATTTTTTCGCCGAGCGACGCCGCCTCGCTGCTTGCCAACCGTCAACGGTCACGCGCCAAATTGAAAAAATGACTGCGAGAAAAAAACTGCCTGTCGCCCTGACCATTGCCGGCTCCGACAGCGGCGGCGGCGCGGGCATTCAGGCCGACCTGAAAACTTTCGCCGCGCTCGGCGTCCACGGCACCAGTGCGATTGCGTGCCTCACCGCGCAAAATCCCAAACACGTTCTCGCCGTCGAGCCGTGTTCGTCAAAAATGTTGCGGCAGCAAATCCAGGCCGTGTTTGAGGAATTGAAACCGGCGGCGGTGAAGACCGGGATGCTGTTCACCGCCAAAAACATTCTGACCGTCGCGGATTTTTTCCGGAACTTAAAACTCAAAACCAAAAATTTGAAACTGATTGTTGACCCGGTGATGGTTTCCACCAGCGGCGCGCGGCTGCTGCAGCCGGCGGCGGAAAAATTCCTCCGCGAAAAACTGCTGCCGCTCGCCGCGCTCGTCACGCCGAACC
>Ga0209483_1001002_pt1 | contig 22647 bp, 31 predicted proteins | sample NGEPerA_FD_184508 | JGI IMG/M metagenome (GOLD analysis project Ga0209483, IMG submission 184508) | Arctic peat soil microbial communities from the Barrow Environmental Observatory site, Barrow, Alaska, USA - NGEE PermafrostL2-A... | ecosystem: Environmental > Terrestrial > Soil > Wetlands >... | reverse complement strand
GGAGGGACTACGGCATTAACTGTGAACGAATCCCCCGACGGCGAAACAGAAACAACGGGCAGTGTTTGGCCATTGAGGAAACTGCCTGCGGTCAGGCCAATGAATGTAACTTGCTGGCCAGGGGCGAAGGAATTCTTCGCTGTCAGCGTTACCACGCTCGTGGGGCTCGGAGAGATATTTGCGGAGGGGGTAAAGGCGGTGATGCTGGCCGTGAGGCCCGTGGGCGGGTTGCAAAGGGTGTAATCGGGAATGCCGCCGCCGGTGAAACGGTTGTACGTGCCGGCGCAGACCGCGCCCGAGGCGGGGTTGATGTCGGCAAAGCTCAGATCGCTGCTGGCGTAGGTGAAGCTGCGCACCGAAACGGGCGAGCCCTTGCAATCGACCGCGCTGGCGCTGAGGCCGGAGCCGATCTGGCCGAAGTTGAGCGACTCGCCGTAGATGGCGAAGTTCGGCGACAGGGTAATGGTCTTGACCTGGCCGACGACCGGGCCGGAGTCTCCACCGCTGCAAAACTGCACGACCGTCTTGTTGCCGCAACCGGCCAATGACGCGCCGAAGGGTACCGTAATAAAAAGCAGAACCACTAAACTCAAAAACCGCCGCATCGAACCTCCCCGCCCAACCGGAACCCAAGCTGAACGGTCAAACCGCAAACTCTGAATTGCCGAAGCTCCAGTGTAGAAGGTGCCGGGAACAATGGGCAAATGCCCAGCAAATACCCGTCTATGGAAAAGCTTCTTCGTTAGACGTGCCTACGCTTGGAAAGTACCCATTTGTCGAGCGCCGCGGACGCTAAAATGGCCAGCCAATAGGCGGCGATATTTTTCAGCGAGAAGAACCGGCCGAGGAGCAGCTTGCCGGCCAGGGTTGTGCGGAAGGCGTCGAGGGCCGGGGTGTGGACGAGGCGGCTGCACTCGACGAGCGTTGCTATGAGCGCGGCGAGGGCCGCGACCCTGGGCGGGCTGAGGCGGGGCAGAAGGGCGGCGGCCAGCCAGTAGAGCATCGCGGCCCAGAAGACCGAGCCGCCATATTTGTAGAAGAACGGCGCAAGGTGCAGCGGGGCGAGGCGCCAGGCGATGCCGATGGGGATAAGGGCGAGGGTGATCGCGGCGCTGATGAGGCGGCGGTTCATAAAAAGACAGAGTGTAGAGATTAGAGTGTAGAGCGTAGAGAAAGCCTGCCGTTGAACGACCGTGTCTCTTCTCTACACTCTATCCACTACGCTCTATCCTCTACGCTCTCATCACTGCCCTGGGGGCATGTTGTCCGCGAACCATTTCACGGTGCGCTCGTTGCGGTCGCGGATGTGCGCGGGATCGCGGAAGCCGTGGCCCTCGTTGGGGTACACGACGAGCTGGGTTTTGACGCCGAGGTCCTTGAGCGCGTGCCACATTTCGAAGCTCTGGGGCGCGGGGCACTCGCCGTCGCGGTCGCCGACGATGATGAGCATCGGGGTCTTCGCCTTCTTGATGAACGTAATCGCGGAACTCCGGGCGTAGACCGCGGGGTCGTCATAGACGCTGGCGCCGAAGAAGGGGATCATCCACTGGTCGATGGAGTTTTCGCCGTAGTAGCTGAGCCAGTCGGAGAGGCCGGCGCCGGCGACGATGGCGCGGAAACGGTTGGTCTGGGTTTCGGCGAACATGCTCATAAAGCCGCCGTAGCTCCAGCCGGTGAGGCCGACGCGGTGGTTGTCGATGGAGACTTTTTTCTCGACGGCGTCGATGCCGGCGAGGATGTCGCGGAGGTCTCCGTAGCCGAAGTCCTTGATGTTGGCGGCGGTGAATTTTTCACCCTCGCCAAAGCTGCCGCGGGGGTTGGGTTGGAGCTCGAAGTAGCCGAGGGCCGACCACTGTCCCGCACCGCGAGGGAACGCCGAAGCCGACGGGCCGCCGTGGACGGTCACGATCATCGGATATTTCTTGTGGGGGTCGTAGTTGGTGGGATACGTGAGCCAGCCCTGGACGTGGAAGCCTTCGTTGTCCCATTCGAGGGACTCGATGCGCGCCGTGGACTTGGGGGCGGCGTCGTTGAGGTGGGTCAACTGCGTGAGCTTGCCGGCGTGCTCGGTCCAGACCTCGGGCAGGACTTTCGGGCCGCTCATGACGAACGCGGCGATGTCTTTGTCGGAGACCGAGACGGCGTCCTTGATGGCGCCGCCGCCGACGCGGACTTCGCCCAAGTCAAGTGGCGTGCCTGCTGCCTCCTTTTTGTCCGGGTCCCAGCCAACGAACAGTGTGTGTCCGCTGCGGTCCTCGACGAAGCCGATGCGGTGGTCGTTGAACCAGCCCTCGAACGTCGGTGTGCCGTCGATTCCGGGAGTGACGTCGACCGGTTGGCCGCCCTTGGCGTCGACGATCCAGACATCGCCGCCGGTGGAGCCCTGGTCGGACATGAGGCCGCCAATGAAGGCGATGTGCTTGCCGTCGGGGGAGTAGCGGGAGACGGCAATCTGCAGGCCGTGCATGGCGCTGGAAGTCTTGGCGGGATCGAACACTACCTTCGGCTCGCCGCCGCGGGTCTGGCGGTAGATGTCCGCGACCCACCAGTTGTTTTCGCCGGGAGGGTTGGCGGCGGTGTAGGTGATTTCCCTGGAATCGGGCGCCCAGCCGAACTCGTATACATGCAGCTTGGCGGGGGTGAACCACTCGCCCTTGCCGTCCGCAACGTCGACGGCGTAGATACGCTGAATTTCGACGCCGTCTTCGCCGATGACGCCCGACCACGGCTTCATCGCGTCGAGTGCGCCGGCCGAGCGCGTGGCGTTTTCGACGAAGAGGAAGGCTATCGACTTTCCATCCGGCGACCAGGCGGCCTCATGGAAGTTGCCGGTGACGTGGGTCAACTGCTTCGATTCGCCGCTGGCCCTGGACCACAGAAAAATCTGCGGCTGCACAGGCTTTTCTTCCTTGCCGGTGCAGGTCGAGGTGTAGGCCAGCCACTGTCCGTCGGGCGACCACATGGGCGAACCGTTGGAGCAGTCGCTCGTGCCGGCGGGGGCGACAATCTTGTCTTTGGCTGGATCGGGGTTGGCGACGTCGGTGATGTGGATTTGCGATCCTTCACGCGACCCCAGGGACCAGGCGACCATCGTGCCGTCGGGGGAGATGGCGACGCCTCCGGGCGCTCTGCCGCCGCCGCCGCGCTGGGCGGTTGCGGAAAGAGAGAGAAGGACCAGTAAGGCGGCAGGGACAGCGAAGGTGCGAGCAAATCGAAGCGAAATCGTCATGCGGAAAAGCGTATCACCTGAAGACGGCACTTCCCAGCACCCGGGCAAGCATCGTCGCGAGCGTGGGCGCTCAACTTCGATGGTGGATTGGAACCTATTTGCCAAGTTGCAGATGGGAAGCGATGCGGTGCTGGTCGATGCCGCCGACATAGTCTCCGTAGCGGGGATGGTCGAAGAGATGGACGTAGTAAATCTGCGTCCGCCAGGGAAATTGAGACGGCAGCAGGTTCTGGTTGAGATGGATTTTGATGTTATCGTGCGCGGCGTTGAACTGTTCGTTGGCCAACAGTTCGCCATTGAATGGCCCGTACATTTCCTTATCGCAGCCGACGACGTCGTCGAGGTACATGAACAGGCGCGGCAGGAAATTTGTATCGCCAGTGTCGAGAATGCGGAGCATGTCGCGGGAAGACGAGAAGTAGTCGAGATCGTTGAAGATCGCGGCCAACGGGGGACGGGTGGCCTGCGCGAAAAAGCCGGCGACAGTGTCCCGCACGTTGCCGATGACCAGTTCCGCGGTGGTGAGCTTGCTCTTCAGGCGCTCGACGTCCATGGCGTATTGAGCAGGTTGGAACCAATAGGGGAGATCGGGGATGCCTTCGACCGCCGGCAAGCCGCCACCGGTATCGAAGCCATAGAGCTGGATGCGTACGCCAAGCTCTTTGGCGATGGTTGCGGCGTAACGTTCCAGGACCAGGAAGGTGACTCCACCGGCGACGCCGAACTCCGCAACCGAAATCTCGCGATAGCCGAGTTCGCGGGCGAGCCGGGCCGCATGCCACATGCAATAGGCGTGGGCAGGCCGCTCCAGACTGCCGGTCTCGACCAGGAAACCGAAGGAGACTGGAACAACGCCGGAAGTCCACCGCAGGAAGCGTCGAGTGACCAGGGAGAGCAGCGTTCCGGAGGCCAGCGCCTTGGCGGCTTTTGGGAAAGGGTTCTTCATTCAACGGACTCCTGGATGGTCAAGAGACAGCCGACGCAAGCGTTTGCGTTGCCGCCATCGTTGGAACCACCGCTTTGCGGTTCAGATTACCATCTGCCTCCTCGGCTCATTTTCCTGGTTATGGATGCAACAGGGGCGCGTCGCGATGTCGGAAGCGACCTCAGGGGGTGGCCGTGCAGGGGCCGTAGTCCTTATTGAGCTTTTCGATCATGAAGGTCTGATCGCCGGTGCTGTTTTTCACCTTCTTCACCTTCGATCCGTGGACTTTTACCAGGTCGCCGACCTTGACGTTGGTATCTCCGGAGAGGGTGTAGGTTTTCATGTCGCTTCCCGTCCCGGATTGGATCTGGACGCCGGCGGGTCCGGCAATGACGCAGCCCTTGATGGTGTGATGGCTGTTATGGACGTGGACCAGGACGACGGTGCCGATGACGATAACTCCTACCGCAGCGACGCCAACGCCGATCACTTCCCCTTTGCTGGGGCCGATTTGCTGCTGAGATTGATTGCAGGCTACGGGGGCGGTTTGTCCGCAAAACAGGAACAAGCTGACGGCGATCATGGAGAGGATTCCAGTGCGACGGTACATGGTCGTTCTCCCTGGGTAAGCCGACGAAGAATGAACGAGTTCTGGAGCCGATCGATTGCCGGCTTCAGTCGTCGTGATGGACGACCCCAGAAACAACGGATGAGCGAAATCACATTGAGACGTTCGTGCAACGAGTCGTGCAGTCCCGATTCGAGGAAAGTGCGGATTCTAAAGGGGATTTTACCACACGATCATGACGATTCCGGGCCATGTCAAACGAAAATCCATATTTTTTCGGTGATTTCTGCCTCGCTTCGCCTGGGTGCCCGCGATGGAATCTGGCTTGGCGCACCATGTCTGGACGGTAGAGGAACTTGGAGCCATCCTGCCGGAGCCGGTAACCAAGAAGCGCGTACAGGAAGAGGCTGGCAGCGTAGCTCAAAGGCAAGTAGGATGGGCGTCATGAACTGGCACTCTATCGTGTCTGCTGCAAAGCTCCTCGGCACAGCAGCAGTGATCGTTGGGGTCATCGCAATTGTGATCTTTGGCCAAGCGTCACAAACGCAGCGGCGGATGGCCGAATACAAGAAGAGTGGCCGCTTGATCGACTTGCTTAAGATTTTCTCCAGATACTGAACCGGCAGACAAGCGATTTCAAATTGTCCCGCCACCATGCCCCCAGTTTCAAGCTGACGCACTACCATCTGGTCTTGGAAGCTGTCTAAAAGCTTCGTTCGGGAAAGTTCCGAATATGGCCGTCCCAAACCGGAACCCATGTCCCGGGGGCTAAAGCCCAGATTCCGTGGCGAGTTTGATGTCCGGGCTAAAGCCCGGACCTATCCCAGAAGCAACAACAACAGCACTTCGTCTTCCCTCGCAGAGTTTTAGACAGATCCTAGAACTTGACTCACGGCGGCGGGAATTGATACTGTAAGAGGGTTCCGCGAGTATCCGGAACGCGCCGTCATGAAGAGGCGCAAGTGGCAGGCGAGGATCGTTCGCCTGCGCTATACTGGATACAAGAGATTTCACCGCAGGGTTCTCCGGCAGAATTGGGGAATTTGCAACACTGCGGCCTGTCTATCGCGCCTGCGCCACCCTCCTTCCGGCTTGCCGGACCCCATAAGGACGGGCTATGCGGGCCGGAACAGCGAAACGGAGTTGGGCAGTTGGGCAGACTCGCAAGAGTCGGTTCAATCAACCTCGGTCACCGTCGCTGTTATTCGCCTGAAGGGTTTTTGTTGTATACGCAGTCAGCAGTACGGCCGCGTGCAGGATTCAGAACTTCGCCGAAGTGCGCTTGCGTGCTTCGCCTTTTGCGCGTCCGCAAGGATTGCGTGGGAGTAAAGCGTAAGGAGCTGCCCTGCACCGAGCCCGAATACAGAAATTCGGGTAATTCCGAGGGAGTTTGTAAAGTGCCTACGTTCCATCAGCTCGTCAAGCAGGGCCGCACGCCGACCCGCTACAAGACCGCCTCTCCCGCGTTGCAGGGTTCGCCCCAGCGGCGTGGAGTTTGCACCCGCGTCTACACGCAGACCCCCAAGAAGCCGAACTCGGCCCTCCGCAAGGTCGCCCGTGTTCGCCTCACCAACGGCATTGAAGTTACGACGTACATCCCGGGCATCGGCCACAACCTGCAGGAGCACTCGATCGTGCTGATCCGCGGCGGCCGCGTGAAGGACCTTCCGGGTGTTCGTTACCACGTGGTCCGCGGAACGCTGGATTCTGTCGGCGTGGCGAACCGCAAGCAGAGCCGGTCGAAGTATGGCGCGAAGAGGCCGAAGGCGTCTGCCGGTAAGTAAAGATTTGGGTTGTCGGTTCTCGGTTGTGGGTTCTCAGTGAGAACGTACTTACCGAGAACCCACAACCGAGAACCTGTTCCACCAAGTCCAGCACGTGAGAAGTCACCGAGCTGGAGGAAGAAGAAGAGAAGAATGCCACGTAAAGGTTTTATTGCGAAGCGCGAAGTTGCTCCGGACCCGGTTTATGGTTCCACGCTGGTCACGAAGTTTGTCAACAGCATGATGTGGGGCGGCAAGAAGTCCACTGCCCAGGGCATCTTCTATGAGGCGATGACCGCTCTCGAAGCCAAGGGCGGCGACGAAGCTCTGAAGCTCTTCAAGAAGGCTGTCGAGAATGTGAAGCCGATGCTGGAAGTGAAGTCCCGCCGCGTCGGTGGAGCGAACTACCAGGTGCCGATCGAAGTGAACCCCGAGCGCCGTACGTCGCTTGCGATTCGCTGGCTGGTGACGTTCGGCCGCGCACGTGGTGAAAAGGGAATGGTCGACAAGTTGACCGCCGAGCTTCTCGACGCAGCCAATGGCCGCGGCGCAGCGATGAAGAAGAAGGAAGACGTTCATCGCATGGCCGAGGCGAATAAGGCGTTCGCGCACTATCGCTGGTAAGAGCCAGTGAATCGTGAGCAGTGAGTAGTGAATAAGGCGCGGGGTTCGATGCTTTACCTGCGCGGATGAGATGGATTTACGGCGGGCTTTGCGCCCGCAGAAAAGATACGAATCGTGGCACGCACAGTACCTCTCGCAAAATGCCGCAACATCGGCATCATGGCTCACATCGACGCCGGCAAGACGACGACGACCGAGCGCATCCTCTTCTATACGGGCATCACGCACCGTATTGGCGAGGTACACGAGGGCACAGCCACCATGGACTGGATGGAGCAGGAGCAGGAGCGCGGCATCACGATTACGTCCGCCGCGACGACTTGCACCTGGAAGAACATCCGCATCAACATCATCGATACTCCGGGCCACGTGGACTTCACCGCTGAAGTCGAGCGCAGCTTGCGTGTGCTCGATGGCGCGGTTGCGTGCTTCGATGCGGTCGCGGGTGTGCAGCCTCAGTCCGAAACGGTGTGGCGTCAGGCGGATAAATATAAGGTCCCCCGGGTCTGCTTCATCAACAAAATGGACCGGGCCGGCGCGGACGCTGTCTATGCGACCTCGACTATCGTCGAGCGTCTGGGCGCGCGCGCGATTCCGATCAACATTCAGATTGGCGCGGAGGCGAAGTTTGCCGGCGTCGTCGACCTGGTTACGATGAAGGCGATCCTGTGGCACGACGAAACGATGGGCGCGGAATACTCGATCGAAGAGATTCCCGCCAACCTCGTCGAGACCGCGCAGGCTGCTCGCCATCACCTGATCGAGGCGGTTGCCGACTCCGACGACATCATCATGCACCACTATCTTGAAGGGACCGAACCCACTGAGGCTGAACTGAAAGCCGGTATCCGCAAGGCGACCATCGCGATGCATATCTTCCCGGTGCTTTGCGGCTCCGCGTTCAAGAACAAGGGTGTGCAGACGCTGCTGGACGCGGTGGTCGACTACCTGCCGAGCCCGCTCGACATTCCTCCCATGATCGGCCATAACCCCGACAACATGGAAGAAGAGATCATCCGCAAGGCCGACGACAGCGAGCCGCTTTCGGCGCTTGGCTTCAAGATTATGACCGACCCGTTTGTCGGCCAGCTTATCTTCATCCGCATCTACTCGGGCGTGCTGAAGACCGGCGACACGGTGCTGAATCCGCGTACGACAAAGACGGAGCGCATTGGCCGGCTGCTCAAGATGCACGCCAACAAGCGCGAGGAAATCACGGAGATTATGGCGGGCGATATCTGCGCGGCTGTCGGTCTCAAGAACCTCGTCACGGGCGATACGATCTGTTCGCCCAAGGACCCCATCGCGCTTGAGCGCATCGACTTTCCGAAGCCGGTTATCGAGGTTGCGGTGGAGCCGAAGACCAAGGCCGATCAGGAGAAGATGGGCGTCGCGTTGTCGAAGCTCGCGCAGGAAGATCCCACCTTCAATGTCCGCACGGACATTGATTCGGGCCAGACCATCATTGCCGGTATGGGTGAGTTGCATCTTGAGATCATCGTCGACCGCATGATGCGCGAGTACAAGGTCGAAGCGAACGTCGGCAAGCCGCAGGTGAACTACCGCGAGACGATCCGCGGCAACGCCGATGCGGAAGGCAAGTACATTCGCCAGACGGGCGGCTCCGGCAACTACGGCCATGCGAAGATTCGCGTCTCGCCGAACGAGCCGGGCAAGGGCTACGAGTTCTCGAACGATACCAAGGGCGGCACGATTCCCAAGGAGTACATCAAGCCGATTGACCAGGGCATCCAGGAAGCCATGCTGGGCGGCGTTCTCGCCGGCTATGAAATGGTGGACGTCAAGGTGTCGCTGTACGACGGCAGCTACCACGATGTCGACTCCAACGAAATGGCGTTCAAGATTGCCGGTTCGATGGCGTTCAAGGAAGCGGCGCGTAAGGCGAAGCCGGTCCTGCTCGAGCCTGTGATGGCGGTTGAAGTGACTGTCCCAGAGGATTACATGGGAACGATCATCGGCGATTTGAACTCTCGCCGTGGCCGTATCGAAGGCATGGAAATGGTTGGCAACACGCAGGCGATCCGTGCCAGCGTTCCGTTGTCGACGATGTTTGGATATGCAACGCACATGCGTGGAGCGACTCAGGGCCGCGCGAACTACTCGATGCAGTTCAAGCAGTACGAAGAAGCGCCCCGCTCGGTCTCGGAAGAGATCATTGCGAAGGTGCAGGGCAAGGACAGGGATTCCAAGTAAGCCGCGCGCTGGAGCCGGGGAAGCTTAACCGGCGCGCGCAAAACTCGAGTGCAGATATTCGCAACACGAATTAGGAGAACATCATGGCGAAGGAAAAATTCGATCGCAGCAAGCCTCACGTAAACATCGGTACGATCGGACACATCGATCACGGCAAGACGACGCTGACGGCTGCTATTACCAAGGTCCTGGCGAAGCACAACCCGAAGAACACGTTCCGTTCTTTCGACACGATCGACAACGCTCCCGAAGAGCGCGAGCGCGGCATCACGATCTCGACCTCGCATGTGGAGTACGAGACCAAGAACCGCCACTATGCGCACGTCGACTGTCCGGGCCACGCCGATTACATCAAGAACATGATTACCGGCGCCGCACAGATGGACGGAGCTATTCTCGTCGTTGCGGCCACTGACGGCCCGATGCCGCAGACCAAAGAGCACGTTCTGCTCGCTCGCCAGGTTGGCGTGCCGTACATCGTCGTGTTCCTCAACAAGTGCGACGCGGTCGAAGACGAAGAGCTGATCGAGCTGGTCGAGATGGAAGTCCGCGAGCTCTTGTCGAAGTACGACTACCCGGGCGACGACACACCGATCATTCGTGGTTCGGCGCTTGGTGCGTTGAACGGCGAAGCTCAGTGGGAAGCGAAGATTGACGAGTTGATGGAAGCTGTCGACAAGTACATTCCGCAGCCCGAGCGCGCTGTCGACCTGCCGTTCCTGATGCCGATCGAAGACATTTTCTCGATCTCGGGTCGTGGAACCGTGGTCACGGGCCGTATCGAACGCGGCAAGATCAAGGTTGGTGAGGCTTGCTCGATCGTCGGTTTCCGCGATACGCAGCAGACGGTTTGCACCGGCGTCGAAATGTTCAAGAAGCAGCTGGACGAAGGTCTGGCCGGCGACAATGCTGGGCTGTTGCTCCGCGGCGTTGCGAAGGAAGATGTCGAGCGTGGCATGGTCCTTGCGAAGCCGGGATCGATCACGCCGCACACCGACTTCAGGGGCACCGTGTACGTTCTGTCGAAGGAAGAGGGCGGCCGTCATACGCCGTTCTTCAACGGCTATCGTCCGCAGTTTTATTTCCGCACGACGGACGTTACGGGTTCGGCGAAGCTGCCGGAAGGCACTGAAATGTGCATGCCCGGCGACAACATCGAGTTGACCATCACGCTGCATACTCCGGTCGCGATGGAGAAGGGTCTGCGGTTTGCGATTCGCGAGGGCGGCAGGACTGTCGGCGCGGGTACGATCAGCGAGATCATCAAGTAGTTTCGTGAGCTTTTAGCCTCTAGCTCCTAGCTTTTAGCTAGAGGCTAAAGGCTAGGGGCTAAAAGCTAAACCGAGGGCTACCGGTTCGCCAAGAAATATGACGGCCGGTAGCCACTCCAAACGATCTTTGATTCAAGAAAGAAAAACATGGCACAGCAACGCATCCGTATCCGCCTGAAGGCTTATGACTACCGCGTTCTCGACCAGTCCACCGGCGAGATCGTTGAGACCGCAAAGCGCACAGGCGCGCAGGTCGCCGGGCCGATTCCTTTGCCCACGATGAAGAACAAGTATTGCGTTCTGCGCTCGCCCCACGTCGACAAGAAGTCGCGCGAGGCTTTCGAGATTCGCACGCACAAGCGCTTGATCGACATTCTCGAGCCCACGCAGCAGACGGTTGACGCGCTGATGAAGCTCGATTTGCCGGCAGGTGTGGACGTTGAGATTAAGACGGTAACGAAGTAAGTAGTGGCTGGACTGGTGACGCAGATCCCCTACGGGGATGACAACCAGAAAGGCAACATCAATACCTACAGTGCCGCGATCAACGCAGCATGATGAGGAAAGGGAAGTATGTCAGTCACAGGAATTCTGGGTAAGAAAATCGGCATGACGCAGGTGTTCGATGACAATGGAGCGGTCCATCCCGTTACCGTTCTCAAGGTCGGGCCATGCGTTATTACGCAGCTCAAGACGATGGCGAAAGACGGCTACGACGCCGCGCAGATCGGCCTCGTCGAGTTCGTCAAAGCGACCAAGGTGAACAAGGCCATGACCGGCCACTTCGCCAAGACCAACGTGCCGCCCGTTCGCGAGATCCGCGAAGTGCAACTCGAGTCTGTCACTGGTAACGACGACGATCAGGGCGCCAAGGCCGGCGATCGCATCCTTGTCGACATCTTCGACGGCGTGAAGTTTGTCGACGTGATCGGCAACTCCAAGGGCCGCGGTTTCGCGGGTGTCATTCGCCGGCATGGATTTGCGGGCGGACCGAAGTCGCACGGACACATGTTCCAGGTGCAGGGCTCGATCGGCGCATCGTCGTTCCCCTCGCGCGTTTTCCCCGGCCAGCGTATGCCCGGCCACATGGGAACCAACCAGGTCACGGTCCGCAATCTCCGCATCCGCGGAGTCGACGTGGATGAGAACCTTCTGCTGGTTGAAGGCGCAGTACCCGGAGCGCGTGATGGCTACGTGCTGGTCTCGAAGGCGAAGGCGCCACCGAGAGAGCGCCGCGGATTTGCAGGCGCAGCTACAAAGGATGCGTTGAAGGCTTCCAAGAAGGCTGCACCGAAGAAGAAGTAAAGCAGGGAATAGGAAGTAGGCAGTAGGGAATAGCAAACCTACTCCGAAAGCCACAAGCAATAATCTGCGCAGGGAATAAACCGAGAACGCAGACTAACAGATTTACGGTGTGCCGCACAGTTGGCATGCAAAGGAAGAAGTAGAGATGGCAAATATCAATGTAGTCAATCTCACGGGAGCCAAGGTTGGCGAGTTCGAACTCGACGATCTTTTCTCGGGAGAAGTAAACGAAGCGTTGCTTTGGGAAGCGGTCAAGCACTATCGGGCGTCGTTGCGCCAGGGTACGGCGGCCACCAAGAACCGCAAGAAGGTTTCGGGCGCAGGCAAGAAGCTTTGGAAGCAGAAGGGCACGGGGCGCGCCCGCGTGGGCTCGATCCGCACACCACTCTGGCGTGGCGGCGGCACGGTCCACGGGCCTCAGCCGCGCAGCTACGACTACCAGTTCCCGAAGAAGAAGCTGATGGGCGCGCTCCGCTCGGCCATTGCTTCGAAGATCTCTGCCGGCAAGCTGACGATCGTCGAGAACTTCGACACCGCCGAGGGCAAGACCAAGCTTTTCCGCAACGCACTGAACGCGCTCGAAGCGAAGAAGACCACGCTGTTGGTGGAGTCGTCGCAGCAGTTGTCCGAGAAGCTGTACCTCGGTTCGCGCAACCTCTCCGGAGTTGAGCTTGTGCTCTCGTCCGAAGTTCACCCCTACGACCTGCTGAAGTATGAGCACGCCGTCTTCTCGAAGGCCGCGTTTGAGACTTTGCAGGAGACGCTCAAGAAGTCCGTCTCGAAGCGTAAGCACGCTGCTGCCGAGAAGGAGGCTGCATAATGTCGACCACTATTTATAAGGTAATCCGCCGTCCGCTTATCACGGAGAAGGCGCTTCAGACGCGCGAAGTCGAAGGCTCGCTCGTGTTTGAAGTGGCCGCGGGCGCAACCAAGACCGAAGTCAAGCAAGCTGTCGAGACGCTGTTCAAAGTGAAGGTCGCCGCCGTTCGCACTGCGAGCGTTGTGGGTAAGGAGCGCAAACGGGGTAAGTACTCCGGCTATCTTCCCGACTGGAAAAAGGCGTATGTACGTTTGAAGGCTGGGGAGAAAGTTCCCGACTTCGCAGCAGAAATCTAATAGTTGTGGGTTCTCGGTTGTGGGTTGTCGGTAGAAACGCTTTTACCGACAACCAATAACCGAGAACCAAGAACCCCAAGCACCACGTATCGCGCTCAGAGTAGTTAGAAGTTAGCGCGGCAAAGGAATAGCAACATGCCGATTAAATCATTCCGTCCGATTACGCCGACCCTCCGCTTCGCCACGAAGCTGGTCAACGACGACATCACGACCGACAAGCCGCATAAGCCGCTGCTCGCCGTGAAGCCTCGCACCGGCGGCCGTAACAACATGGGTAAGCTCTCGATCCGTCACCAGGGCGGCGGTCACAAACAGAAGCTTCGCCTTATCGACTTCAAGCGCGACAAGTACGGGATTCCCGCAACCGTCGCGACCATTGAGTACGATCCGAATCGCAGCTCGCGCATCGCGCTGGTACATTATGCCGATGGCGAAAAGCGCTACATCATCCAGCCGATCGGTCTGAAGGTTGGCATGAAGATCATGTCCGGCCCCGAAGCCGACATCCTGGTTGGCAACGCGCTTCCGCTCAAGAACATCCCGACCGGAACGATCGTGCACAACATCGAGCTTCGTCCCGGCAAGGGCGCGCAGATGGCACGCTCCGCCGGTGCACAGGTCAACCTGATTGCCAAGGAAGGCGATTACGCCCTCCTGAAGCTGCCCTCCGGCGAGACCCGCAAGGTGCTCGTCGAATGCATGGCGACCATCGGCCAGGTCGGCAACACGGACCACGAGAACGTTACGATCGGCAAAGCCGGACGCAACCGCTGGAAGGGCATTCGCCCGGCCAACCGCGGCGTTTCGATGAACCCGGTCGATCACCCGCACGGTGGTGGTGAAGGCAAGACCTCTGGCGGACGTCATCCTGTGACGCCGTGGGGCCAACCGACACGAGGCTACAAGACTCGCAATAACAAGCGCACGGATGTGTTTATTGTTCAGCGCAGGAATAAGGGTAAGTAGGTTATCGGTTCTGGGTTGTCGGTTCTCGGTAAGTACGTCTCTACCGAGAACCAACAACCGACAACCCAGAACGTAAGAGCAGCGCCCGGAGGAGCACCGAGCAGGTGTTGCAAGGGCATAACCAAGTCTCAGCACTCCTCCTGAGATTCGTCGTATCGAGCACACGCAGTACGGAGTTAGAAAATATGGCACGCTCTACAAAGAAGGGCCCATTCATCGACGCTCACCTTATGGTTAAGGTCGACAAGATGAACGAGGCGAACGAGAAGAAAGTGATCCGCACCTGGTCGCGCCGGTCCACCATCCACCCCGACATGGTGGGTCATACGATTGCTGTGCATAACGGGCGCAAGTTCATCCCCGTTTACTGCACCGAGAACATGGTCGGGCACAAGCTCGGCGAGTTCTCCGCAACCCGCACCTTCAAGGGTCACTCGGCTAAGTCCGGCGACACGGCAAAGGCCAAGTAAGGGAAATTTAGAGGAAAGCTATTAGCTCTTAGCTTCTAGCTTTTAGGAAGAAACATTATGGCTAAGTCAGCAGCTCCAGCAACTCCCGAATTCCGCGCCGAGGCAAAGTTTCAGCGCGGCAGCCCGCAGAAGGCCAAGCTTGTGCTCGACCTCATCAAGGGCAAGCGCATCGAGGCCGCGATCAACATCGTCTCGTTCACCAACAAGCGCTGGTCGCCGGTGATCGAAAAGGTCCTCCGCTCGGCTGTCCAGAACGCGGTTTATCTCTCCGACGAACGGGGCCTCGACATCGACGTCGATAACCTCTATGTCAAGACCGCGATCGCGAACGAAGGTCCGCGCATGAAGCGCATACGGCCTGCTCCAATGGGGCGTGCGTTCCGTTACCAGCGCCGCATTTCGCACATCATCGTCACGGTCGCGGAGAAGAAGTCCGCAGCCGAGATCGCTGAAGGGACTCCAGCACCGGCGAGAACTGCCGGCAGGAAGTCTTCGGCAAAGAAGGCAGCAGCCAAGAAGGCAGCGGCGAAAAAGGCTTCTGCAAAGAAGGCCGTCGCTTAGTAGTTGTGAGTTGTTAGTTCTAAGTTGTAAGTGAAAGACTGAGAACTGATTGCTAACAACTGAGAACTAAACGAATTTTCGCAGTATTGAACACGTATAGCCTTACCGGCTCAACCGGAAGGCTGCAAAGGTTGAAGGGAAAAATATGGGACAGAAAGTCCATCCTTACGGATTCCGCCTCGGCATCAACAAGCCGTGGAAGTCACGCTGGTTTGTAGAGCGCGGCTACGACAAACTCCTCGTCGAGGACGTCAAGCTCAAGGCTGAGCTGCGCGAGAAGCTCAAGGCTGCCGGCGTTTCGTCGGTGGAGGTCGAGCGCCCGGGCAACAAGCTGCGGCTGATCATCCGCACTGCTCGTCCGGGCATCATCATCGGTCGCAAGGGCGCGGAGATCGACAAGCTCAAGGCCGACATCCAGAAGCGCACATCGCGGGAAGTCTTCATCGACATCCTCGAGGTGAACAAGCCGGAGCTCGACGCTCAGCTCGTTTCGGAGAGCATTGCTCTCCAGCTCGAGAAGCGCGTTTCGTTCCGCCGAGCGATGCGCAAGTCGGTCGATTCGGCTCTGCGATTTGGCTGCAAGGGCATCAAGGTCCGCGTTTCGGGTCGCCTGAACGGTAACGAAATCGCTCGCTCGGAGTGGTATCTCCAGGGTCGTCTCCCGCTGCACACGCTGCGCGCCGACATCGACTACGGTTTTTCCGAGGCCCATACGACGTTCGGCATCATCGGCGTCAAGACCTGGGTGTACCGTGGCGATATCTACGAGCAGAAGAAGCGTCGGGATGTCGTTCCGGTTACCACCGGCGCTTTCTAGTCGCAGAACGGAGGACGCACATGCGCCGCGGAACGAAGCTCGGTATCACGAGCCTCCTTCTGTTTGTTTGTGCACTCCTCCTGACGCCGTGCATGGATGGCGTGTTCGCTATCATCGCGGCGGTTCTGTCATGTGTTACCGGTTTGCTGGCAGCTTCTAAAGGTAATCGCTGGTGGCTGGTAGTTCCGGTACTCGTTTTCGTCGCATTCGGACTTATGCTTTATGTAGGCTTTCACGCTGTTTAGCACTTAAGCCTTCCATAACGCCAAAGTCTGGTGTAAACTAACAAGGTTTGGCCCTGAGTCTGTCCTGAGCTTCGTTTGAAGCTTGTGTGACAGAGACCCCGGTCAGCGTTTCTTCTCGCAGTAGTTATTCGCGAAGAGTTCCGCCCCTCAAGTGCTTTCGTGTCATTAGCAGCTCAAAGGAATCATCATGCTTCTTCCCAAGAAAGTTAAGTACCGCAAGCAGCAGCGCGGCCGCATGTGCGGCAAGGCGTGGCGCGGCTCCGATATTTCGTTCGGCGACTTCGGCCTCAAGGTACTGGAGTGCGGTTACATTACCGACCGCCAGATCGAAGCCTCCCGTATCGCCATGACGCGTTTCATCAAGCGTGGCGGCAAGGTCTGGCTGCGTTTGTTCCCGGACAAGCCGATCACCAAGAAGCCGGCCGAAACCCGTATGGGTAAAGGCAAGGGCGCGCCCGATCATTGGGTCGCCGTCGTCCGCCCGGGCAAGATTTTGTTCGAGATGGAAGGCGTTCCGGTTGAGCTGGCTCGTGAAGCGATGCGTCTCGCGTCGCACAAACTGCCGCTCAAGACTGTGTTCGTTGTCCGCCCCGGCCTCAAGACTGAAGTAGTCGCTAAATAAGCGGCACGAAATTCAAAGGAACTCAAATGGAACTCGACAAGATTCGCAACCTCTCGGACGAAGAGTTGAAGACGCAAGAGGCGCAGGCCGCTGAGCAGATCTTCCGCATCCGCTTCGCGAAGAGCCTTGGCAAGCAGGACGGCGTCAAAAACCTCCGCTCGCTCAAGCTCGACATCGCACGCATCAAGACCATTGCCCGTGAGCGTGAGCTCAAGGCCGCAACAGCAGGGAAGGCATAAATATGGCCGATACGACCACCACCACCACTCCGGCCGAGCAGGCTGCACCCGCCGCGGCTTCCAAGCGCAACGAAAAGGTCGGCCTGGTTGTTTCGACCAAGATGGCCAAGACCATCGTCGTTGAGACCGAAATGCGCAAAGCGCACCCCAAGTACAAGCGCGTGTTGAAGTCGAACAAGAAGTTCTATGCGCACGACGAGCAGAACTCCGCGCGCGTCGGCGACATGGTCCGCATCCGCGAGTCGCGTCCGCTGTCGAAGCTGAAGCGCTGGACGCTGGAAGAGATCATCCGCCGCTCGTCGCTTTCGCAGTCTCTGGATGAGAAGCCGAAGGCTGAAGCCGCCAAATAGCTGCTAGCTTTTAGCCTCTAGCTAGAAGCTAAGAGCTAACGGCTAGAAGCTGTTCTCAAGATTTGTAAGGAGATTTAAATGTCAGTTCAAATGCGTTCCATCCTTGACGTTGCCGACAACTCCGGCGCACGCAAGCTTCAGGTGATCCTTCCCCTCGGCGGTGGTCTCGGCAAGAAGGCCCACCTCGGCGACGTTGTCACCGCGGCGGTCAAGGAATCTTCGCCCGACGGCACTGTCAAGAAGGGCAAGGTCGTCAAGGCTGTCATCGTCCGGCTGCGCAAGGAAGCGCGCCGCCGCGACGGCACCTACATTCGTTTCGACCAGAACGCGGCCGTCGTGATCAACGATTCGAACGAGCCGGTCGGCACGCGCGTTTTCGGACCCGTCGCCCGCGAGCTTCGCGAGAAGAAGTTTCTGAAGATCGTTTCGCTGGCGCCTGAAGTTATCTAGTTATAAGTTGTAGGTTCTAAGTTTTGAACTTACAACTTACAACTCAGGACCACCGGATGCCGGCTCCGCACCACGATCGCCGAGGCCCGCACTAGCGGGAATGGAGAACTGAAATGCCTAGCAAGTTTAAACCAGCTCTGGATGTCAAGAAGACGAAGATCAAGATCAAGCGCGGCGACCAGGTGATCGTCATTGCCGGCAAGAGCAAGGGCAAAAAGGGCCGCGTCCTCCGCGTCATCGCGGACAAGGGCCGCGTCCTGGTCGAAGGCGCGCAGATGGTCAAGCGGCACCTCAAGCCCGACTCGCGGAAGAACAGCGCGGGCGGCATTCTGGAGCAGGAGGCGGCCATTCATATTTCCAACGTCATGCTGCTGGACTCCGACGGCGACAAGACGCGGGTCGGCTACCAGATCGACAACGGCAAGAAGACCCGGGTCGCCCGCTCCAACGGTGTGACGATCCCGGAGAAGGCGAAGAAGTAGGAAGGCAGTGAATAGGTAGCAGTGAATAGTGAATAAAACAAAGACGATTTGCTTTATTCACTATTCACTTTCAAGATTATTCACTGAACTAAATGAGCACCCCACGAACCGGTAAACGGAAAACATTCCGCCCCGAAACCGTGGAGAAAGAGAAAAGAACATGGCAGCCCGCCTCAAAGAGAAGTATCACAGCGAAATCAAGCAAGGCCTGCAGAAGGAACTCGGCCTTGGCAACCCGATGGCCGTCCCGGCGCTCGACAAGATCGTCATCAACATGGGCCTGGGCGAAGCGACGCAGAACGTCAAGATCATGGACCCGCTGCTCGCCGACCTGGGCGCGATTGCCGGCCAGAAGCCCGTCATCACCAAAGCCAAGAAGTCCATCGCGGCGTTCAAGTTGCGCGAGGGCATGCCCATCGGCGCAATGGTCACGCTGCGCGGCGACGCGATGTATGAGTTCCTGGACCGCCTGATTTCGATCGCGCTTCCTCGTGTTCGCGATTTCCGCGGCGTTTCGTCGAAGAGCTTCGACGGTCGCGGCAACTACACGCTCGGCCTGCGCGACCAGCTGATCTTCGCTGAAATCGATTATGCGAAGGTCGACAAGATCAAGGGCATGAACGTCACCATCGTTACGACGGCGAAGGACGATAACGGCGCCCGCGAGTTGCTGAAGGCGTTCGGCATGCCGTTCCGCGTGGGAGCTTAAGAGCGAAAAGCAGGTCTTTCCCCTTCGACAAGCTCAGGGTCAGGATGACAATTTTTAGTAGCAAGTTTGAAGTAGAATAGAGAGAACAATGGCAACTACAGCAAAACGCGTCAAAGACGCCCGTGTACCGAAGTTCAAGTCCCGCCAGCACAACCGCTGCCAGCTTTGCGGCCGGCCGCGCGCGTTCCTTCGCAAGTTTGGCGTTTGCCGTTTGTGCTTCCGCTCGCTTGCACTCAAGGGCGAGATCCCGGGCGTCGTGAAATCGAGCTGGTAGTTCAGCTCCGTTGTTAGTTTTTCCATCGCTTCCACCTGAAAGAGACACCGGGCATCTGCTCCTTAGTCTTTCGGGTGTTGAACGAGGCTTCAGCCTCGGCCCTCCAACGAGGGTGATACCAAAGTAAGGCGCGACACGCTCCTGTTTTCGAACTTAGGGCGAACCGCCACAACCATTCCCGCAGGTTCTCTTCGTTGATCGACGAGGAGCGAACGGGGGATGAAAGGACAACGATGAATCTTACTGACCCAGTCGCAGACTTTCTGACGCGTATCCGCAACGCACACCGCGCGAAGCACCAGAAGCTCGACGCCCCCGCCTCCAAGCTCAAGAGCGAGATCGCCCGCATCCTCAAGGAAGAGGGCTATATCGCGAACTACAAGCCTGCCGAAGAGAATGGCATGAAGGTGATCCGCGTGTACCTGAAGTACGGCCCGAACAACGAGCCGGTCATCCGCGACCTCAAGCGCATCTCCAAGCCCGGCTGCCGCGTGTACCTGGGCAAGGACGAGATTCGCCGCGTCCAGGGCGGCCTCGGCATCTCGATCATGACCACGCCGAAGGGCGTCATGACCGGCCGCCAGGCACGCCGCGAGAATGTTGGCGGAGAGATTCTGGCGGAAGTCTGGTAAGGGCAGAGTGTAGAGGATAGAGAGTAGAGCGTAGAGAAAACGCACTCTCATTCGCTCCATTCGATAAAGATTGATGGGCTACGGCCTCCTGATGTAGGGCTGCAGTGGAACTTGCCAACGCAAGGGACTCGCAAGCCACAAAGGATTTTGAAATGTCACGTATCGGAAGAAAGCCCATCACCATCCCCGCGGGCGTAAAGTACACGGTCAATGGAAACATCGCGACCGTCGAAGGACCCAAGGGTAAGGTCAACGCTCTTATCCCCGACGGCATCACGCTGTCGCAGAAGGACGGCGTCCTCACGCTGGATCGTCCTGACGACAAGCACGCCGCGGTCCACGGCCTCGCCCGCGCGCTGGTGTTCAACGCCGTCGAAGGCGTCACCAACGGCTGGAAGAAAGAACTCGACGTCGTCGGCATCGGCTATCGCGTGGAACTCAAGGGCAAGGACATGGTCGTGTTCACGCTCGGCTACTCTCACCCCATCGAATTCCCGCTCCCTACCGGCATTGAAGTTGCCATCGACCCGAAGCAGACGCACGTCACTGTCTCCGGCATCGATCGCCAGAAGGTTGGACAGATCGCCGCCGACATGCGTTCGCTGCGCAAGCCCGACCCGTACAAGAACAAGGGTGTTCGCTACTCCGACGAGAAGCTCAAGAAGAAGGTCGGAAAGACGGGCGCCAAGTAACAGAGTGTAGAGGGTAGAGCGTAGAGAGAACAAAGGCTTTCTCTACGCTCTACACTCTACCCTCTATCCACTTCAATAACCGAACGTCGTCAGAGGCTGGCGACGCCACTAGGAAGGAAACGAAAGCTATGATCAATCTTCGCCAACGCAACGACATTCGCCAGCGCGTTCACAATCGCATCCGCGCCAAGATGGCCGGCACCGCTGAGCGTCCGCGTCTCAACGTCTACCGCTCGCTCAACCACATTTACACGCAGCTGATCGACGATCAGAACGGTGTCACCATCGCTTCTGCTTCGACCATGTCTCCCAAGGGCACCGAGCGTAAAGCCGGCGGCAACGTCGACGCCGCGAAGGAAGTCGGTACGCTGATCGCTCAGCGTGGCATCGAAAAGGGCATCAAGAAGGTGGTCTTCGATCGCGGCGGCTATCTTTACCATGGCCGCATCAAGGCGCTCGCCGACGCGGCGCGTGAAGCCGGTCTCGACTTCTAACCTACAACCAATAAGCAACCGGAAATATTGAAGAGTTGCAGCTCCGGACCGGTGTGCCGGGGACATATAAAAAGGAAAACAAAAATGGCAATGAAACCAAGACTCGACGGCAACCGCATGAACCTCAAGGATGAGGTTGTCAGCATCAACCGCGTGACGAAGGTGGTCAAGGGCGGCAAGAACATGTCGTTCGCCGCGCTCGTCATCGTCGGCGACCCGGCGGAAGGCGTTGTCGGATACGGCTCGGGCAAGGCGAAGGAAGTTCCGCAGGCGATCCGCAAGGGCATTGAGTCCGCGAAGAAGAACCTGATCCGCGTCCACCTTACCGAGACCTCGATCCCTCACCAGGTGCTGGGCGGTTTCGGCGCCGGTTCGGTGCTGTTGAAGCCGGCCCCTGAAGGTACCGGGATCATCGCCGGCAAGACGGTCCGCGCCGTGATGACTGCCTGCGGCATTCAGAACGTGCTCACCAAGTCGCTCGGTTCGGCGAACCCGCACAACGTCGTCAAGGCCACATTCGATGCCCTCTCGCAGTTGCGGGACAAGGCCGAAGTGGCCGCTCTGCGCGGCAAATCGGTAGACGAGCTTTAGAAATTCAGTGAATAGAGGTGAGTGAATAGTGAATAAAACGTGGGTGTGAACGGCCTTGGCCTTATTCACTATTCACTAAGCACTACTCACTCTCCAACGGAGAAACCAATGGCAAGCGAAAATAAGATCAAGCTTCAATACTTCCGCTCGAAGATCTGCACCCCGGTCAAGCACAAGCTCGTCATCAAGGGCCTCGGCTTTACGCGGATGAACCAGATCGTCGAACGCGAAGACACACCTTCGATACGTGGCATGGTCGCGAAAGTTCCGCACCTGGTCCGTTACGTCGACTAATTACCGCGTTCTCAGTTGTAAGTTCTCAGTTGTAAGTTGAGATACTGAGAACCGATCACTGACAACTAACAACTCAGCAACAATGCGAGTCGGCCACACGCCGGCGTTAGCGAGGAAACAATGGCACTGAATCTCAGCAATCTCCGCGCCCCTAAAAAGGCGAATGAAAACAAGAAGCGTGTTGGGCGCGGCATGGGTTCCGGCATGGGTAAGACATCGACCCGCGGCCATAAGGGCCAGGGCTCGCGCTCGGGGTCATCTTTGATGCGCGGCTTCGAAGGCGGCCAGATGCCGCTGCACCGCCGCCTGCCCAAGCGCGGCTTTACCAACATCTTTCGCGTCGAGTACACCGTGCTTGGCCTGGACCGCATCTCCGAGTTGAACGAGACCGAGATCACACCGGAGAAGCTGCTCTCGCTTGGCCTGCTGAAGAAGCGCAACGGCCTGATCAAGGTGCTGGCCAACGGCGAGATCACTTCCGCAGTGACAGTACATGCGCACAAGTTTTCGAAGGCGGCGCAGCAGAAGATCGAAGCTGCCGGCGGCAAGGCAATCGTCATCGGCGCAGCGGTTGAAGCTGCGGCAGCTTAGTTCCAAACGGCCGTTCGACGCGTCGTCAAGCGCCGCGCGGCCAAAAGGTCCGGGGCCCAGGGCTTCGGGCCTGTTGTATCCTGAGGCTTCACACTGATGCTCGAGAAATTTCTCAACATTTTCAAGATCAAAGACCTGCGCAACCGCATTGCG